>WBZO01002709.1_pt1 | contig 21233 bp, 19 predicted proteins | sample 5204261 | NCBI WGS metagenome assembly WBZO01 (sample SAMN12412400, study PRJNA552823) | activated sludge metagenome | isolation source: activated sludge from anammox sidestream of wastewater treatment plant... | place: USA: North Carolina | collected 2017-09 | reverse complement strand
CCGGCAATTTTCTTCATTATCCGCTACAGAAATTTTTACCATCAGTATAAGAGTTTAACTTTGGCAAGGAAAACGGGAATGATGACCCGCTATTGGCATCCCTAACCTAAATCATGTTTTATGCAACAAGAAGTCGTGAGCAACAAGAGTATAGGAACCGATAAAACAGATGAACAGTTTGAAGCGCTTAGGAGAGAACAATATCCTAATCTTGACAAACAAGGCCATGTGTATCTCGATTATACCGGCGGCAATCTTTATTCGAGATGGCAGGTTCAGAGGCATGTGGAGTTTCTGGAAAAAGAAGTGTATGGCAACCCGCATTCTACCAACCCAACCTCCCTGGTTTCAACCCGGCATGTGGAAGCCACCCGCAAAACAGTGCTGGATCATTTTAATGCAGGAGATGATTACTATTGTGTCTTCACTGCCAATGCCACACAGGCTTTGAAGATAGTAGGGGAGTCTTATCCTTTCGATCATAAGAGCCATTTTCTTTTGCTATTTGATAATCACAATTCGGTGAATGGAATAAGAGAATATGCAAGAAGAAAAGGAGCCTCTTTTGAATACTGCCCGGTGTATCTCGAAGATCTGCGTATTGATGAAGAGCAGCTTCATAAAAAACTGACCGCTTCCGCACACAAACAGAATAAACTCTTTGCCTATCCGGCGCAATCCAATGTTTCAGGTGTAAAACACGACCTGAAGTGGATAGACATTGCTCATGAAAATGGCTGGGATGTGCTGCTGGATACCGCTGCTTTTGTTCCTGCCAATACGCTTGATCTGCAAACGGTAAAACCTGATTATGCCTGCGTTTCATTTTATAAAATTTTTGGTTATCCTACGGGTATCGGCGCACTGCTCATAAGAAAAACGGCTTTTGAGAAATTAGACAAGCCCTGGTTTGCCGGGGGAACGGTCTCTTACGCATCAGTCACCATGCCTGAATTTTTTCTTACCGACAATCAGGAGCGTTTTGAAGAAGGAACCGTGAACTATTTATCCATTCCTGCGGTTCAGTTCGGTTTTGAATGGATCAATAAGATTGGCATGGAGAATATTAAAAAGAGGATATCAGGATTGACGGAATATTTATTAAAAGAATTGCAGGAACTAAAGCATCAGAACGGCACCTCGCTGGTGCATATATTCGGACCGGCCGCCAATGACCGGAGAGGCTCCACCATCATCATGAATCTTTTTGACGATCAGGGTAATAAGATTGATGTGAACCTGATCGAAATGAAAGCGAATGAAAAAAAGATATCGGTGCGTACAGGATGTTTCTGCAATCCCGGTATTGATGAAATCAATAACTGCATCACTTCGGAAGAGTTGTCTTTATTTTATTCGTCCAGAGGTTATACTCATTACGACAGGATACATTTCCTGGGGAAGATGAGAGGAGCCATCAGAATATCCCTTGGCCTGATGACCAATCACAGCGACTGTGAAAAGTATCTTGAATTTTGTAAAGAATTTTTAAGCTAATAAAAATTAACCCCTTAAAATATTACCAACTCATAACCACTAACCTGTAACCTGTAACTTGCAACCTGCAACCTGCAACCTGCATCCCTCACCCCTTCTCACTCTTCCATTTCCTCCCTTATCTCTTCACTCACCGTTACCAGCACTTTGTCAATTCTATGTCCATCCATGTCCACTATCTCAAATGAAAATCCTTTCCATTGCATTTTATCACCTGTTTTAGGAATCCTTTCCATTTCATGAAGTATAAATCCTGCCAGCGTGTCGAATTTTTGATCTCCTTCATTCATCCAGGCGGTTTTCTGAAAGTGATCGAGAAAATCATAGAAGTGTATCTGAGCATCCACCAGGAAACTTCCGTCTTCTCTTTCTTTGATCTCGTAGTCAACAATATCATGCTGAGGAATATCTCCCACGATCGCTTCAAGAAGATCGGTCAGTGTGATCAGCCCCAGGATACTTCCATACTCATCTACAATAAAGCAGGAATGATTTTTTGTTTCTTTTATTTTCTCCAGAACCTGGTAAGCGGTATTGTTTTCCGGGACGAACAAAGCCGGTTGCATCAGGTTCTTAAAAGGGACGGTGTCGGGGCTTAAGTAAAGATCTTTGATGGAAACCACTCCTTTGATATTGTCAATATCATCATCGCAGATGGGATAAACCGAATGAGGCTCCTGAAATATCTTCTCTTTTATCTTTTCTTCATTGTCGTCTGTACCGAACCAGATAATGTCACTGCGGTGTGTCATCATGGAAGTAATGTTGCGATCGCCCAGTTGAAAGACTCTTTCAATGATCTCCTGCTCAGCTTCTTGGATCGTACCTGCTTCTGTTCCTTCTGTGATCATGGATTTTATTTCTTCTTCGGTCACTACATCAGTTTTGGAGCGTTGTATCTTGAAGATGGAAAAGAAAAGATTGCTGGCTTTGTTCAGCAGCCAGACAATAGGATAAGTGATCTTTGCAAATGACCGCATTGGCCCCGCCACATATTTAGCCACCTGTTCTGCACGAAGCAAACCGATCTGTTTGGGTATCAGTTCACCAAAAATGACCGTCAGAAAAGTAACGAGAACTACAACTATGGTTGTGGAAATACCGTTAGCATAAGGTTTCAGAAAACTGATTTCTTCAAATAAAGGTTTGATATAGGGACTGAAACGTTCTGCAGAATACACACCGGTCAAAATGGCGATCAGGGTGATCCCTATTTGCGAAGCAGATAAAAACAGTTCCGGATCATTGGAAAGTTCCAATGCTTTCTTAGCATTCACATCTCCTTTTTCCGCAAGGGTCTCTAATCTTGATTTGCGGGCAGATACGAGAGCTATCTCAGAAATTACAAACAACCCATTCAAAAAGATCAGGAACAATAGTATGATAAGATCCATTTATTCGACGGTTGGTTATCGAAGATAATGAATCTTCACTGCTTTAAAGCTGCGGACAAGCCAAAAAATAGCACCAAAGCGTTGTTGATACGCAATAAATTATCTTCTTTTGCAGATCGTTTTCTTCCGGCACGGCGCCTAATGCATAAACAATCATGCTTGTCCGATTAAAAATACCAAAGACCATCCTTTGGATGATCCGGTTGTTCCTGATTTTCGTTTTGATATTCTCCGGTTTCAGGCTGGCCACTTTTTTTGCTTTTTGCCCTGATAATTTTTCATTTACAGATCTTTTTCCTTCCTTTTTGATGGGAGTGCGATATGACTTACGCTGGATCTCTTTAATACTGTTACCGATCGCAATTTTGAGCATGCGGCCGAATTTTTCTCCTTTTTATTCTTCAATTACAAAAAAATGGTGGACCTGGTATCTGGCCATTACAACTTTCGTTGTCTTTTTCTTTTTTGCTGTTGATTTCGGGAGCTTTTCTTACAACCGCACCCGGCTGGATGCAGGAGCGTTGAATTTTGTAGAAGATGCTTCCATTTCCTTATCCATGTTATTTCAAACGTATCCGATGGTGTGGATGATACTCGGATTGATTGTTGCAGTTTTATTTTTTCGCTGGATGTACCGTCAGAGCCACTGGCAGGTGGTGAATAGCACCGACGGCAAGGGAATACCTTACAATAGAAAATATTTTGTTATAACCGTACTGGTTCTTGCTTTTTTTATTTACGGAAAAATTGCATGGTCCCCTTTGACCTGGAGTGATTCATTTGTTTTTCGCGATAGCTTTAAATCATATCTTGCCCTGAATCCCTTGCAGAATTTCTTTACTACATTAAAATTTCGCAAGCCCGAATTTAATGAAAAGAAAGCACGGGAAGTTTTTCCGTTAATGGCAGAGTGGATGCAATTGCCTCAGCAAAAAGAATTTACTTATCGCAGAGAGATACTTCCCGGTAGTCATTCACTGGAAAGCCGCCCCAATATTGTTTTGGTACAATGTGAATCTTTCAGCATGTACAAGAGCAGCATGAGTGGTAATCCGCTTAACGCAACTCCATTTTTTGACTCCATGACCCGTAAGGGGATCTTCTTTGACCGGTGCTTCACTCCTCACTTCTCAACTGCGAGAGGATTATTTGCCGTGATAACGGGAATTCCGGATGCGCAGCAATTCAAATTCTCCACCAGAAACCCGCTGGCGCTGAATCAGCATACGATCATCAATGACTTTGAAGGGTACAATAAATATTATTTTCTTGGAGGAGATCCTGAGTTCAATAACTTCAACGGGCTGCTGAATAATATTGAGGGATTAAAGATGTACACAGAAGGAAACCATAAATTCCCCAAACTGAATGTATGGGGTATCAGTGACAAAGATCTTTTTTTGGAAGCCAATGACGTTTTTAAGAAAGAAACGAAGCCTTTTTTTGCATACATACAAACTTCGGATAATCACCGTCCTTACATGATACCTGAAAGCGACAGCGATTTTATTAAGGAGAACATCTCTGAAGAAGAATTGGTGAAATACGGATTCGAAAGTCTTGATGAGTATCATTCTTTCTGTTATTCGGATTATTGTTTTAAAAAATTTATGGAAGCTGCCGCAAAAGAACCGTATTTCCCCAATACTATATTTGTTTTTGTTGGTGATCACGGTGTGGCAGGAGATGCCTCTGCTTTTTATCCGCCTGCCTGGACCGAACAACGGTTGACCGATGAACATGTTCCTCTGTTATTTTACGCCCCCTATTTGCTGGCCCCCCAGAAAAGGGACGAAGTGGTATCGCAGATAGATGTATTGCCTACCATTGCCGGAATGATCCATCAGCCTTATGTGAATACCACCCTGGGCAGGGACCTGCTCGACCCGGATAAGAAAAATAATTATGCCTTTATAACCAGCACTTCGGGGAGGATCGGCATGGTAACCGATGATTTTTATTTCTCAACAAACCTCAATTTTCCCGATGAGCAACTGGTGCCCATGAAAAATGATGAAAAACTTTATTCCCGGCAGCAATTGGATTCTGTCCGCAGGAAATTGTCTGCTCTCACCTCCGCTTTTTATGAAACAGCGAAGTATTTGATCATGAATAATAAGGAAGATTAGTTGCTGCAAAATTTTTTCCACAGGTTTTCCCAATGATCTTTAAAGAAGGTTTCTTTTTCCGTTTGAAAAATTTGAGATGCAATTCATTAAAACCTTTACGATTTGACTTTAGATTTCGTATTTTTGCCGCCCACATACAGGCCTTCATTCTATGCCACTAATTAAAAGTATATCAGGGATAAGAGGGACGATAGGAGATAAACCCGGTGAAAACCTTACTCCGGCAGACGTTGAGAAATTTTCAGCAGCTTTTGCCGGTCTTCTTTTAGAAAGTTATTCGGGAAATAACGGGAATCCGAAAATGGTCATTGGCCGTGATGGACGCACCAGCGGCACAATGATCCGTGATATTGTTGCCGCAACTTTAGCAAAAACCGGAGTTGATGTCATTGATCTGGGGCTTTCCACTACACCCACTGTGGAAATAGCGGTAAAAATGGAAAATGCAATGGGAGGCATCATCATTACCGCCAGCCATAACCCGGCAGAATGGAATGCATTAAAATTGCTGAATCACGAAGGCGAATTCATTTCGGCGGAGATGGGAAAAAAAGTATTGGAAAAAGCTAAAGCAGAAGTTGCCCTAACATCCGGAAGAGAAGGAAAGATCATTACGGATGACAGTTACCTCCAGAAACATATTGATGCTGTTCTGAATTACCCGTTGGTGGATGCAAAGCAGATCGCTAAAAGAAATTTCAGGGTGGTGGTGGATGCCATTAATTCCACAGGAGCCATTTTTGTTCCTGCATTATTGAAAGCGCTTGGAGTGAAAGATGTTGTTTTGCTGAACGGTGAAGTAAATGGGAAGTTCGCACATAATCCGGAGCCTTTGCCCGAACATCTGACACAACTGAGTAACGAAGTGGTAAAGCGAAAAGCTGATCTCGGTATCGCTGTTGATCCGGATGTGGACCGCCTTTGTTTTGTATGTGAAGACGGAACCATGTTTGGTGAAGAATATACTTTGGTTTCCGTAGCAGATTATGTGCTGAGCCATAAAAGAGGAAATACGGTCAGCAACCTGAGCAGCACCAAAGCCCTGAAAGAGATCGCACACAAACACAGGTGTGAATATTTCCCTTCAGCGGTCGGTGAAGTGAATGTCGTCAATAAAATGAAGGAAGTGAATGCCGTGATCGGAGGGGAAGGAAATGGAGGGGTAATCGTGCCTGACTTCCATTATGGCAGGGATGCCCTGATCGGAATCGGTTTGTTTTTAAGCCACCTGGCAGGCCATAAAAAAGGGATGAAGTCATTGCGCAACCTGTATCCTGATTATTTTATTGCCAAGAAAAAGATCGAGTTGCAAAACGGGTTTGATCTGAAAACGGTATTTGACTCTATTAAAAAGAAATATAAAAAGAACCCTATCAATACAGATGATGGACTGAAAATAGAATTTGACGGAGATTGGGTGCATTTACGCAGTTCCAATACCGAACCTATCATCCGCATTTATGCCGAAAGCGATTTTGAGACCAAGGCCAATAACATTGCCATGCAACTGATGCGGGATATCAGAGAGAGTATGTAAAGTATGAAGCTGTCTTTCCTCTCTGAGTCTTCCCTGGTTTAGTTATCTTTCTGTATGTTAATTCTTCCCCTGATTTCAAAGAATTATCTTTGCGCTGCTCTATGATGAGTTTTTATCTCTGATTCGTGCCATTAACAATTTATGAACCGCATCTACTTAGATAACGCTGCAACTACGCCTCTTGATAAAGAAGTGCTGGAAGCCATGCTTCCTTACCTGACCGAAAAATTCGGCAACCCTTCTTCCATATATTCTTACGGCAGGGAAACAAGGCTGGCAATTGAGAACGCAAGAAAATCTGTAGCACGGTTGCTGAATGCTCATCCCGGCGAAATATTCTTTACCAGCGGGGGAACAGAAAGTAATAATGCGGCAATATTGTCAGCTATTCGCGACTTGGGCTGCAGGCATATCATCACTTCCCCGATCGAGCATCATGCAGTATTGCATACCGTGGAGCATTATAATCATGAGAACATGGTTACATGCAGTTTTGTAAAATTGTTCCCTGATGGCCATGTGGATCTGACTAACCTGGAAGAGCAACTGAAATCACGTAAGGATCGTTGCCTGGTTTCTCTGATGTATGCCAATAACGAGATCGGAAATTTATTGGATATTGATGCGGCAGGAAATCTTTGTAAAAAATACAATGCCATCTTTCATTCGGATTGTGTGCAGGCGGTAGGTCATTACCGGATGGACCTCCGAAATACGCCGATTCATTTTATTTCTGCGTCGGGGCATAAGTTTCACGGGCCAAAAGGAGCAGGATTGTTGTATGTGAATGACAATATCAAGGTGGAGCCTTTTATTTTTGGAGGAGGGCAGGAGAGGGGCATGAGAGCAGGAACGGAAAATTTATATGGAATTGTGGGTTTTGCCAAAGCGCTGGAACTGGCCATGGAAGATCTTGAAAAAGACATCAGATATATCAGTACATTGAAATATTACATGATCGGGCAACTTCGAAACAATATCAACGGAGTGCAGTTTAACGGTGATGCTGAAGGGCAGAGCTTATACACCATACTGAGTGTTAGTTTTCCAAAGACCGAAAGATCGGAGATGATCCTTTTTAACCTGGACATCAATAATATTTGTGCTTCCGGAGGCAGCGCCTGCAGCAGCGGCGCTGATCAGGGCTCACACGTCATCCGGGCCATCAACAATGATCCTAACCTCGTCACCGTACGTTTTTCTTTCAGCAAATACAATACAAAAGAAGAAGTGGATACAGTGGTGGAGAAACTGAAGGAACTGATCTGATTTTTTCCCGGATTACCTTAGAATTAAAACAACTTGTTTACTGTCTCAGGGAATGAATTGTATAAACAGTTCTTGTAAAAGAGTTGCCAATGAAAGTTTTTTATGAAGAGTGAAGAAGGGTCTAAAGATAATACCAGGGATTCCTTCTGGCGGAAACGATATATTTTTTCATATTTCTCAAAAATGCCAGAACAAGATAAATGATGATGGGGGATCCCATAGTGAGTACGGAGGCATAAATAAAATACTGGCGGATGCGTGTAGTGGCAATGCCCAGTCGTTCACCGATGGCAGTGCAAACTCCAAAAGCATTCCATTCTACGAAATTTCTGAAACGGTTCATGGTAAGGCGAAATTAAAAAATCTTTCCAATTTTTGAAAACGAACCTTAATTTACCCGTTTTTGATATTTTTCCCGGGATACGCTGCTGCGTTAACTTTAGATTAATACGGTTTACACAAACCTCTTCTTTCCCGATTCCTGCCAAATATAAAGTAGCTCTTGCCGGCTGCTAAGTAACGATTCAAAGAGAATGAATTGCTGGATAACTTACAGTATTTAGTATCAGGAGCAATGTACGGTCAGGGAGGATAAAGGGTCATCTGAAATGGGTAAGGCTTCACGGCCTTATCTGTTAAAGCAATAGGGAAATGAGTACCGGTGTGTTTCTGTTCTGATGACTTTTTAATTGGATCTGTAAGAGGGCTGCCGGAGAATTTCTTTCTTTAAATCGTTTAAAATATTTTATATGAAAACCTTGTTCATCTTTGCAGCAATATTTTTTTGCACTCAAAAAGCACTGGGCCAATCTACCGGTGATGTCATTAAACAACAGGCAGGGGAAGGGGTTAAGGAGGGTGCCAAAAACGTAACAGAAACCGTAGGTGAAAAAGTAACAGATAAACTGTTAAATAAACTATTCAGTAAAAAAGATAAAAAGAGTAAAAATCAGAAAAAAAGGGTTGAAGATGCGGTAAATAAAAATAATTCCGGCAATAAAAGTGATACTGCCGGTCTTAATTCAGTAAGTAATAATCCAGCCTCTGCACCTGCTTTTCAAACTTACAGTAAATATGATTTTATTCCCGGGGAAAAAATCCTGGCATTTGATGATTTCTCCAAAGATGCTATTGGAGATTTCCCTGCTACCTGGAATACCAATTCCACAGGTGAAGTGGTTACGACATCCAGCCGTGAAGGACATTGGCTGATGCTCACAAAACCGGGGAAGTTTTTTCCGGAATATATTAAAAGCCTCCCGGACAATTTCACTTTTGAATACGACATAACCTGTAACAAGGATTTCAATGGTTATTCACCGTTGCTTTATGTTTATTTTATTACCGGTCCCAACAGCAGTAAAGACCTTCTGGACAACTGGTTTATGTCTGACGGAAAAAGAGACGGTGTGAGATTCGGGGTAAACCCGACCGGTGGTTCCAATGCAGGTGTTATTGTTGCCCAAACATTTGAAGACGGAGCCGGCACCATGAGAAACGAAGCAGCTACAATGCAATTTAATGGTGACGAAGGCAAAGGAGACAGGCATGTACACGTTTCAATCTGGCGTCAGAAGCAACGGATAAGAGTTTATTTAAACGAAGAAAAAGTATATGATCTGCCCCGTGCATTTCCTGTTACCAAACCCTATACAACCTTGTTGTTTTTGATAGAAGGAAGTTTTAAAAACCAGGATCGTTACCTGCTCAGTAATTTAAAATTAGCCGTAGGTGATCCTGACACCAGGAATAAACTGCTTACTGAAGGAAAATTTTCCACTACAGGAATTTTGTTTGATGTGAATTCTTCCAATATCAGGCCTGAATCTTACGGTACCCTTAAAGATATTGCCAATGTACTGAAGGAAAATAGTTCTGTACATGTGAAAATTATTGGGCATACTGATAGTGATGGAGATGACAAACTCAACCTGGCACTATCAAAGAAAAGAGCTGAATCTGTGAAGAAAGCTTTGATAAATGAATTTGGTATTGATGCATCCCGCATGGAAACCGATGGGAAGGGAGAGACCCAGCCGGTAGCTCCCAATACCACACCCGAGGGCAAAGCACAAAACCGCCGGGTGGAATTTGTAAAGCAATAAAATTTTTACCTGAGATTTTTTAAAACCTGTATGTCAAGGAAGAATAAATGAAACCGAAATAAATTTATGAAACAGTTCAAAATCCTTTTGCTCTTATTGTCTTTGACGCTTTACTCTGCTGCTCAGATATCTAAGGAATCTAAAAAAGGAAATGTAAATAGTATTGGAAAAGCACAGGTGCATGGAGTCTTGCTGTCTTATGTTGGTAATATCAGGGGGCTGATGAATGTGAGCCTGGGTTATCATGTTGAAATGGATTCCCTTATCGGTCTGCGGTGTGATATTGTTGTTGAACGGGGAAATAGTATTGTGAGTCACATAGGAGTATTTTATAAATTTTCTAAGCCTGACCATACAATTTTTTATAATTTTCTTACACATAGTTCGACAATCAATGGATCTTCATCATCGCCGGGGGGTGGTCCTGATTTAACGATAGTAGAAAAAAATGTGATGATAGACAGCTTCAATTGTACACACATACAATATAAAAAGGCAACATCAAACGAGGTCTTTAATTGCTGGATGAGTACACAAGTTCCCGGATTCGGCAGCATCCTAAATCAGCTTATGCGCATCGGTATTCCCCTCCCGGGCACGCCATTCATTGGCACCATATTTCAATGGGGTTGGCTTGTTCGTTTAAACGGGTCATTCACTGACCACCAGGGGGATATCACCCAATTAGCTATTGAACTCGTGGAGGCGAATCCCAATGCGGCCTTTCCTGCGAGTGATTTTGATCCGCCATCAAAATAATATATTCTATCTTGACCTTTTTTTGTAAATTAAACCTCGGAAACTTTACCTGCCGTTTCAGCGCCCATTAAAGATGTAAGATTTGAAAACCGTATGGTTTTATATGGCCTGTCTTCTTTCCTGCACTACAGTCCGTTCGCAGCAATTTCCCAACCTGCAACTGGATTATCTCAGCATCAAAGAAGGCCTGTCGAATAATAATGTCACTTATATTACCCAGGATCAGCAGGGCTTCATCTGGATAGGCACCAACGACGGGCTGAACCGTTTTGACGGCTACCGTATCAGAAGCTTTTACCATAATCCATCGGACCGGAATTCATTAATCAACAATACCGTTAGCGAGGTTTTGTCTGACCACAATAACCGTTTGTGGATTTCTACACAGGAAGGGATTAGTGTTTATAATAGGCGATCCGGGGTCTTTACAAATTTCCGCCATAATCCATCCGATACTACGAGTATTGACAATGACCAGTTCAACAGTATTTTTATTAATCAAAATAATTCAGCCTGGGTGACCACTCCAACTTCTCTCTACTATTTTGACAATACCCTGCGCTTCAGGAAAGTTTCTGATGATAAAACGATAAAAAGTTTTGAGAAGGATAATAAAGGTTCATACAGTCAGCTCCTGAGAGATAAAACGGGAAACTGGTGGGGTTTTTCTACAAATTTTATTTACCGCCTTGATTCTGTGACCATGCGCCCGGTTGAAAAATTTGGCCCGGTTCCCGGCAACATACGGTCTATTTACCAGGATTCCAATCTTCAATTCTGGATCGCCTCCTTCGGGGGAGGACTGCTGTCTTTTAATCCGCAAAACGGGAAAATTGTCCCGATACAATTAGCCGGCCTTGTCAATGTTGTTTTTTCCATTTCGGAGTGGCCGGACAGCCGTCATAAAATTTGGTTAACCCTGGCCAGCGACCAGGGACTGGTACTGGTGGACCCTGTAAGCTATCAGAGTAAGATATACACTTTTCACCGGGGTTATTTTCCCCTGCATCTGCTTTCAAAAAATGAAGTTCATTATGTGTTTGTGGACCGGCAGAATATTTTATGGATTGCCACTGAAGCGGGAGTCGGATATGTCAGGCCTTCCCGGCAGCTTTTTGAGTTATGGGATATTTCATCTTCTTCAGAATTGCTGCCCACAGCGGTTTCCGACTGGATCTATTCCATTTGTGAAACTTCAAAGGGATTTTGGATGGCACGCTGGGTCGGGCCTGGAATTTATTTTTTCAGTAAAGAAGGGAAACCGGTAAAATCAATTCAAAGAATTTTTGTTGATCATAAGGTTGATTCGCTGTCCGGATCGCTGAAGCCTTATTATATCAGCCATTCGGGCGACACCGTTTTATGGATCACCACCAATGAATATTTAATTCATTATGACATTCGCTCTGGTCGGGCAGAACTTTTCAAGCCGGCTGATGGCGATGATATTACCGGCCTACGCACCATTACGGTAATAGATGATCATCACTGGTGGATCCGGACCAGAAATAATGGGCCGAATGGTATTTACATTTTTGATCCGGTAATAAAAAAGTTTACCTATCATTTTAAAAATTCTCCGGATTGTGACGATTGCGTACCGCCTAAGCTGCTGACATTATTTTACAGCAGCAAAAAAGAAATATATGCCACAGCAGTGGGGAGGGGGCTTTTTAAGTATGATTCAGCTACCGGCCGCTTTGTTTCCGTCTTTAAATTTCAGGGTCAGGATTTGCAACAGCATAGTAATAGTTTTGAGTGTATTGAAGAAGATAGTAAGGGAATTTTATGGATCGGCACTTATTCAGGGTTGTTTGCCTGGGATCCGGTAACAAAGAAAATAGTGAAGGATTATACGGAAAATGAACTGGTGGGGGGAGTGGAGGTGTTAGGAATAATTATTGATCCCCAACAGAACTTATGGATCAGTTCCGGCCGGGGTGTATTTTATCTGATGCATCGTACCGACCAGTTTAAGCAATTAGGCGAGACAAGAGAATTAGCCAGCAATGCCATTGGAACTTTTCATCAGGCAAACGATCATTCCTTACTGTTGAGCATACAGGGTTATGTTTTGAGGATGAAGCCGGATGAATTATTGTATCAGGCCGAACCCAATGCCCCTGTTCATTTCAGTGATGCCACCATCATGGATACCCCGGAATTTTTTCACTATAATTCTTCCAATGAAAAAATATTGACCATACAACCGGGACAAAACCGTTTTTCTTTGGACTTCTCTGTTTTGAATTATGACCAGGGAGAAAATTATTACTATAAACTGCAGGGGCTGATGAGTGACTGGCAACAGAATGAAAACGGCCATCTGGTTTTTTATAACCTTTCGCCGGGCACCTATACTTTATTGGTGAAAGGGGGAATTAAGTACAGCAACCTGCCGGTGAATGAAGATAAAGTAAAGATTATCGTGCAGCCGTACTGGTGGCAGACAAACTGGTTTAAATTCGGCGTTTTTCTGTTTCTGGTTGTATTGATCACCTACCTGGTGCGCCGGCGTATTGCCTTCATCCGCCGGGAAGCTTTTTTTAAGCAAAGAATTGTGGAAACAGAAATGACGGCTTTGCGGTTGCAGATGAATCCGCATTTTATTTTCAACAGTCTGAATAGTATTGAAAATTTTATGATGCAAAATGAAAAACGACAGGCTATCAGCTATCTCAATAAATTTTCCCGGCTGATCCGCATTATTCTCGATAGCAGCCGGAGCGAATTGATACCATTATCAAAAGACCTGGAAGCTTTAAGATTATATACAGACCTCGAACAATTGCGGTTCAGAAATAAATTCCGTTTTCAGTTTGATGTGCAGCCGGATTTGCTTAACAGTGATTATAGTGTGCCTCCGTTGCTGATTCAGCCCTATGTAGAAAATGCCATCGTTCACGGTCTGGCCCACAGTGAAAGGCAAGACCTTTTATTATCGGTTTCTGTGTTGATGAAAGGTGATTCCATCTGTTACCGGATCAGGGATAACGGGGTGGGGCGGGAATTGGCCGCCGTTTATAATCAGCAGAACAGGCCTCATCATAAAAGCCTGGGGCTGTCCATTACGGAAGAACGGATCAGGATATTTAATAGAAATCAAAACACCAACGGGCAGTTAACTATCACAGATTTATATGATGCGTTTCATCAGCCAGCCGGAACTGAAGTGGAGATAAAAATAAAAGCAGTATAAGCTATGGAATTACTGAAAGCCATCCTCGTAGATGATGAATGGAGCAGCCTGCAGAATCTGCAGCAGAAAATCAGGGAATTTTGTCCTGATGTTAAAATCGTTGCTGCTACACAAAAGCCTGAGGAGGCGCTTTCACTGATACAGCAACACCGCCCGGATATACTTTTTCTGGATATAGAAATGCCCCGGATGAGCGGGTTTCGCCTGCTGGAAGAGTTGAACGACCTTGAAGCGGATATAATTTTTACCACAGCCTATAATCACTATGCTATTGATGCCATCCGGATCAGCGCATTCGATTACCTGGTCAAACCTATTTCCGTTGAAGAATTGCAAAATGCAGTAAACCGGTTAGCCCGGAAACACGGGCAGCAGGTACAGGAAAAATTGCAGGTGCTGCGAAAAAGTATGCAGGAAAACAAATCCCAGGAAGACAGCATTGCTCTTCCGACAAGGGACGGGATGGAATTCGTCAAAATAAAAAATATTGTACGGATCGAGTCCAATTCCAATTATTCCAAATTATATTTCCAGGACGGGCATATGATGCTGGTCACACGCCTGCTGAAAGATTTTGAAGAAATGCTTCTTCCCTATCATTTTTACCGGGTGCATAATTCACACCTGATCAATATGTCTTATATCAAAAAATATATCAGGGGCGAAGGAGGGCAGGTGGTGATGCAAAACGGAGATGTGATAGATGTAGCAAGAAGAAAAAAGGAAGAATTCCTGAAGCTGATCACTTCCTGACCGGCTGAGTAAACTAACGGGCTTATTATTAATTCCTGATTGTCCGTTTTCTGTTTTGGGAATAATTATGTTTTACCCGCTTCATTTCTTTCCGGAGGGTTATTTTTGTCCTTACATGCCTTTATTCATCTCATCTCTGAATTCGGGGAGCAACGGGAATTGTTATTATATCGGCAATCAGAAAGAAGCAGTGCTGATAGATGCCGGCATTTCCTGTGCGGAAACCAAAAAACGTATGGAACGCCTGGGACTCTCCATAGCCGCAGTGAAAGCTGTTTTTATTTCACATGAGCACTCCGATCATATAAACGGAGTGGTGACGATCTCAAAAAAATATCATATACCCGTGTACATTACGGAAGGCACGCTAAAAAACAGCGGACTTAAAATTGATAAGAAGCTTATCAATTATTTTCAGGATACTGCAACAATAACCATCGGCGATCTGTCCATTATCCCTTTTAAAAAATCACATGATGCTGCCGACCCGCACAGCTTCGTTATTTCGGGAGATGAGGTGAATGTAGGAGTGTTTACGGATATTGGTTATCCCGGGAAAGAGCTGATTCACTATTTTAAAATTTGTCATGCGGCTTTTTTAGAAACGAATTATTGTGAAGACATGCTGGAGAAAGGATCGTATCCAGAACATTTGAAAAAGAGGATCAGTGGTAAAAAAGGGCATTTATCCAATACTCAGGCTTTTGAATTAGTTCAAAAATATAAACCCCGTCATCTTTCGCATCTTATATTATCTCATTTGTCCGAGAATAATAATGATCCGGAACTGGTGAAAAAACTTTTTGAATCATACGATGACAGCACAGCGATTGTTATAGCTTCAAGATACCGGGAGACAGAAGTGTACCAAATTGATCCGAAAAAAGGAGTGAAAGGATTGTCCCGGAAAAACAAACCGAAGGCAGTGTATGCTCAGATGACTCTTTTTAATAGTTGAATTTTGAAAAAATAAGATCATGCTTGTATCATATTATTTAAGTGTCTGGCTTCATATTATATGCGCTGCTTTCTGGATCGGTGGCATGCTGGTACTTCCTTTGGTGATGATACCCGCAATAAAAAACAATACCGAGAAAAGACAAGTGATGATGGTCACCGGACTTAAATTCCGGTTTTACGGATACATTGTATTTGCACTTTTGCTGATCACCGGCATCACCAATATGTATTTCCGGGGTATCCATTTCTCCTGGGAATTTTTTACCACAGCACGTTATGGCAGGCTGGTTGTTCTCAAGGTGATCCTTTTTGTGGTGATGATGCTGGCAGCACTGATCCACGATCTTTTCCTGGGCAAGAAAGCTGCAGACAAGATGGATGAGCACGACCGCATACAGATAAGAAAGGTTGCCCGGTGGACGGGCCGTGTTTTATTATTGGTCTCCTTTGCTATGGTTTATATCGGTGTTGTCATAGCCAGGGGCGGATAACCGTTTCATTGAGAAGTAATTTTCTTTTCAAATCTTCTGTCGGGGATGAACCACATGGCTGCAACCAACGCATACAAAGCAAAGCCGATCATCGGGTGTATGAAGGAAAGTCCGATTGCAATTGCATAGATTCTGACCGAGAGTTTTCCTTTGTAATCAGATCCGAGCACCTTTGCAAAAACCGAATCTTTTCCGTGAAGGCTCACCAGGCAACGAGCCAGGATTATGTACGAAGTTGCGGATAGCATTAAAATGAATCCGTACACGACTACCGGCCAAAGTGTAAAATGATTTTCTCCCATCCAGGCGGTAGCAAAAGGTATGAGAGAAAGCCAGAATAATAAAAGCATATTGGTCCAAAGCACACCACCGCTTACTTTTTCCACTGCATGCATCATGTGATGGTGATTATTCCAGTAAATAGCGACATATACAAAGCTGAGAATATAGCTCAGCAATTTAGGCCATAAGGGCCATAATGAGTTTAATTTATCTCCAACGGGAATTTTTAATTCCAGCACCATGATTGTGATAATGATCGCAATTACCCCATCACTGAAAGCTTCGAGCCGGCCTTTTCCCATAATGCAGAATTGATTTTAGAGTTTAAAAATAAGGAGAAAAATAAAATCCTTTGCTTCCTTTGCATTAATGGAAAGCATTCCGGTAGCCCGGAAGGAGCCGATGGTAAATTATTTTTCGCATTTACAAAAAGATGATGCAGATTTTTTTTAAGCATATTTATTTACTTTTATTTAAAATCTGCCATCCCGGCCAGCTCGTAATGAAAAAATATTTTCTGAGTGTTGTGGCATCATTGCTCCTCATTCAAGGTTTATTTGCACAAAAAAATAAAGATATCAGTGTCCTGGGGTATTTTGCCGGGAGAACCACTGCACTGGACAGCTTCCCTGTGGGTAAACTGACCCATTTGATTTATTCATTCTGCCATTTAAAAGGAAACAGGCTGTCGGTGGACAATGCTTACGATTCATTGCAGGTAAAGAAGATGGTTTCGATGAAGGAAAAATATCCTCACTTAAAAGTGATCCTGTCACTGGGAGGCTGGGGCGGCTGTAAAGACTGCTCACCTGTTTTCGCAACTAAAGAAGGAAGAAAAGAATTTGCACAATCTGCTAAGGAGCTGATGGAATATTTTCAGACAGATGGCATTGACCTTGACTGGGAGTACCCCGCCATTTCAGGATTTCCCGGCCATGTCTTTACTCCGGGTGATAAAAAGAATTTTACTTCTCTGCTGAAAGTGCTGCGCAGGGAATTGGGAAAGAAGTATGAGATCAGTTTTGCAGCAGGAGGTTTTGATCAGTATATTGATTCTTCTATAGAGTGGAAAAAGGCCGGTAGGCTGGTTGATAAAATAAATATCATGAGTTATGACCTGGTGAATGGCTTCAGTACGGTAAGTGGCCATCATACACCCTTGTATTCTACTCCGGAGCAAAAGCAATCCACAGACAATGCCGTGAAAAGGCTGATCGCAGAAGGAGTGCCGCCGGGAAAGCTGATCATCGGCGCCGCTTTCTATTCCCGTTTTTTTCTGCTGAGTGAAACCAATAATAACGGACTGTATGATCCGGCACGATTCGACCATGGCGTTTCGTATTCCCGTTTATATGACAGTATAACGGAAGCGAACGGATTTATGAAATATTGGGATATAGTTGCTGAAGCTCCCTATGCATTTAATGTGGAAAGAAAGATGCTTGCCACTTACGATGACAGCGTTTCCATATCTGTAAAGACGAGGTATGCCATGGAGCATAAGCTGGGAGGTATCATGTTCTGGCAATTGATGGATGACAGGTTTTCCGGAGGACTTCTGGATGTTATAGACCGGGTGCGAAAAGAGAATTATGAGTGAAAGAAAGGCCTGATGATCTTATTATGGCAATACCCGAAAAAATATTAAAACAATATAAAGATGTCAGTTAAGAAATGGAAAATTGATAAGGATAATTCCCAGGTGCAGTTCAGAGTGAAGCATCTGATGATCACCACCATCACAGGTGGCTTCAGCAGCTATGATGCTTCTGTGGAAACGGAAGAAGACGATTTCATGACGGCAAGGGTAAGTTTTACTGCAGACACAGCATCGGTCTCTACCGGAAACGCCGAAAGGGACAGGCATATCAAAAGCATTGACTTTTTTGATTCGGCGAATTTTCCCGTTTTGAAATTTGTGGCCACCGGCTACAAAAAACTGGATGAAGAGGGCAATTATAAATTGTATGGCGATCTGACCATCAGGGATGTAACCAGGAGCGTTGAGCTGGATGTGCAGTTTGCAGGAGTCGTAAAAGACCCGGATGGAAATAACAAAGCAGGCTTTACCATCAGCGGACGGATCAACAGAAAAGAATTCGGATTGAAATGGAATGTGATCACAGAGGCAGGCAGCTTGATGGTAGGAGAAGAGGTGCGTATTGAATGCGAGGTGCAGCTGACGGAAGAAGTATAGGATCTTCTTTAGGATGCTAAAACTTTTCATGGCGAAATCATTCTTACCGGATTTTACTTATTTTTAATGAAACAAAACCGTATGGAACCTTTCTTACTTGACGCAGGGGGTGTTTTCCTTGTTTTTCCCATTCTGATACTTTTCCTGGCGATCATCGTTCTGATAGAAGGAGGGATCCTGATGCTTTTTAAAGTGGAAAGCTCAGGAAAAGCATTTCTTTATTCTTTGGTGGTGAACCTGGCTTCCCTTGGTGCCGGATATCTGACTTTGCCTTTGGTAAGGGGCATAGGCGCAGACTTCACTACTTCAGGATCCATGCTGCGTTGGGTAATGATCTTTGCCATTACGGTATTGGTGGAAGGTTTTCTTTTGATCCTGCTGACGAAAAAGAAACCTAAAGAAAGAGTGTGGCTGGCAACATTAGTGATGAACCTGGCGAGTTATGCAATCCTGATCATCTTTTTTGGAAGAAATATTTTTTGGGGATAATCTTATATTTTGTTATTTCATTTAATCTTATGAATATATTTCTTTCTGACGTTGTGGTCGGTACTCCGACTTTTTTTGAAGCCTTTCCCTGGCATTTGTTGCTTATCCTGCTTGTCGTGATCGTAATTGAAGCCGCGGTGTTGCTGCTTTACCGTTTAAGCGGGTTCGGGAAAGCCTTTTTGAATTCTCTGATAGTGAATGTAGCCTCAACGGTAGCAGGATATTTGTTATTTACCAGGCTGATCTCTTTAAGCAGTGTTGTATCTTCTTCAGTGTCATGGCTGATCTTCTTTTTGGCCACCGTAGTCATTGAAGGCCTGGTGATGATGCTTTTGTATTCCGGCAGAAGTAAAGGAAAGATCTGGGGAGTCACCGTGGTGATGAACCTGGCGAGTTATATTTTCCTGTTCATACTTAGTTATTTTTAATGAACCTTTTTAAAAATAAGCTCAATATAATTTTATTGCTGGGTGCCGGTCATGGACTGAACGATATGATCGCCGGTTATTTTTTAGGCAGGCTGGTACAGACAGGATCGGGAGCATTGGAGATCGGCATGGGTTTACTGATGTATAACTTGCTTGCATTTGGCGGGCAATACCCTTTTGCATTGCTTTTGGAAAAAGTTAAGTCACCCGGCAAATTTCTGGTGATCGCTTATGGTCTGAATAGTGTGGCACTTGCAGAGTTTTCTTACTATCCTCAACTTTCTATAGTCATGGCAGGCGTAGCTTCCGCTATCTATCACGTATCAGGAGGAACCGTTTGCGCTTCAAAAAACAAAGCACAGGATATAGGATTGTTTGCAGCGCCGGGTGTGGCGGGGCTTATTTCGGGAGGATATTTTGCTTTTGAGAATATTCCCGTGATGAGCTGGCTTATGATCTCTGCTATGTTGATACTGGGCTTACTTTTTTTATTTTTCCGAAGTGAAAAGAAATTGATACCGGCAGCTGAAGAGAAAGAGAGAGATCATGAAAAAAAGTTCCAGCTTGACCGTCATGACCTGATCATGATCCTTTTGCTGACCATCATTTCCCTTCGCTCTGCTGTCTGGAATATTTTTCAATTGATCCATGAAAGTAATTACAGCTGGCTGATCGCCATTGCCTCTTCGGCATTTGCCGGTAAGATAATCGGGGGGTGGCTGTCCGATCGCATAGGATGGAGATTATACACTTTTCTTTCGCTGATATTTGCCACACCATTGATCACATTTTTCAGGGAAGAGATCATTTTGTTTTGCGTGGGCATCGGCCTTCTGCAATCCAGCATACCTTCCACGACCATGTTGCTGATAAGTTCACTGAAAGGAAAAAAGGAAAGAGCGATCGGATTATCTTTTGGCGCTGCCATTGTTTTTGGAGCCGTATTGTTTTACACGCCGGTGAGAATATTTCTCCTGTCCAACATCTTCATCTGGATCACCGGAATCATTATGATATTGCTTCTGTTTGCTGCATACCGGAAGAAAGTGTTTGTAAAACCATGATTGCTCTTCATAAATTTATTTGATTTACGATTTCTTCATCATTGTTTTAAATGATGATCAGAAAAGAAATCTCTGAAAGTGGTAACGCAATATTCAAATGCTTTGATTTTTTTTCTTCAATTAATTTTCAACTTTCAACCTCCCCCTGACAAGAAAAGGTATCTTTTTTTAACTGAGGAGAATTTGAATAAGTGTTTATTCTTAGGATAAAAATTATTTTGGTTTAGCAATATGACAAAAAGGGGTTTCAATTTTTTGTCACTTTTAGGACGATAAAATGAAATTTCCGTGCAAACGATTGTGTTCTTGCTTTATTGACGGGCTGCCAGAATCCTGATAAAAAGCCCTTTTAAAAAAAACTGCAACAATTTTGTTTTGTATTCAACTTTTCTTCCGATATTAGCAATGAATTTTCATAGGATAAGGTTTAATGGTTAATGGTTTTTGATTAGGGCCCCCCGATTTCCATCGGGGGTTCTTTTTTTATCAACGTTTGTTCCTGCGACGGATCGGTTTCGAAATATCAGGTGATCAAAAAAATTTCTTCAAAAAAATCTTTAGGTTTTCAGGAAATAAAATAAAGGTTAATGCCCGCCCGGCTTTTGCTGTTCGGATAAAGTTTTTGATTAGGGCTCCCGATGAAAATCGGGATTCTTTTTTTATCAACGTTTGTTCCTGCG
>WBZO01002892.1_pt1 | contig 21241 bp, 15 predicted proteins | sample 5204261 | NCBI WGS metagenome assembly WBZO01 (sample SAMN12412400, study PRJNA552823) | activated sludge metagenome | isolation source: activated sludge from anammox sidestream of wastewater treatment plant... | place: USA: North Carolina | collected 2017-09 | reverse complement strand
GGGCCGAGGGTGCGCAGCACCATCGCGTCCCGGATGCCGCTGAGCGTCGAGCGCGTGCCGATCTCGCTCAGGTTGCCCCCGGGGACGATGACGACCCCGACCTCCAGCGCCGGCTCTATCCCCGCGAGCAGACCCCCGGTGATCCCGCCGAGCGAGCCGCCGATCACGTTGAGCGGCGCGCTCCCGCCCACGTCGACCTGACCATCGCCATCGAAGTCGCCGGCGAGGCCCGGGCTCCCCGCGCCCGCGGGATCGAAGCTCCAGCGCCGCTGGCCGTCGAAGGACCGCAGCGTGCGCAGCACCTGCATGGAGTCCACCATGGTCTGCCGGACCATGTCCCGCGTGTGAAAGACGTAGGCGCTCCAGAAGTCGTCGCCGGAGTCCACGTTGCCGTCCGCCGTCCAGTCGAGCGCCCGACCGTCGAGGAGCGCGCTCCCGAGCCCCGCGAGCCCTGCGTCCTTGAACATGCCCCGCACGAGCTCGATCTGCGTCGCGGGCAGACCAACGCCGTGGCTGGGCCCGTTGATGCCGAGCGTGGCGATCCCGTAGCTGGCGAAGAGCCCCGCGAAGGGCAGCGCCTCGAACATGCTGCCCCCGTGCCCGTGGATGAACATCGCGACCGGCGCCGGTCCGCGACGCTGCTTGGGGACGAACATCCAGAACTGGACGTCCTCGGGACGCGGCGGCGCCTCCAGATCCCACACCTGCTCATAGAGCGGCAGCCGGTGGCCACTGGCGTCCTCGCGCGGGAAGAGCTGTGGCGACCGGATAGCGCCGGCGACGAGAAAATCCACGTTCTGCATCGTGGCCTGGAAGATGCTCTTCTCCTCGTCGGACGAGCCGGTCAGCGAGAGCAGCTTGAGCGCCATCGGGACGAACTGGTCCATCTTGACCAGCTTCGTCCCAGCCGCGCCGGGGGTCGGCGCTCTGACGTCGGCCAGCGTGGCCAGCTCCGCCGGGAACTGCTTGCCGAGGGCGGAGAGGCGCCCTCGCTCGTAGAGGCCATCGCGGACGTCGCGGTAGTCCTGCGTGAGGTTCTGGGTGGTGAAGCTCCAGGTGAAGGCCACGTCCTCCAGGGTGAGCCCATGGCGCCCGAGGCAGCTCGGCAGCTCTCGGAGCGCCTGGGTCTGCCCGGCGTGGTTGATCCCGTCGAAGGGGGAGCGCACGGGCTCTCCGTCAGGAGACGCTAGGCGCCGGGTGAGCACGACCGCGTAGGTCGTCCCCTCCCGCATCGGCATGATGGGCTTGAGGATGAGCGAGCGGCTCTCTCGCTCGTAGAAATCCATCAGCTCGGAGCCAGGCCGGCCATCGCGCGTGTTGGGGTGATCGAGCACGCCGTCCATGTCCGTGTCCTCGCCGGGATCGAGGACGCCGTTGGCGTTGAGGTCTTCCTCCACCTCCTCGAAGACGAGCGTCTGCAAGCCGTCTCGGGGGTCGGCCTCGAACAGGCTGGTCTGCGCCAAGACCTGGGGCCAGTTGCCCTGGCCCAAATCCAGCGGGATGGCCTCGCAGCGCCCCGGGGAGCCCGCGGTCACGTCGAGCACCAAGACGACGTCGTCGCTGAAGTCGAGGTTGTCACGCCGATGCCGCGCGTAGATGGGCTCCACGTCGATGGGCGCGTCGAAGCTGACGCTGATGGGCGCCAGCGTGCCCCAGCCCGAGAGCGCGTCGAGCTCACGGCGCGTGGCCCGCTCCCAGCGGGTAGTGCCGACCGCGACGCTGGCGTTCAGGCGCCGCCCGGTGGGCGAGGACGCGTCCTCCCGAGTCGCGAAGTCATTGGGGAGCGGGATCTCCGCGAAGGGCTGGTGGAAGACGTCGAAGCGCACGCTCGGGCCCTTCCCAGCAGGGGTGGGCCCGAGCGCGTCCGGGGGCTCGGACATGCAGCCGCTGACGCCCAACAGCGCCACGAGCGCGAGAAAGGACCGGTGGAGCTTGGCAGACATCGCGGGCACGGTTGTACACCGAGGGCGCCCATCGACACGAGCCAGGAACGCCACGCGCCGCGCTCTCGGGAGCGCACGCTGGGTCCCCCTCGGGCCTTGGCTCCGCGGTAGCGGTGGAGGGTGGCCCCGTAGGCCCTGGTGACGCCGCGCGCGCCAGCCCCCGTCCCCACGCCTCACCGCGCGTCCGCCCTCCCGCCTCCGCCCCCGCGCTCCCCCCTCACGGGCGCGACGGCGCCCTGCTCCTCATGGTGCGAGGGCCCACGGTGACCGCTTCACCCGCGCGCTCCGCGGGGGACCGAGGCGAGCCCTCAGATTCGAATGGTCTTCCAGTCACCACGCCGAAACTTCCACGTCATCACGAGGGCCAGGGCGACAATGTAGGTGAGCGCCGCGCTCCAGATGCCCACCAGACCGAAGCCGGTCGTGATGCCCAGCACCCAGGCGAGCGGCACCAGGCAGAGAAAGTGCAGAAAGAGCTCCGCGAGCATCACGAAGCGCGTGTTGCCCGCCCCGAACAGGGCCTGCGTGAGGATCATCGCGAGCGCGATGAGCGGCGTGGCCAGCCCCATCATCCGCATGGGGAGGCTCGCCGCCTCGAGCACCGCGGGGCTGCTCGTGACGAGCGACAGCAGGGGCCGCGTGAAGACGAGCCCCTCGAGCAGCCCCACCACGGCGAAGATCCCGAGCCCCAAGCGCACGCTGACCCAGCCGAAGCGCTCCGCCTTGTCGCCGTCTCCCGCGCCCAAGGACTGGCTGACGAGCGTGGCGGCGGAGGTCCCGAAGGCCAGGCACGCCGTGAACGTCAGCTTCAACACGCCGACGATCACCGTGGTGGCAGCGCTGTTGACGGCCTCCGCCCCCTCACCCAGGCCGCGCGCCGAGTGCTCCAGCGCGTCCAAGCGGCTGACGATGGTGCTGAAGAGGGCGAAGCCCGTCATCACCGCGATGGTGGCGACGGCGCTGGGCCAGCTCAGCCCCACGATGTCCCGGACCAGCTTGCCGTCGACCTTGCGCAGCGAGAAGGGCTGGAAGCGGGCTCGGTACGGCTGACGCAGCGCCCAGCCGATCATGATGGCGAGCCCAATCCAGGTGGAGACGAAGCCCGCCAGCCCCGCCCCGGCGATGCCCATGCGCGGCGCCCCCCAGCGCCCGAAGATGAACATCATGCACAGCAAGACGTTGAAGGAGTTCATCACCACGGCGCTGACCAGGTGCACGTAGGTCTTGCCAATCCCGTCGAAGAAGCTCTTGAACGAGAAGGTCATCACCATGGAGGCGATGCCGAGCAGCCGCCAGTGGAGGTAGGCCTCCGCCGCCTCACGCGCCGCTGGCACCTTGATGAGGTGCTCCAGCAGGAACGGCAAGCTCAGGTAGCCGAGCAGGGTGAACAAGCAGCCCGCGACCAGGGCGAAGACCCAGGAGTTGACCAGCACGGCGCCCGCGTCGTGCTCCTTGCCCTCCGCGAAGCGCCGCGCGGCAATGGCCTGGGTCCCCACCGAGATGGCGCTCAGGGAGCCGCCGAACAGCCAGAGCAAGATGAGCGACGGGAAGAGCGCCGCCTGCGCGTTGCTGGACTCTGGCTGCGGCAGCCAGGAGAAAAACACGATGTCGATCTCATTGACGATGCTCTGGCTCAGCATCGCCGCGACGGTGGGGAGCGCCAGCCGCAAGACCACCGCGTAGGGGTTGCCTTGCGTGACGACGGGGCTGGCGCTGGTGGCGGGGGCTACGTCCATGGGGCGGCGCCCGGTCTAGCTCAGGTTCTCCGCCCGACCAATTAAGCTAGCGTGCGCCGGATCGGTCCCCCACGGCCAGAGCACGCGCGACGCGCTCAGTGGAGGCGCGCGGTGCGCGTGATCTCACCCATCTTGCCCGAGCGGTAGTCCAGCACCGCTTGCTCCAGCTCTTCTCGGGTGTTCATCACGAAGGGGCCGTAGTGGGCGACTGGCTCCTCGATGGGAGCCCCGGCCAGGAGCAGCAGCCGGGCCGTGCTGGAGCCCCCCCGGAGCCTCAGCGTGGCGCCGTCGCCGAGCAGCGCGAGCTGCCCCTCCCGGACGCGCTGCCCGCGCTCGCCGACCAGCGCCTCCCCCTGGAAGACGTACACGACGGCGCGGTGGCCGGGCGGCACGGGCAGCCGCAGGTCGGCGCCCGGCTCCAGGGTCCAGTCCTGGAAGACGACCGGCGTATGGGTGTCGATCACCGCCTTGGCGCCGAGCGCCTCTCCGGCGATGACGCTCACCCGCGCGAGCCCGTCCGCGGACGTCGCCTTGGGGATCCGCGAGGCCTCGATGCCCTGGTAGCGCGGCTGCGTCAGCTTCAGCCGCGCGGGCAGGTTGATCCAAATTTGGAAGCCGTGCACCTTGCCGCCCTCGCGCTGGATCCGGCGTGAGGGCATCTCCGAGTGGACGACGCCGCCCCCCGCCGTCATCCACTGCACGTCTCCGGGCCGGAGCAGGCCGTGGTGGCCCGCAGAGTCCTCGTGCTCGAACTCACCCTCGAGCAGGTACGTCACGGTCTCGAAGCCTCGGTGCGGGTGATCGGGGGCGCCCACCGCCTCTCCGGGCGCGTACTCTACCGGCCCCATCTCATCGATGAGCAGGATGGGATCGACCAAGCGCAGGCCCGCGGTGGGGACGGGCCGACGAACGAGGAAGCCAGCACCTTCACGCTGGGTGTGCGCGTCCACGACGCGAGAGACTTCACGGGAGGTGTCGGGCTGGGTCATGGGGGCTCCTTCGGTGCCCCAGCAGCCTAAGACCTCACGGCGACGCCACCACCGCCAGCGCCGGCAACGCTGTGTTGCTCCCCGGCGGACGACTCCGCTCGGCACGGCGCGCCGCGCTCCCACCGGGGAGCGCGGCGTCCCCGCCGCGCGTGCGAGCGAGCCTCAGCGGCGCGCCACCTGCGACGGCCCCGCGTACAGACGGATGAGGCTGCGCGCGTCTTGGTTGCTGGGCTCGGTCGTGAGCAGCCGCTGAAGGGTCGCGACGGCCTCCTTGGGTTGGCCCACCGCGCGCTGCATCCGCGCGAGGTGGAGCTGCGCCTCGGCGCCCTTGTCGATGGCCGCCCACTGCCTCGCCACTCGCGCCGCCTCACCCCAGGCGCGCATCTGCGCCGCCGTCTCGCTCCAGGTCTTGAGCACCACGGGATCATTGCGGTGATTGCGCCCGAGCTTGCGGATCTGGTTGAAGCCCTTGATGCGCTGTCCCTTCTCGATGAGCGCGTGCGCCTCCGCGAGCTGCGCCTCTAGCGGGCTCGTCGGCGCGGCCGCGGCCTGCTCCTGCGCGGGGGCAGCCGGAGCCGCCGCGGGGGCCTCGGCGAGCTGACCTTGGGGCCCGAGCTCGTCGCTCGCCTCGTCATCGCCCAGGTCCGCGCCGTCCTCGGCCGCAGGCGCCGCAGGAGCGGCCACGGCGAGGGCCGGCGCTGCGGGCGCGGCGCCCTCCTCGGGCGCGACGCCCGCGCCCTCGCCCGGCTGCTGATCGGTCGGGCCCTCTCCCTCGTCGCCGACGACGGTCGTCCCTTCGTCCACGGCGGCCAGCGCCTCGCTCGTCTCCTCTGCCGGTGCGGCGGCGGGGGGCGCGCCGCGCAGCTGCTGGACGAGCGCGCTGGCGCGCTCGCGCAGGGCCGGACGGCTCACCCCCAGGCCGACCGCGCCGACCGCGAGGCCGAGCGTGACGATGACGCCGGCGTAGAGGAAGGCCTGACGGCGGGCGTGACGCGGCCTCGGCGCCTCGAGGGCCGACGTGAGCGCCGCGCCGAGCTCTTCGGCGCTCTGCTGACGGTCTTCGGGCTGGGGCTCGAGGGCGCGGGAAACGATCTTGTCGAACATGGTGGGGATACCTCTCTCTGGTGAACGTCGCGCGACAGGCTGAGGAGCCCGGTGGCTCTTCGCATCGAGCAGCGCGACGATGCTCGACTCCTCGAAGGGCAGGGTCCCGGTGACGCCCTCGTAGAGGACGACCCCGAGCGAGTAGACATCGGCGCGCGGATCGAGCGGCGCCCCGCGCGTCGCCTCGGGCGCGGCGTAGGCCGGCGTCCCGACGAGCTGCAGCGCCTCCTCATCGGCGGCGGGCGGTGCGGCGCTAGCTCCGGACAAGCCGAAGTCGAGCAGCTTGACGCAGCCGCTGCGCGTCAGCATCAGGTTCGCCGGCTTGATGTCGCGGTGGATCACGCCGGCCCCGTGCGCGGCCGTGAGCGCCGCGCACACCTGCACCCCCAGGCGCGCCGCCTCTCGCCAGTCCAGCTTGCCCACGCGGGCCAGGCGCACCTCCATGGTCTCGCCGTCGAGCAGCTCCATCGCGAGGAAGGGGCGCCCGTCCGCCGCGATCCCAAAATCCGTCACGCGGACGACGTTCTCGTGCTCGATGGCGGCGATGGCGCGCGCCTCCTGCTTGAAGCGCTCCACCTGCGCCTGGCTCCCCACGTGCTCGGCCGAGAGCAGCTTCACGGCGAGCTTACGGTTCAAGTCGACGTGCTCGGCCAGGTAGACGACGCCGCTCGCGCCGCGCCCCAGCTCGCGCAGCAAGCGGTAGCGGGTGCCTTCGAGGAGCGCCTCCGGCAGCTCCGCGTCCAAGGGCGGCGGCGACGGCGGCGGCGTCGTCGGCGCCACGCGCGCCGGGGTGAGCTTGCGCGCCGCGGCGACGAGGCGCTGGAACTCCGCGCGCGAGCGCGCCGGCTCGGCGGGGTAGAGGCGCCCCATCAGGTGCTGGATCCGGGCGCGGACCCCGCGCTCGCCATCCGCCAGGCTCGGCGCCGTCTTGAGCAGCTCGATGAGGTCCTGAGCCGCCGCGCGCGCCGAGGCGTAGCGGTCCTCCACGCGCGTCGCGGTCAGCTTGCCGATGATGCCATCGAGCGACCACGAGCAGCCGAGCGTCGACGCGAGCGGCTCCGGGTGGCGCTCCCCCGCGCCCACCGCCGCCATGTGCTCGGCGGCCTCCCCCGACAGGAAGCGGCGCCCGGCGCAGAGCTCCCACAGCATGATGCCCACGGCGTAGAGGTCCGCGGGGACGCCGCCCGGCGTCTCGTTGGCGACCTCCGGGGCGACGTAGCCGGGCTTGGCGTAGACGATGCCGGCGACGGTGTGGCAGCGCCTGTTCTCCCCCTTGGCCGTCCCAAAATCGATGACCTTCAGCTCGCCGCTGTAGCCCACCATGACGTTCTGCGGCGAGAGATCACGGTGGACGATCTCGAGCGGGCGCCCCGTCGCGTCGGTCCGCTCGTGGACGTGACTGAGCGCCTCGCACAGGCTCACGCCCATCGCCACGGCGTCAGCCCAGTCGATCTTCAGGCCGAGCTGAGACGCCCGCTGCCGCACCTCGCCCAGGTTGCGCCCCTCGATGTGCTCGACCACCACGTAGGGCTTGTCCTCGTGGTCCGTCGCGGCCTCGAGGATCTGAGCGACCCCAGGGTGGTGGAGCTGGGACTGGATCCGCGCCTCGTCGAGGAAGCGCGCCAAAAATGATCGATCCTCCAGGTGCTCTTTACGGATGAGCTTCACCACGCAGGCTCGCTCGGCCCCCTCGATGCCACCCGCCGTGGCGAGGTAGACCTCCCCCATGCCACCGCGCGCGATCTGGCGGAGTAAGGTCAGGCGGCCAAAGCGCCGAGGCAGCACCTCACCGGCCTCGAAACAAGATGAATTCTCTTTTAGTTTCGAGCTCTTGGCACTTGTTTCGGCGGAGGACATGAGCCGAGCTTGCCCATGTAGGTTCACGTAGGCAAAGAAAGTGGCGAGCCGCTGCCTCCGGGCTCGCTCTCGGGAATGGAGGGCGGGCTCGCGGGTTAGGTGCGTAACGGCTCGTGGACGGCTATGCTGCGGGCCTCCGCTCGATGCGCTCCTCCTCGTCCCTCTCGGCTTGGCTGCTCCTGCGCGGCCCTCAGCTGCTCGCGCTGGTGGTCGCGCTGGGCGCGCTGCTCGTGCCGGGTCGTGCGCTGGCGTGGGCGCCCATGTGCGATGAAGACGCACAGTCCATCGAGGCGCCCGTCCCGCTGAGGCTCGCTGACGACAGCGCCATTCGCCCGGGGAAGGGCTGTGACTCGGCGCGGGAGAAGGCGAGCATCGCCCCGCTCGCGCCGGAGTCTCAGCATCACCACCTGGCGGCGGCGCCCGGCATCCTCCGAGCGCTGCCGGTGCAATTCGTTCTCCCGAAGATCCCAGGGCTGGAGCACGTCCCCATCCGAGCGCCCGCTCGTGACGGCGCGCGGGCGGCCTGCCTGCGTCCCCCGTTCCGCCCTCCGCTGGGCTAGAGAGCGCCTACGCTCGCTCCACCCTGGGCGGGTCGGAGCCTCCTTCATCCATCAACCCCTGCGAAGGGCGCCGCTGGCGCCGCGCTGGGCTGCCCTCGCACCTCCTGGGCCCACATGGACCTCGGTGGCTGTTTTACGGCGCTCTCGAGCGCCCCTCTCTCATCACTGCTTGGAGAATCATCAAATGAACAAAGGTACCGCCCTCGTGGGCTTCTTCATGTCGTTCATGGTCGGCATGGGGCTGATGTGGACCATCAATCGTGACAAGACGGGTGACCTCAAGGCCGAGCCGGGCCTGGTCGCAGAGGGCGTGGATCAGAGCGCCGCGGCCGTCCCCGTCTCCGCGAAGGACCCGTTCTGGGGCAACCCCAACGCGCCCGTCACCATCGTGGAGATCAGCGATTTCGAGTGTCCGTTCTGCAGCCGCGTGGAGCCCACGATGGAGCAGATCAAGACCACCTACGGCCCGGACAAGGTCCGCATCGTATGGAAGAACAACCCGCTGCCCTTCCACGCCAAGGCGCGCCCCGCGCACGAGGCGGCCGTCATCGTCCACCAGCTCGGCGGCAACGACGCCTTCTGGAAGTTCCACAAGCTCGCCTTCGCCAACCAGCGGGAGCTCACGGCTGAGAACCTCGAGAAGTGGGCGGTCGCCTCGGGGGTCGACGGCGCCAAGTTCAAGGCGGACATGGCCGCGAAGAAGGGCGCCGCCAAGGTCGACGAGGATCTCGCCACGGGCCGGAAGATCGGCGCCAACGGCACCCCGAACTTCCGCATCAACGGCGTGGAGGTCAGCGGCGCGCAGCCCTTCGAGGCCTTCAAGAAGGTCATCGACGAGCAGCTCGCCGAGGCCGCCAAGCTCAAGGTCAAGCCCTCCGAGGTGTACGTCACGCTGACGAACAAGAACGCCAAGGCGGCGCCCGCCGGCCAGGACGACGCTCCGCAGAAGCCCGCGGAGGCCCCCAAGCCGCCGCCCGACGACACCACCATCTGGGCCGTCCCGGTCTTGAAGGAAGATCCCGTGCTCGGGCCGGCGGACGCCCCCGTCACGATCGTCATCTTCTCGGATTTCCAGTGCCCCTTCTGCAAGCGCGTGGAAGACACGATGAAGAAGGTCCGTGAGACCTACGGCAACGACGTGCGGATCGTCTGGAAGGACAACACGCTGCCCTTCCACCCGCGCGCCAAGCCGGCCGCCGCGCTCGCGCGGATGGCCTACGACACCAAGGGCGACAAGGGCTTCTGGGACGCCCACGAGGCGCTCTTCGAGAGCCAGCCCAAGCTCGAGGACGCGGATCTCGAAGGGATCGCCAAGAAGCTCGGCATCGACTGGGCGCGCACCAAGGCGGCCATCGACAGCGGGAAGTACGACAAGCTCTTCGGCGCGAGCATGGATCTCGCGGCGGACTTCGGCGCGCAGGGCACCCCGCACTTCTTTGTGAACGGGTACCGCGTCAAGGGCGCGCAGCCCTTCGAGAAGTTCAAGGAGGTCATCGACGCGCAGCTCGCCAAGGCCAAGGGGCTCATCGCCGCCGGCACGCCCAAGGCCAAGGTGTACGAGGCGGTGATGCGCGAAGGCAAGGCGCCTCCACCGCCCGAGAAGAAGGAGGTGGCAGCCCCCACCAAGGCCAACCCCTTCCGCGGGGGCGCCACGGCCAAGGTCACCATCCAGGTGTTCTCGGACTTCCAGTGCCCCTTCTGCAAGCGCGTGGAGCCCACCATGGACGAGATCGAGAAGGCCTACGGCTCCAAGGTGAAGATCGTGTGGCGCAACATGCCGCTGAGCTTCCATGAGGACGCGCCGCTCGCCGCCGAGGCCGCGATGGAGGCCTTCGAGCAGAAGGGCAACGCGGGCTTCTGGGCGTACCACAAGGCGCTCTTCGAGGCCCAGGGCACCCCCGACGGCATCAAGCGCCCCGGCCTGGAGAAGATCGCCCAGGAGCAGGGGCTCGACATGGCCAAGTTCAAGGCGGCCTTGGACTCCCACAAGCACAAGGCCCAAGTGGACGCGGACAACGAGATTGGCCAAAAAGCGGGCATCAGCGGCACGCCGGCGGCGGTCATCAACGGCTACTTCGTCAGCGGCGCGCAGCCGTTCCCGGCCTTCAAGAAGCTCATCGACCGCGCCCTCAAGGAGGCGGGCGGCTGAGCCGAGGCTGAGCACGGGGGGAGGCGCGAGCGGTGAGGCCCAGCGGGCCTCGCCGCTCGCGTCGTTGAGGGGGGTAGTCCGCCGAGGGCGCGCTTCAAGGCTGGCGCGCGCTGATCGCCTCGATCGCCTCGGGCAGCTCTCGGCTCCCCCGCAGGCACGGAAAGCAGTCACTCCTGCGGCGCCAGCCACAGCCCGTCGTCAGCTGGAGGTTCCGAAGGTGAGGGAGGCTCCGCGCGTCGCCTTCGGCCTTGGCGCGCGCGAGGAGCTGCTTCTTGGCGGTGCAGGTCGGCGCCCAGGCGAGCTCCAAGGCGATGAGCAACGCTGGCGAGGCGCTCTTCTTGCCCTCTGCGCTGCGCAGCCACTTGTCGGCGCGCGCCTTGAGGGACGGCACCTCCTTGCCGCGTGACAGGGTGTAGATCATGTCGGCGCCGGCCTGCCCCAGGTGCCCTTGCATCAGGGTGAAGGCCTGCTCCCGCGTCGCTTCACGTCGGACGGCCTGCTCGACCAAGCGTCCGAGGACGACGTCGGTTTGGAGCTGGGGCTCGAGCTCCAGCGCGCGCTCGAGGGAACGGAACGCCTCGGGGTAGCGCTCCTCGTCATCGAGCGCCACCGCGAGCGCCAGGTGCAGCCGCGCGTCCTGCGGTGACTGCCGCAGCTCCTCCTCCAGGACGCGTGAGCCGGACCGTTCGGCGCTGACCACGCCCGTCCGCGGCGCCGCGCTCGCGGAGGGAGCCGCCGCCAGCGTGGCGCTGGCGCTGGGAGACGTCGACGGGGTGGGGCTGCGGACCACCACGATCACGATCAGCACCAGCACGCTGAGCAGCACGCCGGCGAAGACAGGCACCGCGAGCACGAAGGCTCCCGCCGGGATCTTCGCCAGCGGCGCTGGGAGCCGCGCGCGCCAGGGCTCGAGCTCCTGCTCGAACCGGCTCAGGAGCTGCCGTAGTGGGGCCGCGCCGAGCGCGCGCGCGCCCCAGGGCTCGCGCCTGCCGCTCGAGCCCTCGAGCTGCGTGATCGCGACGGCGGACGCGCTCGGCAGTGAGGTCCTGGTGGCGTCTCGCGCGCCGTCATGATGACTCCCGCGGCGCTCTGGGGAGAGCGCCTCCAGCTCCGTGAGCACCGCTTGCGCGCTCTCCGGGCGCGCTACAGGATCACGCTCGAGCAAGCGGAGCACGAGCTGCTCGAGGGCCGCGGGGACCACCACGTCCGGCGCTCGCTCACGGAGCGGGGGGACGCTGGAGGAGAGCTGCTGCGCCAGCAGGTTGACGTGGCTGGCCGTCTCGAACGGCCGCTTGCCCGTCAGCATCTCGTAGAGCATCACGCCGAGCGCGTAGAGATCGGCGCGCTGGTCGACGCTCTCCCCCATCGCCTGCTCCGGCGCCATGTACTCGGGCGTCCCGAACACCATCCCCACCTTGGTGATGGCCCGCCCCACCCCGGGCGCCAGGGAGGAGGCCTCCTCCACGGGCACCTTGGCGACGCCAAAATCCAAGATCTTCACCAGCTCCGGCGCCTGGGGCCGCGGGACGAGCATCACGTTCTCTGGCTTGAGATCTCGGTGGACGATGCCGGCCGCGTGGGCGGCGTTGAGCCCCGCCGCGAGCTGCCGGGTGACCTCCACGGTCCGCTCGACGCTGAACCGCTCGGCGTCGAGCGCCTCACGCAGGCCTCGCCCATCGATGTACTCGAGCACGAGGTACACGGTGCCGTCCGGGAGGCGCCCGAAATCCGACGCCGTCGCCACGTTCGGGTGTTCGATCTTCGCGGCGGCCTGCGCTTCGCGCTCGAAGCGCGCCAGCACCTCCGGCACGATGGCGAGGTCGTCATGGAGCAGCTTGACCGCGAGCCGCTTGTGCATGAGCACGTGGTGCGCCTCGAAGACGCGCCCCATCCCACCTTCACCGATCAGGCGATCGAGCTGGTAGCGCTCGGCGATGATGCTGCCGACATCGTGCTCGACCACGCGTCAGTGGCCTTGCATCAGTAGGGGTTGTCGCTGGCAGGCTCCGGCGGCTTGGGCGCGGGCTTCGGCGCGGGCTTCGGCGCGGGCGGTTCTGGCTTCGGCGCGGCCTCAGGCTTCGGCTCGGGCTTCGGCTTCGCCGCGACCGGCGCGGGTGCCGGCTTCGGTGCCGGAGCCGGCTTGGGCGCTGACTCCGGTTTGGGCGCCGGCTCCGGCTTGGACTCCGGCTTGGGCTCGGGCTCGGGCGGAGGCTCAGCGCTAGCGCTGGGCGCCGGCGTGGCCTCCACGCTGGGCTCCGGCGCGGGCACCGGCTCGGGCTTCGGTGGCTCCGGGGTGGTGGGCGGCTCGACCGCGGGGCGCGCCTCCGGCGTGGCCGCCGGGGCAGGCGGCTCCGGCGGCGGCTCCGTCGGGCGCGTCGCGAAGAAGATCCCTCCCGCGATGACGGCGACCGCAGCCAGCAGCCCGAGCATCTTTCCAGTGCCCCCGCTGCCCTTACTCTCGAAGGCCGCGACGCCCGGCGCCGCGGCGGCGCCCGTCGGCTGCGTGGGCGGCGGACGCTCGCTCTTGGAGGATGCGGCCGGCGCCTCGCTCTTGGGCTTGGCAGCGGGCGCCTCGCTCTTGGGCTTGGCAGCGGGCGCCTCGCTCTTGGACGTAGCGGCAGGGGCCTCGCTCTTGGACGCTGCCGGCACGGGCGCCGGGGCGACGCTCTCGCCCTTGGCCTCGGCCGTGACCTCGCTGGGCGGCGGCTCGCTCTTGACGGTCGCTGGCGGCGCCGTCTCCGGCTCAGGGGCGGACGGCTCCGAGGCCGCCAGCGCCGCCGGCGTGGGCTCCTTCGAGGGCGCCTGCGCGACGCCGAGCTCTGCCAGCGATCCCCCCGCCTCTTTCAGCGCCTCCTGCAGCAGCTCCGCCGCCTGCTTCATCACCGTCCGGTCCTCCGGCGGCGGCATGTCCGCCTCCGGGTTCCCGCTCGCCTTCGGGAAGAAGCCCTCCGCGGCGGGGGGCTCGGTGCTGGCCGTCGGCTTGGGCAGGTTGGCCACGTTGATGGCCCCGAGGCCGATCATGGTGGCCTTCCGGACGGGGCCACCTGCAGGCGCGGGCGCCGGAGCCGCCGCCGGCGCGGGCACGCTGCCGCCAGCCTCCTGCCCGTCGGCGCCGGCCTCGAAGGCGCTCGCCGCGCTGGCCGGTCGGGCGTCGACGAGCCGATCGATGACCCGCTTGGAGTCATCGTCAATCTTGATGAATTTTACGCCCATCCCCGCGGGTGAGTCCCCCGCGGCGTCACCGGACTCACGCTTCCACACGACGCGCCCGACGCCCTGCATCACCTTCTGATCATCCGTGATGCGCACCTCGAACTTGAGCAGGGTGCCGGGGGGGAACGGCGTGGGCGTCTTGATGAACATCCCACCGCGGCTCACGTCGTGGGAGTGGTGCTCGATGAACTCGTCGAGGGTGGCGCTCTTGTAGCGCACCGTCATGGTCAGCACCTTCGCCCGCGGATCCTTACGCGTGTCCTGAGTCATTCAGCGTTGCTTTCGATGAGTGAGGTGGCCCTAGCACGCGCACGTTCAGCCAGGGGTCGTCATGGTAGTCGACTGCGCCCCTCGGCCCAAGCCCTAGCGGACCCTCGCCGCGTTCTCCAAGCGGGCGCCCAGCGCCATAGCACTATAATTTTCCATCGTCATTTCGATGGCTTTGGCGCTATGCTACCCCACCTTTCGGGATGACGCACGCCGAGCACTTCCGCGCGCACCACCGCCGCACCTGGACCTTGGACGCCAGCCTTCGCCCGAGCCACGGCCCCGAGGCCGGGGTCGAGGTCACCGTGCTGGACGTCGGTCTGGGCGGCGCCGGGCTCTCCCTCGCTCGGCCGCTCGACCTGGGCTGCTCCTTCACGCTGACGCTGAGCCTGCCGACCCGCTGGGCGCCGCTGGAGCTCCAGGCCAGCTCGCGCTGGTGTCAGCCCGAAGGGCCGGGGTGGCGGGCCGGGCTCGCCTTCGAGCTCCTCGGCGCGCCGGAGCTCGTGAGCTTGATGGAGTTTCTGGCGCTGGAGCCGAGCTGAGCCGGGCTCAGGCGTCCGCGGGCGGCTCACGCTCCGAGCGCGCGTGCGCGATCTGCAGCTTCAGCCCCGCGATGAGCTGCGGATCCGCGCCCTCCTGCTCCAGCGCGGCCAAGGTCGCCTCGAGCAGCTCGAGCGAGGAGTACTTGGCGGACACATTCGGGAGGCTCACCTTGAGCTGCTCGTCGATCTCTCCGTGCCTGAGCGCGCGCACGAGCGCTTCATAGTAGCCGTCGAGCAGGTGCACCATGCCGTGCACGCAGCGCCCGAGCTGGCGCGCCGTCACGGTGCCGTCCTCGATGGGAAACTCGATCATGGGGCGCACCTCGCCGTCGTTCGCGTCGTACTCGAACTGCACCAGCTTCGTTCGCCACTGCATCATGGCGCAGGCCCGTAAGAACACGTCGACGTGAGGCCCCTTCGCCACCAGCGCCATGGGGACGAACAGCTTGAGGTACTCCCCCTCCTCCTCCACGAGCAGCACCATCCTCAAGAGCTGGTTGCCCCCGGGGCTCCGGTACGTGTCCATCTCGAAGCCGATCTCGATGTGCGACTCCCCCAGGTGATACGTGAGGTCGAGCTCATCCAGCAGCTCAGCCAAAGAGCGGAGCGTCACGGCCATCGATCAACCCTAGCGCGCCGCCCGAACCACGTCAAAACAGCTCACCCGCGAGCAGGACGTCGCCGTCGAACACGAAGCGCCCCTCGACCGACTCACCCCGGAGCACGCGCGGGAGCCAGTGCACGTCGTCCGCCCACATCTGCTCGAAGGGCAGCGCGTCCAGCGGCGTCCACTGCGGGATGGCCTCCGCCGTCGTCTCCGGGCAGCCACGAAAGCTCATGGCGACGTAGACGTGCATGAGCATGGAGTACCCATCCAGGAACTGAAAGCGCAGCCGACCGCGGTGACTGAGCTCCAGCGGGGTGATCCGCAGCTCCTCCTCCACCTCGCGCACCGCACACTGGAGCAGCGTCTCTCCTGGCTCCAGGCGCCCCCCCGGGCCGTTGATCTTTCCGGCACCGAGGCCGCGCCGCTTGCGGATGAGGAGCACCTCCGCGCCGCGCAGCACGAACACGAGCGTGCTGATGTCTCTGGGGCGCCACCCGTCCCAGTCGACCACCGTCGACGCGGGGGTCACCTCGCTGCTGGTCATGCTTCGCGCGCCCGAGAGGATTCGAACCTCTGACCTACGGCTCCGGAGGCCGTCGCTCTATCCAGCTGAGCTACGGGCGCTCGCGGGCCTTCCTAGCTCAGCCGCTAGCTCCGCGAAAGGGTAAGATAACGACCCGGCCGAAGAAGGCGCCGCGCCCGCCGTCGGCCCCCCGAGGCCCCCCTCTCCGTAGTAACTTCCGTGACATGCTGGAGGTTCGACCGGTCGCCTGCCTGAGGGACAATTACGCCTACCTGGTGGGCCTGAAGGGGCAGCCGGAGGTCGTGGTCGTCGACCCGAGCGAGGCCGAGCCGATCGTCGCGGCGCTCACGGCGGGGGGGCATCGGCTCGTCGCCATCTTGAACACCCACCACCACTACGATCACGTCGGGGGGAACGAGGCCCTGGTGGCGCGCTTCGGCCCGCTCCCGGTCGTCGCCCACCGGAGCGACCGGGGGCGCGTCCCCGGGCAGACCGTGGAGGTCCTCGCGGGGGACGCGCTGAGCTACGCGGGGATGCGCTTCGAGGTGCTGCACGTCCCGGGGCACACGCTGGGCGCGGTGGCCTACGCCGGCCACGGCGCGGTGTTCACCGGAGACACGCTCTTCGCCGGCGGCTGCGGGCGGCTCTTCGAAGGCACCGCCGCGATGATGCACCACAGCCTCAACGTCACGCTCGGCCAGCTCGCCGACGACAGCCTCGTGTACCCGGGGCACGAGTACACGGAGAACAACCTGCGCTTCGCGCTCACCCTGGAGCCCGCGAACGAGGCCCTGCGGACCTGGAGCGCCACGGTGGCTGCCCAGCGCCGCGCAGGGCAGCCCAGCGTCCCCTCCACGCTCGGGCAGGAGCGCGCCGGCAACCCCTTCCTGCGCTGCGCGAGCCCAGCGCTCCGCGCGTCCCTCGCGGAGCGCCTCCCCACCAGCGGCCCCGTCGACGAGGTGACCGTCTTCGCGGCGGCGCGCGCCGCCAAGGACGCGTTCTAGTGGCGGCTCGAGCGCTCGCCGGCGCCCTGACGCTGCTGGCGCTGGGCGCGGGCTGCGGCCGCCCTGAGCCCAAGGCGCACGCCCGAGCCGCGCCGAGCGCGCGCGCCCTCACCCCGCCGGCCTCAGCCGCAGCCGCTCCCCCGCCTCGCCCGCTCGGTGCCCCGAGCTCAGCCGCGCTCCCCTCGGCCTCACCGCGCCCCGAGCAGCCCGGCGCAGAGCTGACCTGGATCTACCCCCACACCAGCTATGGTCTGCTGCACGTGGTCGTCACCGTGCCCGCTCACCACGTCGGCGAGCGGCTCCCGGTGCTCGTCGCGTTCCACGGTAAGGGTGAGGCGCTGAAGGGTCCCGCGCGCGGCGCACGGGGCTGGGTCGAGGACTATGCCCTGCCGCGCGCGCTGCAGCGCCTCGCCGCCCCGCCGCTCACGGACGCGGATCTGGAGCACCTCTCCACCCCCGCGCGCCTCGCCCAGCTGAACGCAGCGCTCGCGGCGCGCCCCTTCGGCGGCGTCATCGTCGTCACGCCGTACACGCCCAACATCCTGGCCGGTTCGCGCTCGCTGGAGGCGGCAGCGCCCATGGCGCGGTGGCTCGTCGACGAGCTGTTACCGCGCGTCGTCCGGGAGACACCGGCGCTCGCCGAGCCCAGCGCCACGGGCGTCGACGGGGTGAGCCTCGGCGGCAGGATGGCCCTGCTCGTCGGGCTCGCCGCCCCCGAGCGCTTCGGCACCGTGGGCGTCCTACAGCCCGCCTTCGACAGCTTCGACGCCAGCGAGCTGGCGCGCCGGGCGGCGCGCGCCGTCGCACGCAACCCGAGGCTCGAGTTTCGGCTCCTGACCACCCACGACGACTATTTCCTCGTCGCCACTCGCAGCATCGCGCGCGCCTTCGAGAGCGCCCAGGTCCCGGTCGACCTGGTCGTCCTACCGGGCCCCCACGACTACGCGTTCAATCGCGGCCCGGGCGTCTATGAAATGCTGCTCTTGCACGACCGCAGCCTGCGGGGCTGGCCCACGCTGCCGCCGCCCGCGCCATGAAATCCGCTCGGCAGCGGCGCTAGCGGTTGTCTCGAACCGCCGACAAGGCTACGGCATGGCCCCTGCCGGCACTGAGTACCCCCCGGCGCGGAGGCAACGGAATGACCAAGTTCGAAGGCCCGCAGTCTGGTGACGCCATCACCATGTCCTCCAGTGGCACCCTCAACGTGCCCGATCATCCCATCATCCCCTTCATCGAGGGCGACGGGACGGGCCCGGACATCTGGCGGGCCTCCGTCGCCGTGCTCGACGCGGCCGTGGCCAAGGCCTACGGCGGCAAGAAGAAGCTCGCGTGGTACGAGGTGTACGCCGGAGAGAAGAGCAAGAAGCTCTTCGACAGCTGGCTCCCGGACGAGACGGTGGAGGCCTACCGGAGGTACCTCGTGGGCATCAAGGGACCGCTCACGACGCCCGTGGGCAAGGGGATCCGCTCGCTCAACGTCGCGCTGCGCCAGATGTTGGATCTGTACGTCTGCCTGCGCCCCGTCCGCTGGTTCACCAACGTGCCGAGCCCCGTGAAGAAGCCGGGCGACGTGGACATGGTGATCTTCCGTGAGAACACCGAGGACATCTACGCCGGCGTGGAGTGGGAGGCCGAGAGCGAGGGAGCGAAGAAGCTGCTCACGTTCTTGCAGGACGAGCTCGGGGTGAAGAAGATCCGCTTCCCCGCCACCAGCGGCGTGGGCATCAAGCCGGTGTCGCGCGAAGGGACGGAGCGGCTCGTCCGCGCGGCCATCGAGTACGCGCTCGCGCAGAAGCGCCGCAGCGTGACGCTCGTGCACAAGGGCAACATCATGAAGTTCACGGAGGGCGCCTTCCGTGACTGGGGCTACGCCCTGGCGACGCGAGAGTTCCGTGATCGAGTGGTCACCGAGCGCGAGAGCTGGATCTTGGGCAACGCCGAGGCCAAGCCGGGGCTCAGCGCGGAGGACAACGCCAAGCTGGTGGAGCCCGGCTACGACATGGCGCCCCCGGAGTTCCAGGCGGAGCTGCGCGCAGAGGTGGAGGCGGCGCTGGCGCTGCTGCCCACCCACGGCAACGGCAAGTGGAAGCAGCTCTTGCTCATCAAGGACAGCATCGCCGACATCACGCTGCAGCAGGTGCTCACCCGCGCCAAAGAGTTCGACGTCATCGCCACGATGAACCTCAACGGGGACTACCTGTCGGACGCCCTGGCCGCCCAGGTGGGCGGCATCGGCATCGCGCCGGGCGGCAACATCAACTACGTGACGGGCCACGCCATCTTCGAGGCCACGCACGGTACCGCCCCGAAGTACGCCAACCTCGACAAGGTCAACCCCGGCTCCGTCATCCTCTCCGGGGAGATGATGCTCCGGCACCTCGGCTGGGATGCCGCGGCGGAGCTCGTCATCCAGGGGATGAACGGCGCCATCGGCCACAAGACGGTCACGTACGACTTCGCTCGGCTGCTCGAGGGCGCCAAAGAGGTCAAGTGCTCGGAATTTGGCCAGGCCATCATCTCGCACATGTAGCGCCACGCGCAACCCGCGCCGCTTCGGCACGAGTGGGGGCGCATGTTCCCCTCACCTCGCCGTCTGCGCCTCGAGCGCTGGCTCCTCTGGGCGCTGCCCTCGGTGTTCGATGCTGTCCTCGTCGTCGCCTGCGGCCTCGACGGCTCCCTCGAGGACGCGCCCGAGCCCGCGCTCTCGGGTGAGCCGAAGCCCGAGGGCGGCGACGCGCTCGCCGACGCGACGCTCACCCCGCAGGACGCCGCCGGCGACGGTGATGCCCGAGAATTCGAGCCCGCCCCGAGGGCGGCGGTAGCGGAGCAAGGCGCCCCCTGCACCGTCGAAGGGCAGCTCGCGTGCGAGGGGCACGCCCAGCGCTACGTGGTCCAGTGTGACGAAGGGCGCTGGGTGCCGCGCGCGCCCTGCGCCGAGGACGAGCGCTGTGACACGCGGCTCGGCGCCAGCGCCGGGAGCTGCCTCCCGCTCGTCCCCGAGTGCGCGGGCAAGAGCGCCGGAGCCGTGGTCTGCGCGGGGCTCGAGCGCTCGAGCTGCGGGGTGGATCTGGTGACGAGCTCCCCGCTGCTGCCTTGCGCTTTCCGCTGTAGCGCGGGGAGCTGCAAGGGAGAGTGCCACCCCGGCGCGACCGAGTGCGTCGGCGACGGGGGTCTCCGCCGCTGCACGGCTGGCGCGCTCTGGAGCGCGGTGGAGGCGTGTCCCAGCAGCGCGCCCCGCTGTGAGGAGGGCGCGTGCACGGCGTGGGGGCCGGGCGGCTCGTGCCACGACGCCGAGCTTGGCCGCTTCCGCCCCGTCATCGAGCCGCGCCCCGGGCAGCTCGTCATCACCGAGGTGCTGGCCAACCCGACCAACGAGCCCAGCCCCGCGCCCACCGACGCGACGCGCGAGTGGTTCGAGGTCGTCGCGCTGGCAGCGGTCGATCTGAACGGCGTGCAGCTCGACCGCGAGCGTGACACGGCGCCGCCCACGATGCTGGAGCGGCTCGACTGCCTGCACCTGCGCGCCGGTCAGCACGCGCTCTTCGCGCGCTCCATGGATCCGGCCACCAACCGCGGGCTGCCCGCGGTGACCGCCAGCTTCCCGTTCACGCTCGTGGACACGCGGGGCGAGCTGCGGCTGCTCGACCGCGCGGGGCAGGTGCTGGACGCCGTGAGCTGGCGCTCGGCCACCAGCGGCGTCGCGCGCCAGCTCAGCGCGGGCATCCTCAGCGCCGAAGCCAACGACGACGACAGCGCCTGGTGCGCCGCCACCACCCTCTACAACGGCGTCGACCGGGGCACGCCTGGGGCGCCCAACGACGTCGTGTGCCCCTGACAGCACTCAGCTCAGCGCCGCCTCAGCTCGAGCTCGTCTGCCCCGTCGAACAGCACGAGGGCGTCGCCGTCAGCGGTGAACCTCAGGCTGGCGTCATCACGGCGTGGACAGAGGAAGCTCAGCAGGAGCCGAGCGCCGCTCACCTGCACCCGAGCGCTGAAGTGGCTCGCGGCGCTGTCCGGCAGGGAGTCGTCACCCTTCACGAAGGCGTAGTCGAGCACGGCGCCGCCGTCGCGGACGCGCGCGGCGGCGCGCATCACGCTGGGGAGCCGGGCCTCGGGCTCGAGCGACCAGCGCACGTGCCGCGCGAGCTCGTAGTCCCCGTCGAGCAGGCGTCCGCCGCGCCCCTCCGGCAGCCGATCGGCGGTGAGCTGCTGCTCGACGACCTCGGCCCGCGGCAAGGTGATGGTGCCACAAACGCCCGCGTCCCCGGCGTCGGGCTCGGTCACGCTGACTCCGGCGTCCACCGGCTCGAACGCCCCATCACACCCGAGCCAAGGCAGCACCAGCAGCGGCGTGAGGAGCACCGCGCGCGCCGCCTCGCGCCGCCAGAGCGTCATGGCTCGGGTTTGTACTACGAGGCGAGGAGGCCGGGCGGCCGAGTTGCACCGGGAGCGCTTTCACCGGACAATGAGGCCAGCCTTCGAGGGGCCTCGAAGGCACATCGAGGAGGCTTGGACTATGCTTTGGAATCGATTCATGGGTGGCGCGCTCCTGGGGCTCGCCGTGGTGGCCGCGGCCGGCTGTGAGAGCGGAAGCGACGGCGCGACGGACGGCACGGCGGGCAGCGGCGCGGTGGACGGTGGCGCAGGTCAGGGCGGCGGCAGCGCCGGTCAGGGCGGCGGCAGCGCCGGTCAGGGCGGCGGCAGCGCCGGTCAGGGCGGCGGCAGCGCCGGTCAGGGCGGCGGCAGC
>WBZO01002890.1_pt1 | contig 21248 bp, 9 predicted proteins | sample 5204261 | NCBI WGS metagenome assembly WBZO01 (sample SAMN12412400, study PRJNA552823) | activated sludge metagenome | isolation source: activated sludge from anammox sidestream of wastewater treatment plant... | place: USA: North Carolina | collected 2017-09 | reverse complement strand
GGCATCCCTGCAGGAGATACTGCCGGCTCAGGTGCTTCAACAGCCCGTACCGGCGCTGGTCTGCGAAGGAGAGCAGGCTGTTTTTTTAGTGCAGGCCCAAGGGGTTTCTCTCAATTACCAATGGCAGATTAACAACGGCACGGGCTGGTCAGACCTGACAGACAACGCTACCTACGCCGGAGTGTTAACAGCTCAATTGTCTATTGCAAATGTACCGGTTGTGCTGGATGGCAGCCAATACCGCTGCCGCATCACAGGGCCTTGCATCTCCCAACTGCTTTCCGAAGCAGCAGGATTGACCGTGGAGCCTGCTCCGGTGGCTTCCTTTTTGGCCACAACTTCGGGCGATGGCTTTTACCAGTTTACAAATACTTCTTTGGGAGCCAACTCTTATTCCTGGGATTTTGGTGACGGCAGCCAGAGCAATGAACAGTCACCCTCGCATGTCTATGCCCAAGAGGGCATTTTTATAGTCATCCTCACAGTGACGGGAGATTGCGGTACAGACCTTGACTCCCAACAGGTGGTCGTCGTTTTAGGCCAGCCGCCACAAGCTGCTTTTTATGCGGATATACCATCGGGCTGCGCACCGCTCACTGTTCAGTTCGAAAACCAAAGCACGGGAACTGACAACTGGGGCTTTTTCTGGCAATTCCCAGGTGGTACACCCGCTACCTCGCAGGAGGAAAACCCCGTGGTGATTTACTCCCTACCGGGTACTTACGATGTGACATTCACAGTGACAAATAACCTGGGGGAAAGTACGCTCACAAAAGAGGCTTATATTCAGGCGTTCGAGGTACCTCAGGCGGGATTTAACTTTAACATCGCCGGGCAAACAGTTTCCTTTTTTAATCAGTCTTCAGGAGGTTCAAGCTCCTTCTGGTTGTTTGGCGATGGCTCTTCGTCAACAGAAGTGAACCCTGTCCACGAATACGCCAGCTCGGGTACCTTCAACGTCAGCCTCACAGTAGCTAACGGCAATTGCGGTAGTGCCATTTCTCAACTGGTGAGGGTGGGTGCAACGAGCATCGGGGAGGCTGCGGAACTGCCCGCTTTCTCCGCTTTCCCTAATCCTGCTGGAGATAAATTGACTATTGTCTTTTCAAAAAATTATGCACCTGCCCGGAAGGTGAGACTGTGGAACACCCAGGGGCAAATTTGTAAAATATTGGAAAGCAATGGAGAAAGACAAACCTTTAGCCTGGCTGGACTGCCAGTGGGAATCTACTTTCTGGAAGCTGGCGGACTTTGGAGGAAAATCGTGAAGGGACTTTAAGAGCATGTTGAGGTTTTAATGCTTGGGCCGGGGTGCTGTTTGAATTGAGCTTATCGAGCTAAATTCAAACAGCTTCTTAGAATCGAAGAGAAAATAAAATGTACACCTTATTTTTAAACCTTTTTCTACTATGGTTTTTTTGAAAGTGATTAGTACAATTTATTAATGCGTCGTTTCTTAAGAGGCGAGCCTCTCTGTCTAAAAGGTTATTTGGTGGCTGCTGCCGTCCTTGGATTATGATACAGCCTCAAAGATTATTGGGTGATTTCCACTGCCACTGACCTTTTTAGCCCGGTAAGCTCAATCCCAACAGCATCTCTGTTCAAGCACCAAAACGCAAACAAGCTCTTAATGCCGCCTCAATCCCCGGGTGTTTTTTTATAAAACCATCTGGTGGCGTACCTTCCGGAAACGCACGTCGTAGATGTCCTTACGGCGGTCTCGGAGGTTTTGGACGCTGCCGTGGCGGTGTAGTTCTTTGAGCAACTCCAGGTCGAGGTCTGCGATGAGGATCATTTCGGTGTTGGGGACGGCCTCTGAGTGGATGCCGTCAATGGGAAAGGCGAAATCGCAGGGGGTGAACACGACAGATTGGGAGAATTGGATGTCCATGTTGTGGACTTTAGGCAGATTCCCGATGCTGCCGGCTACGGCGACGTAACACTCGTTTTCAATGGCCCTTGCCCTGGCGCAGTTGCGCACCCTTGCGTAGCCGTTTTGGGTGTCAGTGAGCGACGGGACGAAGAGGATGTTCATTCCCTCGTCGGCCAGGATGCGCCCTAACTCGGGAAACTCCACGTCGTAGCAAATCAGAATTCCAATCTTGCCGCAGTCGGTATCGAATACTTTTATCTCATTACCGCCAATCATGCCCCAGACTTTCCGCTCGTTGGGTGTGGGGTGTAATTTCACAAACCGCTCCCACTCGCCGTTGCGCTTGCAGAGATAGCCGGCGTTGTAGAGTTTTTCATTTTCTACCAGCGGCATGCTGCCCGTGATGATGTTGATGTTGTAGGAAATGGCCAGAGAGATGAACCGATCCCGGATAGGCTCTGTGAATTTGGCTAACTCCCGGATTGCTTCCGGCACGCTCAGGTGGTTGAACTCCGCCATCAGAGGTGCATTGAAAAACTCTGGGAACAAGGCAAAATCACAATGATAACCCGAAATGGCATCTACGAAATACTCGGCTTGTTCCACAATTTCATCCAGCGATTTGACAGGCCGCATCTGCCATTGTACTAAACCCACCCTGACGTACTCCTTGGGCATGTCGGGCTGTTGTTTCTTGGGCTCCTGGTAGTAGATATTGTCCCATTGCAGCAGTGCTGCATACTCCTTGCTCGCCTTGTCGCCTTGCAAGTAGCCCCGCATGACCTTCTTCACGTGAAAATCATTGGACAGTTGGAAAGTGAGTACCGGGTCGAAGATTTTCTTTTCTTTTACTTTCTGGAGGTATTCTCCTGTGGTCATTTCTTTAGCGTACTTGTGGTACTCCGGCAGACGACCTCCAAATACAATAGCTTTCAGATTCAACTGCTCGCAAAGGCCCTTGCGGTAGTCGTACATCCGGCGGCCCAGGCGCAGGCCTCTGAATTCTTTTTTTATGAAAATGTCAATACCGTACAGGACATTGCCTTTTGAGCTGTGCGTCTCAAAGGTGAAGCCCCCACATATTTCATAGTAGGTGTGATTGTCTCCGAAGGCAGGGTAGTCAACAATGATAGAAAGGGCACAGCCCACTACCTGGCCGTTCACCGTTGCTACGACCTGGCCTTCGGGAAATAGCTGAATCAGTTTGTCGAGCTGATCTTTTTGCCAAGATATATCGGACATGCCGATATAGGCCTCTTCCATAATGGTTTTGACGGCTTCGTAATCTTCCGATTCCAAAAACCGAAGTTCAACTTTGTCTATGGATGGTGTCATGATTAATTTTATTTGAGCCTACTAGGGCGTTTCTAAGAGCTTGTTTGCGATTGGGTGCTTGAGCAGAGATGCCTGCTATCATTGAGTCTCTCCTTCCTCATCTCTGACGATACCCTTCACGATAGAATTCAGCAGCAAGATAGCCGACAGGAATAGTCCAATTCTTGCGATTAGGTCGCCCCATTTTGTATAAAAGGTCCATTCCTGGTTGAAGTGCATGTTTCCCCGGATAGCGGCCTCTTCGCCGTAGTGTGTCGGTTGCAGGATGTCCCCTCGCTGGTTGAGGAAGCAGGAGATGCCAGTATTAGCAGAACGTGCGATACTTCGCCGTGTTTCAATAGCCCGTAGCGAGGCGAACTTCAGGTGTTGTTTATGGCCGGCAGTATTGTCCCACCAGCCGTCGTTGGTCATGATAAACGTCGCTTCTGCGCCGGCCTTCACGTAGCCTGTGTTGTACTCACCGAAGACGCTTTCGTAGCAGATCACCGGGGCTACTGCTCCACTGCTGCTGGTAAATACCTCCCGGTGAGGCTGGTTGCCAAGTCCCTCCACGGTTCCGCCGAGTTTTTCCACCAAGGGTGTCAGGAAAAAAAACACCTCGTGGTAGGGGAGGATTTCAGCACCCGGCACCAGCTTCGACTTGATGTAGGCAGAGATGCTGTCTGTTGCCCCATCTATTTGGATGGCAGCGTTATACGCCTCCCAGGCCAGGGTGTCGCCACCCCTTATATCCAATCTGGTATGGCGGGTTGTCTTTTCACCTGGCTCAAATATTTTGTAGGCATCAACGCCTGTGACGAGTTTTAGATTGGGGTATTGTTTCAAAAACCTCCGCAACCGCTCCACGATGGCTTGCCCTTCCAGCTGCCTTAGGTCGCCAGCACTGAAAGAGGTTTCCGGCCAGACCAGGTATGCCGTTTTATCGGTCACCTGCGAGGCCGACAGCCGCAGGAAGGTATCCAGTTGGAGAGCAATGGGGATGCTGAATTTTTGGTAGTGGGGCTCGAAATTGGGCTGCACGATGACGACCTCTACTTCCCGACCCTTGTCCACCTGCCGGGGGTACATGTACAACGACACGGCCAGAGGAATGAAGATTACGGCAGCTATTTTTAAAATGTCCGTAATAGAACGTCTTGTTGCTTTGGCAAAGCGGGTGCCTTTGGAGAGCGTTTTTTTTAAAAAATTGAAAACCAAATAATTGGCTACCAGTATCCATAGTGTTCCGCCAAAAGTACCGGTGTATTCGTACCACTGCACCCAGCTTGGAAATTCGGCAAAAGCATTTCCCAGGTTCAGCCAGACCCAGGAGATTTCCCAGTGCAAATGCACCCATTCAAAGGAGACCCAATAGGCTATCAGAGCCAGGTAGCCCAGGCGGGGCACTGCTTTTTTTGTCCAGCTAAAAAGCATGAAAGGGATGGTCATAAAAAAAGAATTCAGCCAAATGGCTACGATGCCGGCGATGAATGCCGTGTTGCCGACCCACCAGGTAGTGAGGATGTTCCACAGCACAAAGGTGTAGTAACTGTAGCCCCAGAGTGCCCATTTCCCCAGGCTTCCTTTTTTCTGATTTGAAATTTCGTGTTCCACGAACAGCAGAGGTACCCAGGCTACGAACATGAGAAAGGTGAGGGGTAGGGGAGGGAAGCCCACGGCAAGTAGCACGCCGCTCAGGGTTGAAAGCCCCAGCCATCGAAGACCACTAGGATGACGGGTGTATTTTTTCCACAGGAGGAGGACGAGCGCTGCCCAGGCGACGATGAAAAAATACAGAGGTAGATGCCCCCACAATTGCTCTTCCTGCCAAAGGGCGTACATGCGGTAGCCTATGGCTGCCGTTGCGAGCAGGGCAATTCCGGTCAGTGTTAGTTTCAGTGATTTGCTCACGTTGGTCGTTTTATGATTTTAGATTTTCCCTTCTCTTTCTTTTTGATGTTTGGCGCCTGCTGCGGGTAGTAGTTTCTGTCGAAAGGAGAGAAGGGATTTTTTGTTTCCGCAAAACTACTATTTCCGGCAGGTTCCCAAGCGGAGAATTGGTGAGCAGCATGGCAGCAGCTGCTACCAGTTGACTTGTGATGCAGCCTCTACCTTCTTAAGTAGTTGCGATTTATTGGGAACACTTACCGGAAGTAGCTTAGAGCATGCTTGGGGATTTGGCCACTTAGGAACGTGTCGGAAATAACTTACGCATTTGGGCGGCGTCTTTTGGGCGCTGGCTGTGTTAGTGAAATGGTTACGTAGCTAAGGCTATGCGCCTATTTCACTGCCTTGCCAGCCCCCAAAATACACTCGCCGAAATACCCAACTTATTCCCGGCACGCTCCTAAGTGACCAAAACGCAAACAAGCTCTTATTTCCTGTACGTTGGCAAGGGGTGTAGGGTAGGGGAAAAGGAGAGTAGCCCGGAGATGGCTCCTTGGAGGCAATGACAAATGACCTTGAAAATAACGGAGAGAGCAGATGTGCCAATGAAGCAGAGATGGAGAGCGAGGCGGCTTTTTTGCTACTTGGCGATATTGTCCGCCGGTGGATGTTTTACTAAAAAACTACACCGGCGGGCAACAGCCGGCAGGTACAAATTATCTAACGAGTTGAATTGTAGCTTTTACTGCTTTGAAGTTATTAGGGCAACCGTAGCCTCTGTTGCAGGAAGCAAAGGATGCAGCCAGTATTAAAAAGATGCCCAGGATGGCAATTTGCTTGAGGGTGTTTTTTTTCATTTTGAATTTTTTTTGGACATGAAAAAATGATGGGAGTCCGAAAGTGCCTCTCAAACGTTGAAAAGGTGGTTTGTATTTCGGGGTACCCGATTAAATTTGCTGCAAAAGTAAAGGATTTTCAAACGGGCTGCCTGTTTTTGTTTTCATGAATTTCCGAAAAATGATAGCCACAGCTAACAAAGGCAGAGGGTTACATGCTACTTCCAAAGGATGCCGACCTGAAAAAATAAACTGAGCAGATGCGTATTCACCTGATAGCTATTGGCGGCGCAGTTATGCACAACTTGGCACTCGCCCTCCTGCAGAATGGACACCGGGTCACCGGCTCTGACGATGAGATATACAACCCTGCCAAAGATAGGCTTGGCGCTGCCGGGTTGCTTCCTCCTGCCAGTGGCTGGTTCCCTGAGCGTATCACACCCGACCTGGATCAGGTCATCCTGGGCATGCATGCCAGGGCCGACAACCCCGAACTCGCCAGAGCAAAAGAGCTGGGGCTGAGCGTGGCTTCCTTTCCGGAGTTTATTTTTCAGCATGCCAGAGGAAAGACCAGGCTCGTCGTAGCAGGCAGCCATGGAAAGACTACGACCACAGCCATGATCATGCACGTGTTGCGCCTGAGCGGCAAGCCTTTTGACTACCTGGTTGGCGCACAACTTGAGGGCTTCGATACGATGGTGCGGTTGTCCAATGCCCCACTCATGGTTATCGAAGGCGATGAATACCTCTCTTCTGCCGTTGACATGCGGCCAAAATTTTTGCATTACCAACCGCATATCGCCATCATTACCGGCATCGCCTGGGATCATATCAATGTCTTCCCTACATTTGAAACGTATTGCCGCCAGTTTGATTTGTTTGTAAAAACGATAGAGCCGGGCGGTCATCTAATTTTTTACGAAAAAGATGAAACGCTCCAGGAGCTGGTTCGCCAGCAGAAGCTAGCCATCCATGCGCTGCCGTATTCGGGCATTCCCTACGAGATCGTCAACGGGAAGGCCGTTGTCCGGCGCATCGGAGATGTGCCTGTGCCGCTGGAGATCTTTGGCGATCATAATCTCGCCAACCTACATGCAGCCATGCTGGCTTGTTTGCAGCTCGGCGTTTCCATGGAGGAGTTCTGGGAGGCGGCCTCTTCGTTCAGAGGAGCCGCCAGGCGGCTGCAAGTGATTGTTGAAGAGGAGGACTTCTGCGCCTGGCTTGACTTCGCACATGCACCCTCTAAAGCCCACGCTACGGTAGAGGCGGTTCGCAAATTTCACCCGCATCGGCATTTAGTGGCCTGCCTTGAATTGCACACCTTCAGTAGCCTGAATAAAAACTTCCTCAAGCACTACGCAGGTACGCTCACCCAGGCCGACACAGCCTGTGTTTTTTACAGTCCTCACACCTTGGAAATGAAAAAAATGCCCCCTATCGGAGCAGAAGAAGTTCGGGACAGCTTTGACCGCAAAGACCTGTTAGTATTCACGGAGCGGGCAGCGTTGGAGGCCTTTTTAAAAAAACAAAACTGGCGAGGAGCTGACCTGTTGCTGATGAGCTCCGGCACATTCGGCGGCATGGACATCCGGGACTTTGTAAAAAGCCTGTGCTGAAATGCCGCTTCTCCTTGTTTGGGGTAGGTGGCATGATATTTTATTCTCAGACAAAACGAAGGTGCTTGTTACCTTTGCAAAATTTCAAAAATCAGTTTATGAAAAAGATCAGTTTTATTGCTTTGACATGCCTTGTTGCCTTTTCGCTGACTTCCTGTGGCAGCGACGAGGGTTGTTCTTTCAAAGGGAACTGGAAGGTGAAATCAGCTGATATTCAATCTTCAAGATTGCCTGAGGCCACGCTCCAGATCGCTAAGGAGGATATGCTGGCTACGATCTACGAATTTGAGAAAGATGGAAAAATTGCCATCCGGACAAATTCAGGGGGAAAAGGGCGCCAGGGCACCTGGACTTTTAACAAAACCGGCAGCGAGGTGAGCTGGACCACCAAAGCCGCCGATGGAGAAGATTACGTGGAAACCAGCATAGTTAACAATTGTTCTGCAAGTGAAATTTCACTTTCGCAGCGGATGCCTTCCGACACGACGAAGGAGGAGATTGCCAGGGTAGTTTTTGTCCTTGAAAGAATAAAGTAGAACACACGGCTAATGCCCGCCGATAGCTGGAAGAGCAGGTTTCTTCCAGCTATTTTTTTGTGCCCTGTTTTTTTTCCTCTGCCCACTCCTTTCTAAATAGTTATTTTGGTTAAACCCTTGACTGGCACGCCGAAAAACATGTGGTTTTTCTTTGAGCTGAAATTTTAACCACCTGACTATCTGCTTTATAGATGGCCAGGATTTTTTTTTAGCATAGTTCTTGCACGAGCTGACAAATATTAATGCACGAACTATGGTGAGTTTTTGGCGTATTTTCTTGTTCGTGCCCCCCATCCTGCTGTTTTGTTTTCCTGTTTTTTCTCAGCTTAAAGGAAAAATTGAGTTTCTATCAGGCAGTAACACCTACCAGGTGTCGGTCATTCCTATGACCAACTGGTCGCCGCCACAAAGTGCCACCGGCAGCGCTCAGATTACACTCAAAGCTCCTTCGGGACAGCTAAGCGTTGTTGAGCTGCAATCCCTGATGGGTGAATGGAGCCAGCAGGATCCCATCTTCTCTCCCCTGGAGGCTCCTGCTTACGACTACATCAGCTTTTCACTCAACCAGCCTGTAATTAATCAGACGTACACCTTTGGAGAGCCTGTCATTTTGTTTTCTTTTAAAAATTCGCAGGGCTGCACGAAAATTGAGATTGTGGACAATCAGAACGACCCTTTTTTACCTCCCAATTCCATCAATGTAAACATTGGCAATGCCTTCTCCATCCTCGGTGCGGGAATTGGCCAGAATGCTTATGCAGGCAACTCAGAACAGGCCGTGGCGGAGTGCCCGCCACTCGCTCTGACCTCAACGGCACTCCAGAATCCTGTTGCCTGCCATAATAACCTGACTTCCATTGTGCTGCAAGCCGTCAATGGAGAGTCGCCCTACCAAATTAATTGGGAAAACCTGTCCTCAGGAGCTCCTGGTACTGTGCAGATCGGGACTTTTGAAGGACAGGTGGTTTTGGAAAACATGCCGCCCGGCACGTATGCCTTTCGCATCGAAGATGCACTTGGCTACCTGGGCAACGATACCTTGCAGATACTGAATCCTCCTGCCCTTAGCGTTGAGCTGCAATCATTTGATGCGAGCTGCAATGGCAGTCTGGACGGGAGTGTTTACGTGAATGAAGTACATGGAGGCACCATAGCAAACGCCTACCAGTATTACTGGGAGACAAACCCCTCTGTGTCAAGCAGCTCGGCGGGCTTTCTGGATCCGGGAATGTACAGCGTCACCGTAGTTGACGACAATGGCTGCTCAATAACCGATAGCGTGGAGGTCTCTACTTTTCTCGTCATCCACCTCAACCCCATTGTCGTCAACATAAGTTGCAATGGTGCTGCCAACGGCATCATTGACCTGTACCCAGTGGGCAACAACGCTCCCTTCACCTACCAATGGTCTTCCAATGTGACTACCGGAGCATATTCCTCGGCTTGGAAACTTGGCCCCGGGGCATACTCCGTAACGGTGACAGATGCTACTGGTGTTTGTACGCAAACGGGCGAATACACCATCGAGGAGCCGCCGGCAATAGCAGTGGAGTACGAGTATGATGGCCCTGGATGCTATGGAAAGAATGCTTTTCTCTCCTTGACAAATGTAGAGAATACCATAGGCGACTGGAAAGCAGAGGCTACTGGTGCGATAGACCTGGGCACGGGCCGGGAGTTTGAAATTGAACCCGGCAAGAAGCTGACTCTGACAATTCGGGATAGCAAAGGGTGTGAGTTTAGCGAGGAGTTTGCCGTGCCTGCCGTGAAGGAGCTGCTGTTGGATATGGGCGATGACTATTTAATTAAATATGGTGAACAGATAACACTTCAACCTTTTTATTATCCCCGTGATAACGTCAACTTTGAATGGACACCCACTGATCACCTGAGCTGCAGCAATTGTCCAACCCCCGCTGCAGCACCCCCAAAAGACCAACAGTATAAACTTGTGATTACCGATACAATGGGCTGTAAGGCGGCGGGCTTTGTCATGGTCAGGGTCTTTAAATCACGGGAAATATACATTCCCAATGCATTTAGCCCTAACCACGACGGAATCAACGACGTGTTTTACCCCTTTGCCGGGTTCGAGGTGGCTTCGATTCAGGAAATGAAAATATTCGACCGCTGGGGTAACCTGGCTTTTAAGGCGGATGAACCTTTCCCTCCCAACGACTACCAGTTCGGCTGGAACGGAAGTGTAAGGGACAAACCTGCCAGTGCGGGCACCTATCTCTATATGCTCAAAGCAAAATTTATAGATGGCGGAATGGCCCTCTTTTCAGGTGAAGTGACCCTGATGCGCTAAGATGCAGAGCTTGCCCCTAAAAAAACTGGTAGCTACTTAGAGCTTGTTTGCGATTTGGTCACTTGGCTAAAAAACGGCCCTTTTACGCCCGGTAAGCTCAATCCCAACAGCATCTCTGCTCAAGCACTAAAACGCAAACAAGCTCTAAGCAGCGTGCCTGCCTCATAAGTCAAACCGTCACCTTCGAAAGAGAAAAAAACACTTCTCATACTGAAAGGTTGTTCGGTGACAGCTGCCGATAGTTGACTTTTGGTACAGCCTCACTCCCTTAGAAACAGGGCGCTAATAAATTGCACCTATCCTTTTCAAAAGCCCATAGTGGAAAGATTTTTTGAAATAAGATGTACATTTTATTTTTTCTTTGACCCTTAAGGAACGTGCCGGAACTAAGTTGGGTATTTCGGCGAGTGTATTTTGGGGGCTGGCAAGGCAGTGAAATAGGCGCATAGCCTTAGCTACGTAACTATTTCACTAACACAGCCAGTGCCCAAAAGACGCCGCCCAAATGCGTAAGTTATTTCCGACACGTTCCTAAGTAGTTACAAAAGGTGAAAAATGGGAATAGCCGGAGGCGGGCAGATTTTTAAAAAATAAAAAATTGAAGAACTAAAAGTAACAGACTAACAGCGGCTTGCAAATTCTCGATTTTAAACGACACCAGAAGTCCGGCAGCTTGTAGGTTTTCGTGTTTTCAAATTCAGGTACGCTGAATTCATCCCATTAGCACTTTGGCTTCGTTTTTGGTAAAACATTCGTAATCAATTATTTACCAGGAATCCCCCTCTTGGTATTTCCCCCTTCCCGAAATCTCAGATTTTACGATTGCCAGGCAATTTGCGATATGGTATTTCCTCCAGAAACAGACTGTCTTTGCCTGAATGCTTAGCTTTTCATAGAAGATTACTGAATAACAATGAAACCTCTGCTTACATTCCTATTTGCTTTTTCTTGTTTCTTGCTAGGGGCGCAGGTCAAATTTAAGGTAACCCTGAACCCCAGCAGCAATACCTACCAGGTTTCACTAAAACCCGACGTTTCCTGGTTGCCCCCCCTCAATACCACCTCCTCAGCGCAGGTGACCCTCCGGGTACCCTCGGGCGGATTTACTCCCGGAACCGTAACAAACCTGGCGGGCATTTGGAGCCATTCGACTGTCGTTTCTCCTCCTGAAAACCCTGGCTTTGATTATATTGTTTTTGGCCTACAAGGCGTGACGGCTGCAATATCGTACCAGAAGGATGTGGAAGTGGCGCTTTTTAGCTTTGAAAATGTGGGTGCTTGCACCGGCGTGCTGGAGTTGATAAAAAACAATGAGGATCCCTTCTGGCCGCCTAATTCGCAGAGCGTCAACGTAGGAAATCAAATCTCAGTCATTGGAGCGGGAATTGGCGTGAACGCCTACAAGGGTAATTACGGCTCGCAGCCAGCAGATTGCCTGGCCTCTTCGGGCAACTGCATTGAAGTGCATGAAGTCATCCTCAACAGCCCATCGGGCTGCAATATGGCCGATGGCAGCATTGAGGTTGTCGCTGTGGGCAATCCCGGCCTTCCGCCTTTGCAATACTCCATCAACAATGGGTTTAGCTGGCAGTTAAGCCCTGTTTTTAACAACCTAACAGCGGGAGACGTTTTCGAAGTTGTTGTCCAGGATCTGGCGGCTATTTGCATCGTTGAGGTGGGAGATTTTGAGTTGCAGGGGCCACTTGCTGCTATTGTGACGGGGAGCACGCTCCTGCATCCCGATTGCGGAGAATCAAATGGCTCCATTGCCATTGAGGCGTACAGTGAAAACGGTGGAGCACTTCAATTTTCCATGAGCGAGTTGGGTCCCTGGCAATCTTCTCCTGTTTTCCAGGGGCTAGCAACGGGCACTTATACGCTGTACATTTACAACCAGACGAGCAACTGCACCAGCCCAGCAGGCACCTACACGCTTACTGAATGTACCCAGCAGTCCTGCCTGCTCACCTACGAACTTGAAAAACTGCCCGATGAGAGCTTTCAGGTATCCCTCCTCAGTGACACGACTTGGAATTTCCCTTTCAACATCACCTCCTCCATGCAGATAACGGTGAAAGTACCAGCAGGAGGTTTTGTCGCAAGTAATCTCACCAGCCTGCTTACAGGAGTTACTTTTAACCAGGCATCTGTTTACGCTGCTCCTGCTGAGGATCCTGGCCATGACTACATTTCATTCATACTTGGCAGCCCTGGCACGCAGGGCATCCCTTATAAAAAAGGGGAAAAGACGCCGCTGTTTACGTTCAAAAATTCAGGTACCTGCCAAGGAGGGCAGGTAGTGCTGATGGACAATGCAGCAGATCCCTTTTACCCACCCAACAGCCAAAATGCAAACGTCGGTCAGCAGTTGACGGTGAGCGGCTATGCAAGTGCAGATGCTCCGGTCTGTATTTCAAATCTTCCGGCAAGTGATTGCACAGGCGACCCCTGCGCAGCGCTTGCTCCGGGTTTTACAACAGAGAATGCATGTGCGGGAAGTACACTCCACTTTTTAAACACAACAACTTCTATTGGGTCTGTTACTTCCTGGAATTGGGACTTTGGAGATGGCAGCGCACCATCGGACAGCCAGTCACCATCGCATGTGTTTTCCATTCCTGGGGATTTTGAGGTTTCATTGACGGTGACGACGGAAGGTGGTTGCCATGCGACATTTTCCAAAGTCGTCACCGTTTTCCCTCTTCCCGGTGAAATTCCAGCCAATTCTTATGTGCTGTGTAGCGGCGACTCAGTGCAGCTACATTCGACAGCACATGCAACCGCTTCATGGACCCCCCTCATTGGTCTCAGCAATGCAAGTATTCCTAACCCATTGGCTTTTCCTGCTTCCACTACGGTTTACACTTTGACCCTGACGAACGACTTTGGCTGCGTTCGCACGGAAGAAGTGACCGTAGAGGTGGCAGATAAACCCCTGCTTGACAGCACCACCACCCAGGACCTGAGCGGTTGCAGCTTGCACGACGGCAGCATCCTGATTCATGCAACTGGCACGGGTGATTTGCTTTTCAGCATTGACGGGGGGGCTAGTTTTCAGCCTGGGAGCCAGTTCCAGGGACTTGCTGCGGGTACGTACCAGGTTGCCGTTGCGAATGCAGACAGCACCTGCCTCGTTGCATTGCCCGAACCCGTCGTGCTGCATGGTCAGCAGGCCCCGGTGGTGCTAACTCCGGTGGCAGATTTCAGCCTTTGCGAAGGCTCAGATATCCTGGTTGCCATCCAGACTGACCAGGACATCGCCTCTTTTGATATCCTCACAACGGGTACCTACGAAGGCGATACCGTCGTTGGCGGGACCCTTAGCTTTGTCGTGGCGGCAGCTACTTTGGGAAGCCACAACTATTCAGTTGAATTGACCACGGTCCAAGGCTGTACGGTGATGGAGGAGTTTGTGCAAACGACCATCGCCCTGCCAGAGGCTTCTTTCGCCGCACCCTCTTCTTCCTGCACAAATGGTGAAGTTGAAATAAATTTCAATGGCATCGCCGGCTCACAGGCTATTTTGGAATGGTCGCTCAGTGGAGGGGCCATCGTCTCGGCAAGCTCGCAAAGCCCTACAGCACCCGACAGTGCCTCCATCATTGCAACCTGGGCGGATACCGGAACGAAGACGATCGTCTTGACAATCAATGACCAGGGTTGTGTAGCTTCGGGAACCGGGGTAATCAACATTACGACTTTTGAACCCGGCATTGAGTTGACTGTGACCAATGCGAGCTGTGGCGAAAGCAATGGCGCCATCCAGCTCAGCTTGAGCGGTAGCGGCTTTTACTCTTACCTTTGGAGTAATGGATTGACCTCTGCAAATCTGTCTGCACTCTCCCAAGGTAGCTACCAAGTAACGGTCACAGAGCTTTCCACGAGTTGTTCAACAACCGCTTCTGCTGTGGTGGACATGCTGCCGGGGCTGAGCATCGGTAGCCTGACGGAAAGCCCTGCAACCGACTGCTCCGGTAGCGCCGCGGATGGAAGCCTGCATATTGAAATAATCGGAGGAACGGGAGAGCTGACCTACACGCTTTACCAGATTGGCAACCTGGCTGAGCCACTCGACCAGATTATCACTACGCAAACGGCCGTCAGTTTTAGTGGTCTGGGCGTGGGAGCCTACCAACTTGAAGTAGTGGATGCAAATGGCTGCTCGGCCGCCGCTACGTCTTCGGTGACTTCCGGCGGTGGCGTTATGTCAGCCAGCATAAACACGACGCCTGTCACCTGCAACCAAAACAACGGCAGCTTCTCCATCGTGCTGCACGGCGGGCAAAAGCCTTATCAGTACGACCTCTACAAGAACAACTCATTGCTAGCAGGCGGCGTACAGATGCCCGACTCGAGCCTGCTCGTTGACAACCTGGCAGCGGCTGCTTATGTGCTTATCTTCACCGATGCCAATGGCTGCCTCCTTCCCGTTGTCATGACGATCAAAAAAAGCGAGATACTCGTCAACAGCACCACGACGCTGGCCAGTGGCTGTGGCAAGGCCGACGGCTCGGTCTGCATTCTGGCCTACGGCGGGTCAGGGCCTTACACCCTCAGCTCCAGCCAGGGTCTCGCTCCTTCCGGGACTTTTGACAGCACCGCCTGCGTGACAGACTTGGGAGAGGGTATCGTCCAGATGGTGATTACCGACGTCAACGGCTGTGAAAAACCACTGAGCTTCAATTTAGGGCAGTTCGTAGTGCCCGAAATTACTGCTGATAGTCTGCTCCTGACGAATAGCACCTGTCCAGGCAGCTTTGGAACGATCGCCTCAAAGACAAACCACCAATACCAGATCTTTGACAGCAACAATTCCCTGGTTGGCCTGACACCCTGGAACGCTGCTCCAGCGGGCACGTACAAGGTCATTTATTCGTTGGGCAATTGCACAGCGGAAACTTTTGTGACGATTTTGGGGGTTCCCGACTGGCAGGTCAGCTACACCAGCCTGCCGGCTTCCTGTGCCGGCAATGACGGCTCAATTTCGCTCAGCGTAGGTGGAGCCAACGGCGAGTACACCTACTTGTGGAGCAATGGAGACAGCATGCCAACAGCCGATAGCCTTTCAGCTTCCACCACCTGCTCGGTTACAATCACGGATGCTTCGGGGTGTTCCACTACCTTGTCGGATCTCGTCGTGGGATTAGATTGCGTTTTGCCCTGCGATGAAATCTTCTACCTTGATACCTTCAACGTCATTTTACAGCCTGGTTTGACGGAGATATGCCTGCCTACTGAAGAGCTGGTGATTTCAAATTTCGGACTTACCCTCAATGGCACAGCTTACACCGGCCCGATTAACGGCTGTGTGGAGAGCGCATATTTTTATGATTACGGCATGTTGCTGAACCTGGGAGAACCGCCTTACTACCTGGATGAATGGACGGTGAATGGCAGGGTGGTCAGCGACTTCCAGTTTGATGAGCTTTCTCAGTTGGTTGAACTGATGAACTTGGTTGATGCCCTGGGAAACTGGGCTTTAGATGCCTTGGGGAATAGTATCATTGGCGGTGTGGCTGGTGTGAATTACCCCAGCCTGAACATTACCCACCTGGCCAGCAACACAACATTGACGCTACCGTTGGCAACGGTGAGCGTTGCGCACCCGAGCATTTTTGTCGCTGATACTCCACTGACGCATATTTTCATAGCCACAGACCCTGTACAAGGTTGTGCAGATACGCTATATATTAATTTAATAGAAGACGACCAGCCCGGCTTGCCCCGGACTGACACAATATTCGTGCAGGTGCCGGTTGGTGAAACCCTGCCTGCGCTCTGTATCCCGACGGATGAACTGCAGGGGACGCTGGTATCTATGGTTAATAGCTGTGAGGTGGCAGCAGGGCCGGCACAGATCAACGCACTGGATGGGTGGTGCCTGGAAATTATCGGCGTGGAAGCCGGCACTATGCAGGCCTGCATTGTCATTTGTGATGACCTCGGCGTTTGTGATACGACGCTCGTCCTCATTGAAGCGCTGGAGACGAGTCGGGACCTGGTTATTTTCAATGGCTTCAGCCCGAATGAGGACGGCTACAACGATTTTTTCAAAATAAAAAACATTGAGTTTTACCCCGAAAATGAACTGGCTATTTTTAACCGATGGGGAAATCAGGTTTATCATGCCAACTCCTATTCCAATACGGCGCCCTGGCGCGGCCAACACGGCAATTCGATCTTGCCCGATGGGACCTACTTCTATATTTTGGAGGTAAAAATTGATGGGCAGAAGAAAAAGCTCAGCGGCTACGTCGAACTGAGGAGGTAAGATCGCTTTAGAAATATTGCACACACTTTGAACAAAGGGTTGTGAAGTCCAAAGACTTTCGCAACCCTTCTTTTTTAGAAAACCAAGAAGCTGTTTGGATTTAGCTGCCGGACTAAATCCAAACGGCTTCTTAGAATCGAAGAAAAAACCATTTCTACTGCGGGCTTTATGAAAATAACGGGTGCAATTTATTAGGAGTTTGTTTGCGATTTGGGCAAGTGGCCAAATCCCCAACGTGCTCTTTTGACTGGCTACAAAGGGCAGCTTTAGCAGTTGGGCTTTAAAAAAGGAAAGCAGGCACTTTGGGGTCTTTGGCACTGTGCTGCCCGCCTGGCCGCCCTCAGAATCGGGAGGTTCCTCCCCGGATGCCTTGCCTCAGCCCTGCAAAAAGTGATGTTGCTCAGTCGTTGCAAAAAATCAGAGATGAGATTTCCGCTTCATCAGTGGTACTTCTTTGGCTACCATCTGGACGGTGTTTTTCGCCCGCCCTTCCACCAGGATGATTTTTCCCTGGCGAAGCATTTCGATGGTTTGAGGTGTGTAATGCCGCACGGTGATGAGCTCCAGCCCTTCGTTGTCAATCACCACTTTGAAATCGTGGTCAATGCTTTTTGCGAACTGAAAGACCTTGTCGTCAATGTTGTTCACACAGACAGCGAAGCTGATGGCCGTATTTTGCATGAGGTTGACCTGGAGCCTGAACTCTGCAATTTTGTTGAAGAGGTAGCTCATGTGGTGCTCTGCCACGAAAGAAAAGTCCCGGGTTGATATACTCAGCAGCGCCTGGTTTTTTTCCACAGCGACCATTGGCGGATACAGGTCATCTACATCGGGGCCGATGTAAGTTCCTTCCCCTGCGGGATTGACGAAGGATTTTACGTAGAGTGGGATGCTTTTGTTCTGGAGCGGTTTGATGGTTTTTGGGTGAATGACTTTAGCGCCGTAGTAAGTCATTTCAATAGCTTCTTTGTAGCTGAGCCGGTCGAGCTTGGTCACGTTGTCGAACAAGCGGGGGTCACCTGTCAGCACGCCTGGTACGTCTTTCCAGATAGTCATGTCTTCGGCGTCGAGGCAGTAGGAGAAGATGGCGGCGGTATAGTCGGAGCCTTCCCTGCCCAGTGTGGTGGTGAAGTTTTCCCGGGTGCTACCGATGAAGCCCTGGGTGAGGATAAAGCCGCCTTCCTCCAGTAGCGGCAGGGCCTGTTTGCGGGCGTTGGCGATGGTTTCTTCCCACTGTACCCAGCCTTCGCGGTAAATGTCATCTGTGAGGATGATGCTCCTGGCGTCGAGCCAGTGTGTTGTTAGTCCCTGCTGGTTGAGGAAAGCAGCGACGATTCTGGAGGCCACCAGCTCGCCGAGGCAGACGATCTGGTCGTACATAAAATCATAGTTCGGGTCGGGTTTACTGGCCAGTATTTGTTCAAAAGGCTTGAACGTGTTGCTGACTGCCCCGTAAACGGGGTGGTTTTTTGCAAACAATTCATCCATGATTTTGAAGTGGGCAGATTTGATGTTTTCCAGGAGTTGGGCTGCCTGGCCAGTTTGGCCGGCGTGTGCAGCTACGACGTCTTCGAGAGCATTAGTGGTTTTGCCCATGGCAGACACCACAATGACGAGTTGGGTCTCTGCGAAGGTTTGCAGGATGCCCGTGATGTTTCTGATGCCGGCAGCATCTTTGACAGAGGCCCCGCCGAACTTGAATACGCTGGGTTTTTTTTTCATTTTAAAAAAAGGAAAGTGAAAACAGGGTAGGGTCCCGTCAAAATCTGGCCTGCCCCTGTTGGTTTCAGAGCGGCGGCAAAGATAGATTTTACCAGATAAACTGGGAGAGCGACACTTTCATTTCGAGCGGGAATGCATCGTTCTAAAATAAAAAATCCGGCTAAAACAGGGTGGTGAGATCCAAGTTTTAGCCGGATAGGATAAAGCTGTCTGATAGCAGCTTGTTCATTTTAATTAAGGCTGAAAAGCAATCCTTTTTGCCTGATTTTGGATTGAAGTTTCTTCAGCCCCTGGTATTTGATCTGGCGGACCCGCTCTTTGCCGACGCCGAGGTATTCGCTGATTTCCTCTAAGCCGTAAGTTCTGTCTTTTCCAATTCCGTAGAACATAGCCAGCACCTGGGCTTCTGTTTCGGAGAGGCCGTTCAGCAGCATCTGTACTTCCTTTTGAAGTGATTCCTTGTAAACGACATTCGCATCGGGCAGCGGGGTATCGCTGTCTTCGAGGAAGTAGGACAGTTCCGTGTCTTCGCCTTCCTGCACAGGGGCGTCAAGCGAGCTGCATTGGCCATTGGATTCGAGGCATTTTTCCACGGCATCATGGGTTAATCCGGTTTCGATGGCCAATTCTTCGATTGTTGGCTCCCGTTCGAGTATCTGCATGAGGTCATCTCTCGTGCGCAGTACTTTTATCAGGTTGGATTGATGGTTGAAGGGGACCCGAATGCCCCTGGCTTTTTCGCCAACTGCCTGCAGGATGCTTTGACGAATCCACCATACGGCATATGAAATGAACTTAAAGCCTTTGGTTTCGTCAAAGCGCTCGGCCGCTTTCAGAAGTCCCAAATTTCCCTCGTTGATGAGGTCTCCTAATGTAAGCCCGCAATGCTGGTATTGCTTGGCCACGGAGATGACGAATTTCAGGTTGCAGTTTACGATTTGTTGAAAAGCTTCCTGATCGCCGGTTTTGTACCTCCTGAACAAATCCACTTCCTGCTCAGGAGTAAGCACGTCATAGCGAGACACTTCTGTCATGTATTTTTCCAGTGACTTGGCGTCTCGCCGGGTAATTGATTGAGTTATAACTAAAGCCCTCATTAGATAAAATATTACAATAGTTTTTTATGCAAAATAGCCCAACACGGTTCGCCCCCCGAATAGCTGAACAAGAACCAGCCTGTGCAATTTATTGGTCGAAGCGCAGGTCACTGAAGGACTGCAAAACCCATGGTGCAGGGCTTTTCTGCTTGTTAAAAAATGCCATTGTCGGGGATTGTATTCGTTTCTGATTGCTTTTTGGAAATTCAATGGGTGTGATGATTCAGGCATTGTTTAAACTTCATTAGTGTCGGGAAAGTTGGATAAACTTCTGCTTCACTGCCGGATTTTTTGATTTTTTCCAACGCGGGGGCAAAGAAGCTAATTAAAACTGACTTTGCCGGGTATCTTAACAGGATGCGGGAAAGAAAATCGGTAAAATCGGGAATTACACATGCTAGCGTATGTAACACCAACCGTTTGGTTTTGTTTGATTTGTGAAAAAGTTTTCAGGTCTGATTTTATCGCTGCTAATGCTAATTTTTTTTGACTGCTTTTGAGCGTGCATTCCGAAAAATCAAGTGAATTGGTTCTTTCTCTCTCTACGAAGTTTTTTTTAGAGCTCGTTTTTGCCTCAAGCACCAAAACGCATACAAGCTCTAAGACTATTCCTTCAAAATTTCCTTTGCTTTGGACAAAAAATTCATTCTTTTTATCTCCGGCAACCCAACCCCAACAGCATCTCTGCTCAAGCACCAAAACGCAAACAAGCTCTTACATCTGGTCGGCATGTGCCCTCTCATTATCGTCATGTCTCACAGAATACTCCGTATCCGTTCAAAAAAACAGAGTCAACAAGCATAAACTCGAGCCACAAGACTTGCCAGAGAGGGCATCTCATATTTTCCGGAAATCCGGTCAGAAATATATTCAATGGTAGAAACGCCCAGTTTTTTAGCTGTTTCGACAATGGTCAAAAAGCACCCCTGGCCAGGACCAGGCTACCCTTTCACTCTAGATATGCCACGAAACATCCCGTTTGAGGGCGATTTACCTCACTGTTAACTGCTAACTCCGCTGCATTATTGTGCAGCGCTAAAGCGGGCTCGTCCAAGACAGCCAGGAGTTCCGCTTTATTGGATTTTGTGCGCATGATTAATTTGCCCAGCTCGTCACAGACAGTTTTTTATGGAACAACCGGTCGAAAGCAGCTTCCAAGGTTGTCTTTTAGCTCTGTTGTTTTTCCGCTTTCAGCCGTAGCCACCTTGCCGGTGTTCCAATAGTAGTTCGGGGACATAAATGGCCTGCCCGGACGGACTCCAGTACATCGTCAGGGTATATTCCACGTTGTCACACCTGAACACAATGTCCTGTACCACTATGGTTTGTAAACTTCAGCACTGCAGGCTGTGTTAGTGAAATAGTTACGTAGCGAAGGCTATGCGCCTATTTCACAGCCTTGTCAGCCCCCGAAATACTCTCGCCGAAATACCCAACTTATTTCCGGCACGTTCTTAAGGAACGTGTCGGAAATAACTTACGCATTTGGGCGGCGTCTTTTGGGCGCTGGCTGTGTTAGTGAAATAGTTACGTAGCGAAGGCTATGCGCCTATTTCACTGCCTTGCCAGCCCCCGAAATACACTCGCCGAAATACCCAACTTATTTCCGGCACGTTCCTAAGTCCAAGCGAAAGCATTTCTAATTTTTTTTTATCAAAGCCAGTCGTCGGGCCTGAGTTCTGTCCAGGGTATCCATTTCTCTTCTTCGAGGCGGAAGAATTCTGTACCGCCAGGCCGGAGTTTGTATTCAAACATCGAGACGCCTTTTGGCAAAAAACCGGGATA
>WBZO01002546.1_pt1 | contig 21252 bp, 16 predicted proteins | sample 5204261 | NCBI WGS metagenome assembly WBZO01 (sample SAMN12412400, study PRJNA552823) | activated sludge metagenome | isolation source: activated sludge from anammox sidestream of wastewater treatment plant... | place: USA: North Carolina | collected 2017-09 | reverse complement strand
GCGGAGTGCGTGCGGCCCGAGCGGTTGACGCCGGCCGGCCCCTCCCATAGCCTGTGCCGACGATGAAATCGTCGCGCGTCGACCACGTCGGGAGCCTGCTGCGTCCGGAGGGCCTGAAGGCGACCTTTCTCCGCCACGCCGCGGGCGAAGCGGACGCGGGCGTCCTGCGCACCGCGCAGGACGAGGCGATCCGCGCGGTGATCGCGGCCCAGGAGCGCCACGGCCTTCCGGTCGTGACCGACGGCGAGTTCCGGCGCCTGAACTGGCAGGTCAGCTTCTCCGAGGTGGAGGGATGGGACCTCTGGGCCGGATCGTGGCGTAACTTCCTCCAGAACCCGGAGAATCGCGCCGCGCACGAGCGCCCGCTCTCCAAGGGCGATGACGCGGTGGTCAGCTTCCGCGCCCCGGCGACCGCCCGGCTGCGGCTCGTGCGCAGCTTCCCGCTCGAGGAGTACCGGTTCGCGCGGGGCGTCGCGACCCGACCGGTCAAGGTGACGCTCATGGGGCCCGATCGCGTCGCGCAGATGTGCGACCTCGAGCGCTCGCGGGCAATCTATCCCGACGCCGACGCGTTCCTGGCGGACGTCGTGCGGATCCAGCGGGACATGGTCGCCGAGCTCGTGCACGCCGGCTGCGAGTACGTCCAGCTCGACGAGCCGAGCTACACCGGCTACGTGGACCCGCCCACGCTCGCCCGCATGCGCGCGAGCGGCGAGGATCCGATGCGGCGCCTCGATCGCGCGATCGCGGCGGACAACGCGGTGATCGCAGGTCTCGGCGCGCGCACCACGTTCGGCGTCCACATCTGCCGCGGCAACCGCGCGAGCATGTGGCATCGCGAGGGCACCTACGACGCCATCGCCGAGCGGCTGTTCACCGGCCTCGCGTTCGACCGCCTCCTGCTCGAGTACGACACCGAGCGCGCGGGCGGCTTCGAGCCCCTGCGGTTCGTCCCGCGCGGGAAGGTGGTCGTGCTCGGCCTGATCACCACGAAGACCGGGCGGGTCGAAACCGCGGACGAGCTCGCGCGCCGCATCGACGAGGCGGCCCGCTTCGTGCCGCTCGACCAGCTCGCGCTCAGCCCGCAGTGCGGCTTCGCCTCCGGCATCGCGGGCAACCTGCTGACCGAGGACGAGCAGTGGCGCAAGCTCGACGTCATGCTCGAGACCGCGCGGAAGGTCTGGCAATGACCAAGCGAGTGGTCCGCGCGCCGCGCGGGACGGCCCTGAGCGCCCGGAGCTGGCTCACCGAGGCGCCCCTGCGGATGCTCCAGAACAACCTCGACCCCGAGGTCGCCGAGCGTCCCGAGGACCTCGTCGTCTACGGCGGGATCGGCAAGGCGGCGCGCGACTGGGACGCGTTCGAGCGCATCGTCGCGACGCTGCGCCGCCTGGAGGACGACCAGACGCTGCTCGTCCAGTCCGGCCGGCCGGTGGGCGTGTTCCGCACGCACGCGGACGCGCCGCGGGTGCTGATCGCCAACTCCAATCTGGTGCCGCACTGGGCGACCTGGGAGCACTTCAACGAGCTCGACCGCAAGGGCCTGATGATGTACGGCCAGATGACCGCCGGCTCGTGGATCTACATCGGCAGCCAGGGCATCGTGCAGGGCACCTTCGAGACCTTCGCAGAGGCCGGGCGCCAGCACTACGGCGGCGACTGGTCGGGAAAGTGGATCCTGACCGCGGGCCTGGGGGGCATGGGCGGCGCGCAGCCGCTCGCGGCGACAATGGCGGGCGCCTCGCTGCTCGCGATCGAGTGCCAGGCCTCGCGCATCGACATGCGCCTCAAGACCGGGTATCTCGACGAGCGCGCGAACACCCTCGACCAGGCCCTGGCGGTCCTGCAGCAGGCCGCCGCGGCGGGGCGCGCCGTGTCCGTGGGCCTGCTCGGCAACGCCGCCGAGATCCTCCCCGAGATCCTCAAGCGCGCGCGGGCCGGCGGGCCGCGGCCGGCGCTCGTCACCGACCAGACCTCCGCCCACGATCCGGCCCACGGCTATCTGCCCGAGCGCTGGTCGGTGGAGAAGTGGCTCGACCTCCAGCGGCGTGACCCCGAGGAGGTGGCGATCTCGGCGCGCGAGTCGATCGGGCGCCACGTGCGCACGATTCTCGGCTTCCAGGCGATGGGCATCCCGTGCGTCGACTACGGCAACAACATCCGCCAGGAGGCGAAGGGCGTCGGCGTGAGCGACGCCTTCGCCTACCCCGGGTTCGTGCCGGCGTACATCCGGCCGATGTTCTGCGTCGGGCGCGGGCCGTTCCGCTGGGTGGCGCTGTCCGGCGACCCGGAGGACATCTATCGCACCGACGCGAAGGTGCGCGCGCTCTTCCCGCACGACCGCCCGCTGCAGCAATGGCTCGACATGGCCCGCAGCCGCATCCGCTTCCAGGGGCTGCCGGCACGCATCTGCTGGCTCGGGCTCGGCGAACGGCACAAGGCGGGTCTCGCCTTCAACGAGATGGTGCGCACGGGCGAGCTCAAGGCGCCGATCGTGATCGGCCGCGACCACCTCGACGCGGGCTCGGTCGCGAGCCCCAACCGCGAGACCGAGGCGATGCGCGACGGCACCGATGCCGTGTCCGACTGGCCGCTCCTGAACGCCCTCCTCAACACGGCGAGCGGCGCGACCTGGGTGTCCTTCCACCACGGCGGCGGCGTCGGCATGGGCTACTCGCAGCACGCCGGGGTGGTGATCGTCTGCGACGGCACCGAGGCCGCCGCGCGCCGCCTCGAGCGCGTGCTGTGGAACGACCCCGCGACCGGCGTCATGCGCCACGCGGACGCGGGCTACGACGCGGCGATCGCCTGCGCCCGGGCGCAAGGGCTCGACCTGCCGATGCTGCGCCCGGACTGATGACCGTCGCACTCGGCGCGGCGCCGCTCGCCCTCGGGGCGCTGCGCGCGATCGCGCGCGAGAGGGTCCCGATCGCGCTCGCGCCGTCCGCGCGGCCCGCCATCGCGGCGTCCGCGGCCGCGGTCGCGCGCATCCTGGCCGACGGCAAACCGGCCTACGGCATCAACACCGGGTTCGGCCGCCTCGCGCAGACGCGCATCCCCGACGACGAGCTCGAGCGGCTGCAGACCAACATCGTCCTGTCGCACGCCGCCGGGACCGGCCCCCTCCTCGACGACGCGACGGTCCGCCTCGTGCTCGCCCTGAAGATCGCGAGCTTCGCCCGCGGCGCGTCCGGCGTTCGCCCCGAGCTCGTCGATCTCCTCCTCGCGCTCTACGCGCACGGCATCTATCCCTGCATCCCCTCGAAGGGGTCGGTCGGCGCGTCCGGCGACCTCGCCCCGCTCGCGCACCTCGCGCTCGCGCTGCTCGGCATCGGCGAGGTTCGCGTCGGCGGCCGCCGCGTTCCCGCCGCCGACGCGCTGCGCACGGCCGGCCTCGCGCCCATCCGTCTCGCACCGAAGGAAGGGCTCGCCGTCCTGAACGGCACGCAAGTTTCCGCCGCTCTCGCGTTGATGGGCCTATTTGCCGCCGAGGACGTATTCGCGGCGGCGGTGGTCGCCGGCGCGATGTCGGTCGATGCGGCGGCCGGCAGCGACACGCCGTTCGATCCCCGCATCCACGAGCTGCGCGGACACGCGGGCCAGCGCGACCTCGCGGCCGTCTACCTCGCGCTTCTGCGCGACAGCGCGATCCGCCGCTCCCACCTCGAACACGATCCGCGCGTGCAGGATCCGTACAGCCTGCGCTGCCAGCCGCAGGTGATGGGCGCCTGCCTGGACAGCCTGCGCTTCGCCGCGCGCGCGTTCGAGACCGAGGCGAACGGCGTCACCGACAACCCGCTCGTGTTCGCCGCCACGGGGGAGGTGCTCTCGGGCGGCAACTTCCACGCCGAGCCGGTCGCGCTCGCCGCGGACGCGCTCGCGGTCGCGCTCGCGGAGATCGGGTCGCTCGCCGAGCGGCGCATCGCGCTGCTGATCGACGCGTCCCTGTCCGGCCTGCCGCCCTTCCTCGTCGAGCACGGCGGCGTCAACTCGGGCTTCATGGTGGCGCAGGTCACCGCCGCGGCGCTCGCGAGCGAGAACAAGAGCCTGGCGCATCCCGCGAGCGTCGACAGCCTCCCGACCTCCGCGAACCAGGAGGACCACGTCAGCATGGCCACGTTCGCCGCGCGCCGCCTCGGCGACATGGCCGGCAATGCGGCCGGAATCGTGGCGATCGAGCTTCTCGCGGCGGCGCAGGGCGTCGAGTTCCGCCAGCCGCTCGCGACCTCGCCGCGGCTCGCCGAGGCCCTCGCCCTGGTGCGCGCGGAGGCCGCGTTCTACGATCACGACCGCTACTTCGCGCCCGACATCGCCGCCGTCCAGCTGCTGGTGGAAGCCGGCGCGTTCCACCGGTTCGTGCCGGGACTGCTGCCGTCGCATTCGCACGCAAGCTGATGGATACGTATACCTTCCGCGCCGGTACCGCGCCGCTCCTCGTGTCGATGCCGCACACCGGCACGCACCTTCCGCCGGAGCTCGGGGCGCGCATGACCCGCGCGGCCCGGGTCCTGCCGGACACCGACTGGCACCTCGAACGCCTCTACGACTTCCTCGACGCGCTCGGCGCCTCGGTACTCGTGGCGACGCACTCGCGCTACGTCGTGGACCTGAATCGCCCGCCCGACGACACGAATCTCTATCCGGGCCAGGACACCACCGGGCTCGTGCCGGTCGACACCTTCGCGCGCGCGCCGGTCTATCAGGACGGGGCGGCGCCCGACGGGGCCGAAATCGCTGCGCGCATCGATCGGTACTGGCGCCCCTACCACGCCCGGCTCGGGCAGGAGCTCGAACGGCTGCGCTCGGCGCACGGCTACGCCCTACTGTGGGACGCGCACTCGATCGCGTCGCGGGTGCCGCGGTTCTTCAGCGGGCGGCTGCCCGACCTCAACCTCGGCACGGCCGGGGGGCGATCCTGCGCCCGGGCTGCCATCGACGCCGTGGCCGCGGTCGCGCAGCGCGCTGCCGGCTACACCGCCGTCCTCGATGGCCGCTTCAAGGGCGGCTACATCACGCGGCGGTACGGCCAGCCGAATACGCGGGTGCATACGATCCAGCTGGAGCTCGCCGAGATCACCTACATGGAGGAGGCGCCGCCGTTCGCGTTCGACGAGGCGCGCGCCGCGCGCCTGCGCCCGGTCCTGCGCGCGCTGCTGGAGGCGATGCTGGCCGCGGGCCGCAGCCTGTAGCAGGCCGCCGACGCACGCGTCGCGGCGGGCCGCGTTACCGGTACTCCCCGCCCCGCACGACCGCGACGCACGGGTTCGCCCCGATCGCATAGGCCAGCTCGGCCGGGTCGTCGATGTCCCAGACCGCGAGGTCGCAGCGCTTCCCGACTTCGATCGTGCCGTGGGTGTCGGCCATGCCGAGCGCACGGGCGGCGTGGCACGTCGCCCCTGCGAGCGCCTCCTCCGGCGTGAGCCGGAAGAGCGTGCACGCCATGTTGAGCGCGAGCAGGATCGACGTCAGCGGCGACGAGCCCGGGTTGCAGTCGGTCGACACCGCGAGCGGCACGCCGTGCGCGCGCAGGGCCGCCACGGGTGGGACCTGCTTCTCGCGCAGGAAATAGAAGGCGCCGGGCAGGAGCACCGCGACGGTGCCCGCCTCGGCGAGCGCGCGAACCCCGGCCTCGCTCGTGTACTCGAGATGATCGGCGGAGAGCGCGCGGAAGCGCGCCGCCAGCGCGGCGCCGCCGCGGTCGGAGAGCTGGTCCGCGTGCAGCTTCACCGGCAGGCCGAGCGCGGCGGCGCGCTCGAACACGCGCGCGGTCTGGTCGGGCGAGAAGGCGATGCGCTCGCAAAACGCGTCCACCGCATCGGCCAGCCCCGCACCAGCGACCGCCGGCAGCATCTCATCGCAGACGTACGCGGCGTAGTCGTCGGCGCGCCCGTTGAACTCGGGCGGCACGGCGTGCGCGCCGAGAAAGGTCGTTCGAACCGTTACCGGCGCAGTCTCCCCGAGGCGGCGGGCCACGCGCAGCGACTTCAGTTCAGCGTCGGTGCGCAGCCCGTACCCCGACTTGATCTCGATCGTCGTGACGCCTTCGTCCAGCAGCCGGCGCAGGCGCCGGCCGGACTGGGTCGCGAGCTCATCGTCCGAGGCCGCACGCGTCGCGCTCACCGTCGCCGCGATGCCCCCGCCGGCGCGGGCGATCGCCTCGTAGCTCGCCCCCTGCAGGCGCAGCTCGAACTCGCGCGCGCGATCGCCCGCGAATACGAGATGCGTGTGGCAGTCGATGAGCCCCGGGGTGACCCATCGCCCGACGACGTCGTGCACGGCGCGCGCGAGCACGCGGGGCTCGCCGGGAAGCTCCCGGACGCTGCCGACCCACGCGATCCTTCCCGCGCGCGCCGCGACCGCGCCCGGCGCGATCGTCGCGTAGCGCCCCGCCCGCATCGTCGCGATGCGCGCGTTCGTCCAGAGCGAATCCCACTGCGGTTCCGCCATGCCGGCACACTATACTAAGAAGGGCGCCTGGAGCCCTGCCCGGAAGCCTTCCCGGAACCCTCTCGTGACCAATCGCCGCGGCTCTCCCACCCGCGCAATCGCGCCGCGCACCCCGGCGAGCCGCCGCCTCTTCGCGGCGCGCGCGCTCCTGCCCGACGGCTGGGCGAGCGACGTGCTGCTCGAGATCGACGCCGCCGGCACGCTCGCCCGGGTGACGCCGGGCGCGGCCGACGCGTCCGCCGAACACGCCGCCGGGCCGGTCCTGCCCGGCATGCCCAACCTGCACTCGCACGCGTTTCAGCGCGCCATGGCCGGACTCGCCGAGCGCCGCGGCGCCGCCGGCGCCGACAGCTTCTGGACCTGGCGCGAGTCGATGTACCGGTTCGTCGCGCGCATCGAACCGGACGATGCGGAGGCCATCGCGGCGCTGCTCTACGTCGAGCTCCTCGAGGCCGGCTATACCGCGGTCGCGGAGTTCCAGTACGTGCACAACGCGCCGGGCGGCGCGCCCTACGCCGACCCCGCGGAGCTGTCGCACGCCCACGTGCGCGCCGCGCGCGCGGCGGGCATCGCCCTCACGCTGCTGCCGGTGCTCTACGCTCATGGCGGCTTCGGCGGCGCCCCGCTGGGCCCGGCGCAGGCGCGCTTCGCGGGCACGCCCGAGCGCGTGCTCGACATCGTGCGTCGCCTGCGCGCGGAGGCCGACGCTGAGCTGCGCCTCGGCGTCGCCGCCCACTCCCTGCGCGCGGTCACCCCGGACGAGCTCGCCGCGCTGGTGGCGGGGATCACGGCGCTCGACGCGACGGCACCGATCCACGTGCATGCGGCCGAGCAGCGCCAGGAGGTCGACGACTGCCGCGCGTGGAGCGGCCGCACGCCGGTCGCGTGGCTGCTCGACCACGCCGCGCCGGACGCGCGCTGGTGCCTCGTGCACTGCACGCACCTCGACGACGACGAGCTCGTGCGGCTTGCCGCCAGCGGTGCGGTCGCCGGGCTCTGCCCCACCACCGAGGCCAATCTCGGCGACGGCGTGTTCCGCGCGCCCGAGTTCGCCGCCGCCGGCGGACGCTGGGGAATCGGCAGCGACAGCCACGTCGCACGCGACCCGGCCGAGGAGCTGCGGCTGCTCGAGTACGCGCAGCGGCTGGCGCTGCGCGCGCGGAACGTGCTCGCTTCGGAGCGCCGGGCGTCGGTCGGCGGCACGCTCTGGGACGCGGCGGCCCGCGGCGGCGCGCAGGCGCTCGGGCGCTCAGCCGGCGTCCTCGCGCCGGGCGCGCACGCGGACCTCGTCGTTCTCGACGGCAACCACGTCGATCTCGCGGTCCGCGATGGCGACGCGATCCTCGATGCGCTCGTCTTTGCCGGCGGGCGCGGGTTCGTGCGCGACGTGATGGTGGGCGGGCGCTGGGTCGTGCGCGCAGGACGTCACCCGGCGCGCGCGGAGATCGCCGCGCGCTATCGCGCGCGGCTCGAGCGGCTGCTGTCCTAGCTCGCGAGCTCGGGGCGCGCGCGGAACAGCTCGAGCGCCTCGGGGTTCGCGAGCGCCTCGATGTTGCGCACCGGCTGGCCGTGCACGACGTTGCGCACCGCCAGCTCGACGATCTTCCCGCTGCGGGTGCGCGGGATGTCGGCGACCTGCAGGATCTTCGCGGGCACGTGGCGCGGCGTCGTGTTGGCACGGATCTGCTGCCGGATCTTCGCCACCAGCGCCTCGTCGAGCCGCAGGCCCTCGCGCAGCCGCACGAACAGCACCACCCGCACGTCGCCCTGCCATTCCTGCCCGATCACCAGCGCCTCGGCCACCTCGTCGAGGCTCTCGACCTGCCGGTAGATCTCCGCGGTGCCGATGCGCACCCCGCCGGGGTTGAGCACCGCATCGGACCGGCCGTGGATGACCATTCCGTCGTGCTCCGTGAGCACGACATAGTCGCCGTGGCACCAGACGTTCGGGAAGCGCGCGAAATAGGCGGCGCGGTACTTGCGCCCGTCGGGGTCGTTCCAGAAGCCGACCGGCATCGAGGGGAACGGGCGCGTGCACACCAGCTCGCCCTTCTCGCCCCGAACCGGATGGCCGGCCTCGTCGAACACCTCGACCGCCAGGCCGAGCGCGCGGCACTGGATCTCGCCGCGCCAGACCGGGAGGATGGGGTTGCCGAGGACGAAGCAGCCGATGAGGTCCGTGCCGCCGGAGATCGAGGCGAGGCACACGTCCTTCTTCACCGCCCGGTACACGTAGTCGAAACCCTCGGGCACGAGCGGCGACCCGGTCGACAGGATCATGCGCACCCGCTCCAGGCGGTGGGTGCGCATCGGCGCGAGGCCGCGCTTGCGGCATTCGTCGATGAACTTGGCCGAGGTGCCGAAGTGCGTCATGCGCTCGGCGTCGGCGTAGTCGAACAGGATCGTCCCGCCGCCGGCGAAGGGCGATCCGTCGTACAGGAGCAGCGTCGCGCCGGAGGCGAGGCCCGACGCGAGCCAGTTCCACATCATCCAGCCGCAGGTGGTGAAGTAGAACAGGCGGTCGCCCGGCCGGAGGTCCGCGTGCAGCTGCTGCTCGGAGAGGTGCTTGAGCAGCGTGCCGCCCGCCCCGTGCACGATGCACTTCGGCACGCCGGTGGTGCCCGAGGAGTACATGATGTAGAGCGGATGGTTGAACGGCATCGACTCGAAGCGCAGCGGCGCCGCGGCGTGAGGAGCTATCGCATCGGCGAGCCGGACCGCGTTCGGTACCATGGACACGTCGGGGCGCTGGTCGAGGTACGGGATCACGATCGTGCGCGCGACCGTGGGCAGCGCCGCGACCACCGCGCGCACCTTGTCGCGCACGTCGACCGCCTTGCCGTTGTACCAGTAGCCGTCCGCGGTGAAGAGCACTTTCGGCGCGATCTGCCCGAACCGGTCGAGCACGCCCTGCACCCCGAAGTCGGGCGAGCACGACGACCAGGTCGCCCCGATCGCCGCGGTCGCGAGCATCGCCGCGACCGCCTCGGGCATGTTGGGCAGGTAGCCCGCGACGCGATCCCCCGGCACGACGCCCGCTTCTCGCAGCGCCGCGGCGAGCTGCGCCACCAGCGCGCGCAGCTCGGAGTACGACAGCCGGCGCTTCACCTTGTCCTCGCCCCAGAACACGACCGCGTCGCCGTCGGACCCGCGCCCGAGCAGGTTCTCGGCGAAGTTGAGGCGCCCGTCGGGAAAGAAGCGCGCCCCGGGCATGCGGCCGCCGTCGGCGAGCGCGCGCGCGCCCGGTTCCCCGCGCACGCCGCAGAGCTTCCACACCGAACGCCAGAACTGCTCGGGATGCTCCGTCGACCAGCGGTAGAACGCGGGGTAGGTGTTGAGGCGCAGCCCCCAGTCGCGAATCGCCGCGCGCGCGAAGCGCGTGAGGTTCGCGTCCTCGATCTGCGCCGCGCTCGGCGTCCACAGCGGCCGGTCCGCAGCCATTGCCGTCCCCCTCTCAGCCGAGCACGATCTGGCGGATCTTCTCCGGCAGCGCGGTCGACTTGCCCTGCTGGAAATCGACCCAGACGACCTTGGCCGCGCCCTCGGCGTACAGCGTGCCGGGGTCGTAGCTCGGGCGCATCTCGAGCCAGGTCTCGAAGCTGGAGTTGCCGACCTTGCCCGCGTAGGTGCGCACCTCCACCACGCCGGGGTAGACGAGCTGCTTGATGAAGGTGCAGCTCGCGTTGATGATCACCGGACCGGCGCCCTGCGGCGACGGGCGCACGCCGAGCGCGTCGAACCAGCTGATGCGGGCCTGCTCCATGTAGCGGAAGTACGCGGTGTTGTTGACGTGGCCCATCGCGTCCATGTCGCCCCAGCGGATCGGGATGGCCTCGGTGTGGACGAGCTTCTTGCGCGGCGGGGTCATCGGGCGGCGGCTCGCGGCGGTGCGCGCCGATTATACAATCGCGCTTTCCCGCGCCGCGCCAGCCGGCGCGCCGGAGACGAAGGAGCAGGCGGTGGATCGCGAGCAGATGGAGTACGACGTCGTGGTCGTGGGGGGCGGGCCTGCGGGTCTCGCGTGCGCGATCCGCCTGAAGCAGCTCGCGGCGGAGGCCGGTCGGGAGGTGGGCGTCTGCCTGATCGAGAAGGGCGCGGAAATCGGCGCGCACATCCTCTCCGGCGCGGTGATCGAGCCGCGCGCGCTGGACGAACTGCTGCCGGACTGGAAGTCGAAGGACGCGCCGCTCGCGACGCCGGCGCGCGACGACCGGGTGCTGTTTCTCACCGCGCGCAAGGGCTACCGGCTGCCCGTCCCGCCCAGCTTCCGCAACCACGGCAACTACGTCGCGAGCCTCGGCGACGTCTGCCGCTGGCTCGGGCGCGAGGCCGAGGCGCTCGGCGTCGAGATCTACGCCGGGTTCGCGGGCGCCGAGGTCCTGTACGGCGAGGACGGCGCGGTGACGGGCGTCGCCACCGGCGACATGGGCGTCGCGAAGGACGGCAGCCACAGCGCGAACTTCCAGCGCGGCGTCGCGCTGCGCGCGCGGCAGACCGTCTTCGCGGAGGGCTGCCGCGGCTCGCTCACCAAGACGCTCTTCAAGCGCTTCGGCCTGCGCGAGGGCGTCGATCCGCAGACCTTCGGCATCGGCATCAAGGAGCTGTGGGAGGCGCCGGCCGGGAAGCACCAGGGCGGGCTGGTGATGCACACCGTCGGCTGGCCGCTCGACGCCGCGACCTACGGCGGCTCGTTCATGTACCACTTCGCCGAGAACCTGATCTCGATCGGGTTCGTGATCGGCCTCGACTACCGCAACCCGCACCTCTCGCCGTTCGACGAGTTCCAGCGCTTCAAGACTCACCCGGAGATCCGGCCGTTTCTCGCGGGCGGCCGGCGCATCGCCTACGGCGCGCGCGCGCTCTCCGAGGGCGGGTTCCAGTCGCTCCCGAAGCTCACCTTCCCCGGCGGGATGCTGGTCGGCGACACCGCGGGGTTTCTCAACGTGCCGAAGATCAAGGGCACGCACCTCGCGATGAAATCCGGCATGACCGCGGCCGAGGCGCTGTTCGCGGCGTTGGGCGCGGATGGCCCGCGCGAGGTGACCGGCTACCCCGAGCGGCTGCGGCGCTCGTGGCTCTGGGACGAGCTGCACCGTGCGCGCAACATCCGGCCCGCGTTCCACCACGGCCTGTGGGCCGGAGTGCTCTACACCGGCATCGACCAGTACGTGTTCCAGGGCAAGGCGCCGTGGACCTTCCGCAACCACGCCGACCACACGCAGCTCGGCAAGGCCGCGGACTACCCGCCCATCGCGTACCCGAAGCCCGACGGCGTGGTGACCTTCGACAAACCCTCGTCGGTGTACCTGTCGAACACCAACCACGAGGAGAACCAGCCCTGCCACCTGACGCTCGCCGACGCGTCGGTCCCGATCGCGGTGAACCTCGCGCTCTACGATGCGCCCGAGACCCGCTACTGCCCGGCCGGCGTATACGAGATCGTCCGCGACCAGGACGGGCGCAATCCGCGGCTGCAGATCAACGCGCAGAACTGCGTCCACTGCAAGACCTGCGACATCAAGGATCCGACCCAGAACATTAACTGGGTGGTGCCGCAGGGCGGCGAGGGGCCGAACTACTCGAGCATGTAGCGTCGTGTCCGCTCGAAGCGTGCCGTGGAACTTAAAGTTCTCTCTCAAGAAACATTTGCAACTTATTAATTATAGGATATTTTGTGATGTTCATTTACGCCATTCTTATATGTTAAGTGATGTTGCGTTTCTAACATACTGATTTTCCAATATTTTGTCAGATAATCTTCCCGCAACCACTTCGACCACGCTCCTGCACGCTCACTCGGTGACGGTGCGCCCCCTGCGCCGGGAAGATGCCGACCTCGAGTTGCGGTTCGGGCTCGGCCTCTCGGAGGAATCCCGCTACAGCCGGTTCTTCGGCGGCGTCCGGTTCTCGCCCGAGACCCTCGCCGCGCTCGTCAACATCGATTTCACGCGCGACGTCGCCCTGATCGCGACCACGGCGGTGGAGGGGAAGGAGACGCCGGTCGGCGTTGCGCGATACGTGCTCCTGCCGCCCGGGGACGCCGCCGAGTTCGCCCTGACGGTGGCCGACCGCTGGCAGGGAAGCGGGATCGGGCGGCTGCTCCTCGGCCGGCTGGTCGAGATCGCGCGCGAACGCGGGTTGCGCCGGCTCTGGGGCGAGACGCTGGCGACCAATGCGCCGATGATCGGGCTCGCCGCGCGTCTCGGCTTCACGGCGCGCGCCCACCCCCAGGACCCGACGCTGCGCGTGCTCGAACGCGACCTGCACGACGAGATGGCCGCGTTCGTCGGGCGCCAGCCCGGCGCGCCGGAGACGGAGGCCTGAGCGGCGCCTAGAACTGCTCGTCGGAAAGGGCGAGCACGCCGGGCGCGCCCTCGACCACGACGTCGCGGAGCGCCGTCGCGTGCGCGAGCGGGTGGTCGGCGAAGAAGCGGGCGGTGGCGATCTTGGCCTGCAAGAACGCCGCGTCCCCCTCGCCCCGCGCGAGCCGCGCCTGCGCGGCGAGCGCCGCGCGGCCCATCTGCCAGCCGCCGAGCACGATCCCGCAGAGCTTGAGGAACGGCACGGCGCCGGCGTGCACCGCCTTCGGATCGGCGCCGGCGTTCGCCACGATCCAGTCCACGCACTCGGCCGCCGCCTTGCGGCCCGCGGCGAGGCGAGCCCCGATCACGCCGAGATTGGCCGCTCCCGCGTCGCGCAGGGCACCCGCGGTCCGTTCGACCTCGGCCAGCACCGCCTTCGCCGTCGCCCCGCCCTCGCGCGCGACCTTGCGCCCGATGAGGTCGTTCGCCTGGATGCCGGTGGTGCCCTCGTAGATCGTGGTGATGCGCGCGTCGCGGAGGTACTGCGCCGCGCCGGTCTCCTCGATGAAGCCCATGCCGCCGTGCACCTGGATGCCGGTCGAGGTGACCTCGATCGCGGTCTCGGTGGACCAGCCCTTCACGACCGGAATCAACAGATCCAGGAGCGCCTGGCTGCGGGCGCGCGCGGCCTCGTCCGGGTGGTGGTGCGCCCGATCGTGGTGGGCGGCGGCCACGTACGCGAGCGCGCGCGTCGCCTCCGCCTGCGCCTTCATGCTCATGAGCATGCGGCGCACGTCCGGATGCCGGATGATCGGCGCCGGCTGCGAGCCGCTTGCGCCGATCTCGCGGCTCTGCAGGCGCTCCTTCGCGTAGGCGAGCGCCTTCTGGTAGGCGCGCTCGCAGAGCGCCACGCCCTCCATCCCAACCGCGAAGCGCGCCGCGTTCATCATGATGAACATGTACTCGAGGCCGCGGTTCTCCTCGCCCACCAGGTGGCCGATCGCGCCGTCCTTGTCCCCGTAGGCCATCACCGCCGTCGGGCTCGCGTGGATCCCGAGCTTGTGCTCGATCGACACGCAGCGCAGGTCGTTGCGCTCGCCCGGCGTGCCGTCGGCCCGCGGCAGGAACTTGGGCACGACGAAGAGCGAGATCCCCTTCACCCCCGCCGGTGCGCCCGGCGTGCGCGCCAGCACGAGGTGGACGATGTTCTCGGCCAGGTCGTGCTCGCCGTAGGTGATGAAGATCTTCTGGCCGAAGATGCGGTAGTGGTCGCCCGCGGGCACCGCGCGCGTCTTCACCTGCGCGAGGTCGGAGCCGGCCTGCGGCTCGGTGAGGTTCATCGTGCCGGTCCACACGCCCGCGATCATCTTGGGCAGGTAGGCGCGCTTCTGCGCGTCGGAGCCACGCAGGAGCAGCGCCTCGATCGCCCCGCCGGTGAGCAGCGGGCAGAGCGAGAACGACAGGTTCGCCGCTTTCCACATCTCCATCACCGGGGCGGCGACGAGCTTCGGCAGCCCCTGCCCGCCGTGCTCGGCGGGAAACTGGAGCGCGTTCCAGCCCCCCTCGGTGAACTGGCGGTAGGCGTCCTTGAACCCCTTCGGCGTGGTGACCTCGCCGTCGCGCCAGGTCGAGCCTTCGACGTCGCCGGGCCGGTTGAGCGGGGCGAGCACTTCGGCGCAGAACCGGGCGCTCTCGTCGAGGATCTGCTCGACCACGTCGGGCGTCGCATCGCCGAACCCCGGAAGCGCGGCGATCTCGTCCAGGGCGGCGAGCTCGCGCAGCACGAACTGCATGTCCCGCACCGGCGCGGCGTACTCGCTCATCGCAACCTCCGAACCCTCGCGCCCGCCGCGCCCGTCAGCCGAGCGCCTTGACGAGCTCCGGGACGACCTTGAAGAGGTCGCCCACGATGCCGTAGTCGGCGACCTGGAAGATCGGCGCCTCCTCGTCCTTGTTGATCGCCACGATCACGCGGCTGTCCTTCATCCCCGCGAGGTGCTGGATCGCGCCCGAGATCCCGACCGCGATGTACAGCTCGGGGGCGACGATCTTCCCGGTCTGCCCCACCTGCCAGTCGTTGGGCACGAAGCCCGCGTCCACCGCCGCCCGGCTCGCTCCCATCGCGGCGTTCAGCTTGTCGGCGATCGGCTCGAGCAGCTTGAAATTCTCGCCCGAGCCCATGCCGCGCCCGCCCGAAACGACCACCTTCGCCGCGGTGAGCTCCGGACGCTCGCTCTTGGTGAGCTCGCGCCCGAGCAGCGTCGTCAGGCCCGCGTCGGGCCCCGGCGCGAGCTTCTCCACCGCCGCGCTCCCGCCGCTCGCCGGCACGGCCTCGAAACCGGTCGTGCGCACCGTGATCACCTTGATCGGGTCCTTCGATCGGACGGTCGCCATCGCGTTGCCCGCGTAGATCGGCCGCACGAAGGTGTCGGGCGACTCGACCGCGACGATGTCCGAGACCTGCGCCACGTCCAGCAGCGCGGCGATCCGCGGCCCGAGGTTCTTGCCGAACGTGGTCGCGGGCAGGAGCACGTGGCCGTAGTCCTTGGCGAGCTGCACGACCAGGGTGGCGAGGCTCTCGGCCAGCTCGTCCCGGTAGTGCGGCGCGTCGGCCAGCAGCACCTTGGCGACGCCCTGCGCCCGGGCCGCGGCCTGAGCCACGGCCTCGCAGCCGCCCCCGGCGACCAGCACGTGCGCCTCGCCTCCGATCGCCCTTGCCGCCCCCAGGGCGTGGAGCGTCGCGGCCTTGAGGTGGCTGTTGTCGTGTTCGGCAATGACGAGGATCGACATCTAGATGACCTTCGCTTCGTTCCTGAGCTTGTCCACCAGCGCCGCCGCGTCGGGGACTTTCACGCCCCCCTTGCGCTTGGGCGGCTCCGCCACCTTGAGCGTGGCGAGGCGCGGGGCGACGTCCACGCCGAGCGCGTCGGGCTTGAGCGTCTCCAGCGGCTTCTTCTTCGCCTTCATGATGTTGGGCAGCGTGACGTAGCGCGGCTCGTTCAGGCGCAGGTCCACGGTGATCACCACGGGGAGCTTGGTCGCCACGGTCTCCAGGCCGCCGTCCACCTCGCGCGTCACCTCCGCTTTCCCGTCCGCGATCTTCACCTTGGAGGCGAAGGTCGCCTGCGGCCAGCCGAGCAGCGCGGCGAGCATCTGCCCGGTCTGGTTCGCGTCGTCGTCGATCGCCTGCTTGCCGAGCAGCGCGATCTGCGGGCCCTCCTTCGCCACGATCGCCTTCAGGAGCTTCGCCACGGCGAGCGGCTGCAGCTCCGCGTCGGTCTCCACCAGGAGCGCGCGGTCGGCCCCGATCGCGAGCGCGGTGCGCAGCGTCTCCTGGCAGGCGGCGACGCCGCAGGACACCACCACCACCTCGGTGGCGACGCCGGCCTCCTTCAGCCGCACCGCCTCCTCGACCGCGATCTCGTCGAACGGGTTCATCGACATCTTCACGTTGGCGGTTTCGACCCCCGTGCCGTCCGCCTTCACGCGGACCTTCACGTTGTAGTCGATGACGCGCTTGATCGGAACGAGGACTTTCATCGGGCAACCCGCGGGAGAGGACGCGCGATTTTATCGGAAACCCCGCCGCCGCCGCGCCCCCCGTCCCCGGGGGGGCGGCGGTCAGCGCCCCTGCCAGCTCGGCGGGCGCTTCTCGATGAACGCGTCCATGCCCTCGCGCCCCTCCTCGTGCGCGAAGCTGGAGGCGATGACCTGGCCGGCGAGCTCGTAGGCGCGCTCCAGCCCCATCTCGAGCTGCTCGTAGAACGCGCGCTTGCCCGCGGCGACGGTCGCGCGCGGTTTCGACCGGATCTGCGCGGCGAGCCGGCGCACCGTCTCCTCCAGCTCGCCGGCCGGCACGACGCGGTTCACCAGCCCCCACTCGAGCGCGCGGCGCGCGTCGATCATGTCGCCGGTCAACAGCATCTCCATCGCGTGCTTGCGCGCGAGGTTGCGCCCGAGCGCGACCCCCGGAGTCGAGCAGTAGAAGCCCCAGTTCACCCCCGGGGTGGCGAACTTCGCGCCCTCCGCGGCGACCGCCAGGTCGCACTGCGCCACCAGCTGGCAACCGGCCGCCGCCGCCGCGCCCTGCACCTGCGCGATCACCGGCTGTGGGAGCCGCGGGATCGAGGCCATCATCCGGCTGCAGCGGCGAAAGAGCTCGGCGATGCGCGGCTGGGTCCCGAGCGCACGGATCTCCTTCAGGTCGTGACCGGCGGAAAAGCCCTTTCCCCGGGCGGCGATGACGACGACGCGCACGCCCTCGTCCTGGGCGAGCGCGTCGAAGGCGCCCTGCAGCGCGTCGATGGCCTCCGCGGTGAGCAGGTTGTAGGACTCGGGCCGGTTCAAGGTCAGCGTCGCGACCCCGTCACGGTCCTCCCGCAGGAGGACGGGGGTCGCAGGTTGCGGCTGCGCGCTCATGTCGTGGATCCTTTCCCTATTCGATCGCCGAGACCGACCTGGCCTGCTGGCGCAACACGAACTTCTGGATCTTGCCGGTGGAGGTGCGCGGCAGGGCGCCGAACACCACCGCGCGCGGCGCCTTGAAGCGGGCGAGATGCGCGCGGCAGTGCTCCGTGATCTCCGCGGCGGTGGCGGTCGCGCCCGGCTTCAGCTCCACGAACGCGCACGGCGTCTCGCCCCACCTCGCGTCGGGCTGCGCGACCACCGCGACCGCGAGCACCGCCGGGTGGCGGCAGATCACGTCCTCCACCTCGAGCGACGAGATGTTCTCCCCGCCCGAGATGATGATGTCCTTGGCGCGGTCCTTGATCTTGATGTAGCCGTCGGGCTGCCGCACCGCGAGATCGCCCGAGTGGAACCAGCCCCCCTCAAACGCCTCCGCGGTCGCCTGCGGGTTCTTGAGGTAGCCCTTCATCGTGACGTTGCCGCGGAACATGATCTCGCCCATCGTCTCGCCGTCGGCCGGCACCGGCTGCATGGTCGCCGGGTCCATCACCATGCAGCCTTCTTCGAGCAGGTAGCGCACGCCCTGGCGCCCGTTGCGCTCGGCGCGCGCCCCGGCGTCGAGCGCGGACCACTCGTCGTGCTTGGCGCAGACGGTGGCCGGGCCGTAGGTCTCGGTGAGCCCGTAGACGTGGGTGAGGTCGAAGCCGATCCGCTCCATGCCCTCGATCATCGACTGCGGCGGCGCGGCGCCGGCGACGAAGGCGGAGACCTTGTGCCTGATGCCCTCGCGCAGCTTCGGGTCGGCGTTGATCAGGCTGGTGTGGACGATCGGGGCGCCGCAGTAGTGCGTGACTCCGTGCGCCCTGATGAGCGGGAAGATGAGCGCCGGATCGACCCGCCGCAGGCACACGTTCGTCCCGGCGTTCGCCGCCATCGTCCACGGAAAGCACCAGCCGTTGCAGTGGAACATCGGCAGCGTCCAGAGGTACACCGCGTGGCGCGGCATGCCCCAGGTGAGGATGTTGCCCACGCCGTTCAGGTACGCGCCGCGATGGGAGTACACCACGCCCTTCGGGTTGCCGGTGGTGCCCGAGGTGTAGTTGAGCGCGATCGCCTGCCACTCGTCGGCCGGCGGCTGCCAGTCGAACCCGGGGTCGCCGCCTGCGAGGAACGCCTCGTAGTCGAGCTCCCCGAGCCGGTCTCCCGGGCCGGCGTACTCCGGATCGTCGACGTCGATGACGATCGGCCGGCGCTCGAGCGGCGCGAGCGCCCCGGCGATCGTGCCGGCGAACTCGCGGTCGGTGAGCAGCACCTTGGCCTCGCCGTGGCCGAGCATGAACCCGATCGCCGCGGCGTCCAGGCGCGTGTTGAGCGTGTTCAGCACCGCCCCGGTCATCGGCACGCCGAAGTGGCACTCGTACATCTCGGGCGTGTTCGCGAGCATCGCCGCGACCGTGTCGCCCGCGCCGACGCCGCGCCGGGCGAGCGCGGAGGCGAGGCGCCGGGCGCGCGCGTAGGTCTCGCCCCAGGTGTACCGGCGCGCCCCGTGGATCACCGCGGTCCGGCGCGGATAGACCGCGGCGCTCCACTCGATGAAGGTGAGCGGCGTCAGCGGGGCGAAGTTCGCCGCGTTGCGCTCCAGGTCCTGCTCGTAGGGGTTGGCGCGTCCGGCGGGCATGGCGGTCGGCTCCGGGGCGGCGGTGCTGGAGCGAAAAGTATAGATCAGGCCGCGGTGCCGGCCGTCCACACCGGCGTGCCCTTGGACTCCTGCGCGATCTGGTCGAGCACGCGGCGGTGCTCTGCGGCCTCCTCCGCGCTCGCGCGCAGGACCACGAGGCGGGGGCGGGCGCCGGAGGACCGCGTTCCCTCCGCCGCCGGGCGAACGGCCGCGTCCGGCTCGATCGCCAGGCTCTCCTGGCCGCGCGTCATCGCGAGGTACACCTCGGCGAGCAGGCTCGCGTCGAGCAGCGCCCCGTGCAGGGTGCGGTGCGAGTGCTCGACCTGGTAGCGCTCGCACAGGGCGTCGAGCGAGTTCCTCTTGCCCGGGTGGAGGTCGCGCGCCTGGCGCAGGGTGTCCACCACCGAGGCGACGTGCCGCTCCAGCGGGCCGAGGGCGAGGCGCTCGAGCTCGGCGTTCAGGAACTCGACGTCGAAGGCCGCGTTGTGGATGACCAGCTCCGCGCCTGCGAGGTACTCGACCAGCTCGCGCGCGATGTCGGCGAAGCGCGGCTTGTCCTGCAGGAACTCGCTGGTGATGCCGTGCACGCGCAGCGCGCCCTCCTCGACCTCGCGCTCCGGGTTGAGGTAGCGGTGGAAGTGGTTGCCGGTCGGGCGCCGGTTCACCAGCTCCACGCAGCCGATCTCGATGATGCGGTCGCCGAGCCGCGCGTTGAGGCCGGTCGTCTCGGTGTCGAGGACGATCTGCCTCATACGTGCGCGGGTGCAGCCGGCTCGGCCTCGCCTGCCGCGGCCTGCGGTGCGCGGTGCCGGCGCGCGAGCAGGGTGTAGACGGTCGGGACGACGAACAGCGTGAGCAGCGTGCCGAGCAGCAGCCCGCCGACGATGACCCAGCCGATCGGCCGGCGGCTCTCGGCGCCCGCGCCGTGCGCGAATGCGAGCGGGGTGGCCCCGAGCACCATCGCCCCGGTGGTCATCAGGATCGGGCGCAGCCGCAGCACCGCGGCCTCGACCACCGCGGCGCGGATCTCCCGCCCCTGCGCCTGCACCTGGTTCGAGAACTCCACGATCAGGATGCCGTGCTTGGTGATGAGGCCGACCAGGGTCACGAGCCCGATCTGGCTGTAGACGTTGAGGGTGCCGCCGCTCAAGTGGAGCGCCGCGAGCGCGCCGGTCATCGACAGGGGCACGGTCAGCAGGATGATGAGCGGGTCGCGAAAGCTCTCGAACTGCGCCGCGAGCACGAGGTAGATGAACGCGAGGGCGAGCAGGAAGGTGAAGTACAGGCCGGCGGCGGAGACCCGGAACTCGCGCGACACCCCGTTGTAGTCGAGCGCGGCCCCCGGCGGGAGCTCCGCCCGCACGACGCCCTCCATGAACGCGAGCGCCTCCCCGAGGGAATAGCCGGGCGCGAGGTTCGCGGTGATGGTGGCCGAACGCCGCTGGCCGAAGTGGTTCAGCTCGCGCGGCGCGACCGCGACGCGGGTCGTGACCAGGCTCGAGAGCGGGACCATGGCGTCGTTGCGCCCGCGCACGAAGATGTTGCTGATGTCCTCGGGGTTCGCGCGGTCGGCGGGCACCATCTGGACGATCACGTCGTACTGCTCGCCGGCCTGCTTGAAGCGCGTCACCTGCCGCCCGCCGAGCATGGTCTCCAGCGCGCGCCCGACCGCCTCCACCTGGACCCCGGCGTCCGCCGCGCGGTTGCGGTCGACCTGGACCTTGATCTCCGGCTTGTTGAGGCGCAGATCGGTCTCGAGGTTGAGCAGCCGCGGGTTCTTCTGCGCCGCGGCCACCACGCGCTCCACCACCTTCTCCAGCTCCTCGTAGCTGAACGAGCTCACGATCACGACCTCGACCGGCTTCGCGCGCGGGCTCTGGCCGAGCGACTGCGGCAGGATGGGGAACGCCATCACGCCGGGAAGCCCGAAGAGCTTCGGGGCGAGCTCGCGCTGCACGTCGGCCGCCTTGCGCTCGCGCCGGTCCCAGTCGGTGAGCCCGAGAAACGAGATGCCCTGCGAGACGACCGGGCTGCCCGAGACCACGAAGTAGCGCTCGCCCTCGGGCACCCCGGCGTAGATGCGCTCGATCTGCCGGCCGTACCGCTCGGTGTAGTCGATCGTGGCGCCCTCCGGCCCGACGAACACGCCCAGGACGACGCCGCGGTCCTCCAGCGGGGCGAGCTCCTGCTTGAGCGCCTTGAACACGAGCACGCTCGACCCGGCGACCGCCGCGCCCACCAGCAGCACGAGCCAGCGGGCGTTCAGCGACGCCTCCAGCGCACGCCGGTAGCCGCGCGTGAGCCCGTTCAGTCCCCGCTCGACCAGGTTGTACAGCCGGCCGTGGCGCCGCTCGTGGCGCAGGAGCTTCGAGCACATCATCGGCGAGAGCGTGAGCGCGGTGAACCCGGACACCAGCA
>WBZO01002889.1_pt1 | contig 21253 bp, 24 predicted proteins | sample 5204261 | NCBI WGS metagenome assembly WBZO01 (sample SAMN12412400, study PRJNA552823) | activated sludge metagenome | isolation source: activated sludge from anammox sidestream of wastewater treatment plant... | place: USA: North Carolina | collected 2017-09 | reverse complement strand
GAGGGGGAATACCCCTGAAAAAGGCAGAAAACTTCCTCTTTTTTCCAAAAATTAATCGGCAAAACTGTCTTGTCGGAATTATGCCACCCATTTCAGCAAAATTTCTAAAGTTGTGCAGAGGTCTTTCAGTAGTAATAGTTAGCTGCTAGATGGGAAGCCATATAAAATTATTAATGCTCATGTCCATGTGGACCATGCACGTGTCCATGAGATAACTCTTCTTGCGTCGCCGGGCGCACGTCAGTAACTGTACATTGAAACTGGAATGTCACTCCCGCATAGGGGTGATTACCATCTACGACCACCACATCATCTGAAACTTCTTTTACAGTGTAAATATAAAAATCATCTGATCCTTCTTCGCCACCTTCAAATTGCATGCCAACGACCACTTCCTCTGGAAATGCACTGCGTGGCTCAACGCGCACCAACTCCTCGTCATATTCGCCAAAAGCATCTTCTGGTTCCATTTGTAAGGATAGTGTTTCTCCCGCTTCTTTCTCATGCAGTGCTTCTTCTACTATCGGAAATATTCCATCATACCCACCATGCAGATAACTGATAGGCTCATCAGTTTCCTCCATCAAATTTCCTTCTTGATCGATCATTTTGTAGTGGAGAGATACCACTGTATTTTTTACTATGCGCATGTTTTTCGCCTGAACTAGGCTTCCTTGTGGTTGATAAAATTTGTTTAAGATTACATGACTAATTTCGCTGCACACGGTGCAAAACTTTTGCGATGAATATTGGTTATTCCATATAAATGAATCGCCTCTAAGTGTGCTTTAGTTGGATAACCTTTGTGTTGATCAAAGCCATAGATAGGATAAATTTCATGCAATCGCAACATCTCAGCATCTCGTGCAGTCTTGGCAAGTATCGATGCAGCTGAAATTTCGGCAACCCAACGATCACCCTGTACAACTGTCTGCACTGCATACGCTAATTGTGGTGCATGATTACCATCTATTACGATCAAAGCATTGGTTACTGGTGCTAATTTGATAACCGCTCTTTGCATAGCGAGCAAACTAGCCTGCAATATATTTAATTGATCTATTTCTTCTACTGAAGCAGAAGCAACTGCCCATGCACGAGCGTGCTGTTTAATCTGTTCAGCTAGATAGATTCGTTTTTTTTCACTTAACTGCTTGGAATCAGCCAGCCCATTAATAATACGATTGGAATCCAACACTACACAGGCAGCATACACTGGACCAGCTAAAGGACCTCTTCCTGCTTCATCTACACCATAGATGATTTTTCCACTTGGATATATCCATTTAGCACCCAAAGCCACTATTTTTAGATTCGTTATTTAGCTGGGTTAAATCGCCCGAGCGGTACACATTAGCTGAGCCTCGGTGACTATTTGATCATCTACTTCTGCTTGAGCTGTATATTTCCAGACACCTTTAAGTTGACGGGTAATCTCCACCTTTAACACTAACTGATCTCCTGCAATTACCGGTTTTTTAAACCGCACTGCATCAATACCAACAAAGTAATACACCTGACCAGTATCCCTTTCCATATTCTCTGATCGAATCGTCAGCAAGGCAGCTGCTTGCGCCAATGCTTCAACAATCAATACGCCTGGCATCACCGGGTGGTGTGGAAAATGCCCAGAGAAATAAGGTTCATTAATGGAAACGTTCTTATATGCATGAATCCGTTTACCCAATTCAAGTGAAACCACTCGATCAACCAAAATTAACGGATAACGATGCGGAAGATATTTCAATATTTCATGGATATCCATCACTGCCCTTTTATTCCTTTGTTATACAAAATTTTTTATATTTATTACTTTTCTGGAGCTAATTCCTGTGCATTCAAAGCCTTGATAATTTGATCTGTAATATCAATACGTGCACTACGATAAACAGAATCTTGCAACTGCAAAATCAAATCATAATCTTGTTGCTCTGCTAACTCCTTAATCACTTTATTAATACGCTCCAGAATCAAGCTATATTCCTCATTCTGACGTAAACTTAAATCTTCCCGCATCTGTTGCTGAGCACGTTGATAACGTCGGCTAAGCCCAGCTAATTCACGTTCCTTTAGATGTCGTTCCTCTTCATCCACAGAATCCGTATTCTTTTCTAATTCTTGCTGTAACGCTCTAATTTGTATAGAAAGTTCCTTAATTCTTGCTTCACGTGGCTGAAATTCACTTTCTATTTTTTTCTGAGCAGCCATTGCAGGCATCGATTCTCGCAATACTTTCTCGGTATTCACCACCCCTATCTTGATTTCTCCAGCAAATAAGCAGGATGACAAAATAAATGCTGTAAAAAAAATAAATATCTTCACAAATTGAGTGGTTACGATCTGGCCGTGTTTATTCAGAAAAGCCTTCATATTCATCCACTATAATTTTCTCAATTAGAAAATTTGCCCAAACTGGAACTGGAAGCGCTGCAATTTATCACCTGGTTTATTGTTAATGGGTTGAGCAACACTAAATTTTAGCGGTCCCATGGGAGAAATCCAGGTCGCAGCCAATCCGGCTGAATAACGAAAATCATCAAATCCCAGTCCTGAAAAAGAGTTAACAATTGTCCCCCCATCCGCAAAAGCACTTAGGCGAACTGATTTGTCATCTTGCATAAACGGTACCGGAAACAGCACTTCAATATTGCCAACTATACGTTTGCTACCACCCAGAGCTAAATTGTTATTATCACGTGGACCCAACGTATTGATGTTATAACCACGTACCGAGTTAAAACCACCAGCAAAGAAATTCTTGAAGAAAGGCAACGGTTTACCGGAATATCCATCCCCTATGCCCACCTCGCCATTCAGCATCAAAGTAAATAACTTTGAAACCGGATAAAACCATCTTTGCTCATAACTGATTTTGTAATAATTCAGATCTCCAAACGGCGCTCCGAATTCACCAAATAACCGTTGCATCAATCCGGAAGTTGTCCAAATTGCACTATCACGACCGTCACGAGCCCAGCTAAGAGTAATTGGAATATTATTAGAAGATTTACCAAATTGACTAACGAAGTCCTTATAACGTTGCGGGCTGTCGTCACGTAAATCAATTTTGGTACGTTCAAACCCCAACCCTAGTGAAATCATGTCATTTTCAGCAACTGGGATACCAAATCGTATATTTCCACCAGTCGTATCGGTATTAAACACTCCCACGCTACTTAAAGAGCGGGTATTGATATCACGCCTAAAAGCTTCCAAACCGAGACTAACCCCATTAATCGTGTAGTAGGGATTACTAAATGAAGCTGAAATAATCTTGTTAACGCTTCCGGTGTTTACCTGTAAGCTAAGAAAATTACCTGTACCTAGAATATTGTTTTGCGCGATCGATCCATTCAGAATAATTCCTTCGCGATCGGAATAACCTGCGCCGAACATGATCGCTCCGGTCGGTTTCTCCACTACATTAACATTAATATCCACCTGATCCGGCACATCTGCAACCGGAGGCGTTTCGACATTAACACTCGTAAAGAAATCTAATCTGTCGACTCGTTGCCGAGAACGGTTAATCTGTTCAGTTGAATGCCATCCACCTTCCATCTGTCGAAATTCACGCCGTATCACCTCATCCCGAGTACGATCATTACCGCTGATATTAATACGCCTGACATAAATACGACGACCCGGGTCAATAAAGAAAGTAAAAGCTGTTTTATGCGTCTCCTTATCCAATTCCGGTGAAGCATTAACATTGGCAAACGCATAGCCGTCATCCCCCAGCCTATCACTAATCAACTTAATGGATTCAGTGAGTTTTTCACGAGCGAATACACCACCTGACTCTAACTTAATCAGTTTACGCAACTCTTCTTCCGGTACAAGTAGCTCACCAGCAAGTTTGATATCGGATACGGTATATTGAGGACCTTCTGTCACATTAATCGTAATGTAAATGTCCTTCATATCCGGGGTAATTGAAACCTGGGTCGATTCAATGTTGAATTCCAAATATCCCCGATCAAGATAATAAGAGCGTAATGTTTCAAGATCAGCTGATAACTTTTGCTTAGAATACTGATCATCTTTGGTAAACCACGTCAAAAAACCCGGTGTTTTTAAACTAAATAAACCTATCAACTCACCTTCTGAAAACACTTGGTTACCGACAATATTAATCTGCTTGATTCGGGCTGTTTTGCCTTCCTTGATGTCAAAATTGATCCCTATACGATTACGCTCTAGCGGTGTAGTGGTCGTAGTAATTTTTACAGCATACTTACCACGGCTGATATATTGACGTTTTAGCTCCTGCTCGGCTTTTTCTAGAAGAGAACGGCTAAAAATTCGCGATTCCGACAAACCTGCCTGTTTTAACCCTTCCTTAAGCTTATCTTTATCGAATTCCTTAGCACCATTAATACTAATCTGTGCAATCGCAGGACGCTCCTGAACCTGCACAATCAATAATTCACCTTCAGATTTCAACTTGACATCACTGAAAAAACCAGTGGCATACAACGCCTTAATCGCTGCGCTGGCTTTTTTACTATCCAACACATCTCCAACTTTAACAGGCAGATAGCTGAAAATTGTTCCGGCTTCAGTACGTTGGATACCCTCTACTCGGATATCTCTGACGACGAATGCATCATCTGCTGCACAGCCCATTGAATACAGGCAAAAAAATAATGCATAAACCCTAAATTTCATGTTTACCCGGAAGTCAGACGAAGTAAATCGTTATGCAAAGCGAACATCATCAATATAATTAGCAAAGCCATACCGACCTGATTGCCGATATACATTATTTTTTCAGATAATGGCGTGCCTCGTACTACTTCAATCAAGTAATACATCAAATGTCCACCATCCAGAACAGGAACCGGTAAAAGATTTAATACACCGAGGCTGATACTAATTAAGGCAAGAAATCCTAGGTAAGCAGAAAACCCTATTTGAGCTGACCGGCCAGCATAGTTCGCAATGGTAATCGGCCCACTAATATTGTTCAGTGATACTTCACCAGTTACCATTTTCCCTAGCATACGCACAGTGAAATAAGACATCTCCCAAGTTTTGGTAACTGCTTTAACCAAGGCAGTTATAGGAGGATAGCTAGTTTTTACTAGCAAATTTTCCAATATTTCATGCTGAATTCTAGGCGTAATTCCAGCTCTCCCAATTTCAGTACGCCCCTCAGTTACGATCTCAGGTTGTAATGACATGACCAGCGCTTGGCCATCTCGCATCACTTCAACTGAAAGAGTATGTCCTGGATGGGATCGCACGCTATCAACAACATCTTCCCAAGTAGAAATTGCTTCCCCATTAATTGCGACGATCTTGTCACCCGTTTTCAATCCGGCATGTTCTGCAGCTCCATTAGCCATCACTTGATCGATAATCGGTGCAATAACTGGTCGGTACGCGCTCAAACCCAATTTGTTCAAAAAATCATTTTCGAGATCTTTTGTACTCAATGTACTCAAATTTAATTTAAGTCTACGAGTAATCCCACTTTCCCCAGTAACTGTTATTCTGACATCAGGATTTTTACTTACTGCGTTATCCAATAACGACAGTCGAGCTTCTTGCCAGGTCGTAATTGCTCGACCATTAACTTCGGTAATGGTGTCTCCATTCCTGAAACCTGCTGAAGCTGCAGGTGTCGCTGATTCAATCTCCCCCAGAATAGGTTTTACACCATTGACACCAAGCACAAATAACAACCAATACAACAAAATAGCCAATAAAAAATTGGCCACGGGGCCTGCAGCTACAATAGCAAAACGTTTAGCAACAGGTTGCCGATTAAAAGCACGAGGTAGTTCATCCACTGGAACCTGACCTTCACGCTCATCTAACATCCTGACATATCCACCCAAAGGAATCGCTGCAATCACCCACTCTGTCTGGTCTCTTCCAAAATGTTTCTTGAATAACGGTTGACCAAATCCAAGAGAAAACCTCAATACCTTGACCTCACACCAACGAGCGGCAAGATAATGACCAAATTCGTGGAAAGCGATTAATAGACTCAGCGCTATTACAAACGCAAAAATAGTCGAAAGTAGTGCCATCTTAGAATTTTTGAGTTATATCTATCTAGCTGCTTAACCTGAAACCGCGAAATGCCGGTTCTTCACCTTTCTGGATCTGGTTATCTAGCCATTTACGCGCTGTCTCCCGCGCAAGTAAATCAGCTGAAATTACATCCTCCAGATCAGTAACTTCCTGTCTATCTATTGATTCCATCACATGCTCAATGATTACAGGAATCATCGTGAATGGTATTTGACCTGCCAGAAAAACTTCGACTGCAACCTCATTCGCAGCATTCAACACGGCTGGCATATTTCCTCCTTTTGCAAGCGCTTCATACGCAAGCCTGAGACAAGGGAATCGCTCGAAATCAGGAGCTTCAAAATTCAACTGTGCAATTTTAAAAATATCCAGAGATTGCACACCACTCTCCATTCTTTCTGGATAACCTAATGCATGCGCTATCGGTGTACGCATATCCGGATTACCCAGTTGTGCAAGTACTGAGCCATCAATATACTCCACCATAGAATGAATCACGCTTTGCGGATGAACAACCACCTGGATTTCTGTTGGATCAACATTGAATAACCAGTGTGCTTCAATCACTTCTAACCCTTTGTTCATCATGGTAGCTGAATCAACTGATATTTTTCTGCCCATGACCCAGTTGGGATGAGCACAAGCTTGTTCCGGCGTCACAGTTGACAAAGTTTGCAGATCTGATGTACGGAAAGGTCCCCCCGATGCAGTTAACAATATCCGCCGCACCCCTGAACCAACCAAATCTCCATTATAATGTTGCGGAAGTGCCTGAAAAATAGCATTGTGCTCACTGTCTATAGGCAACAACGTTGCATGATATTGTCTGATTGTATCCATAAAGATACGCCCAGCCATCACTAGCGTTTCCTTATTAGCCAGCAAAATATGCTTACCTGCTCGGGCTGCTGAAAGCGTTGGACGAATACCTGCCGCCCCAACAATTGCTGCCATTACCGTATCTATCTCTGGTAACGCTGCCACCTTCTCTAAAGACTCAACCCCAGAAAGCACTATAGTATCTAGGCTTGCTGCTCGCAATTTATCTTCTAGTTGCTCAGCACTCTGAGCGTTAAGCATCACAGCATACGATGGCAGAAACCGCTTGCATTGCTCAAACATTTTGTCAACATTTTTGTCAGCAGTGAGCGCAACCGCATGAAACCGATTAGAGTGTCTGGCCACTACATCCAGAGTACTTTCCCCTATACTACCGGTTGACCCCAAAATAGTCAGATGACGAATACGAGTCATAATTTAATCGAATAAAATAAAATTACTGATAGTGTGGCAACAGGTAAAACCGGAAGCAACGCATCAATACGATCTAGTATACCGCCGTGACCAGGCAAAATATTGCCGCTATCTTTCACACCCGCTTGCCTTTTTAATAACGATTCAAACAGATCTCCCACTATCCCCAATAATGCAAGGATGAGTAACAAAGGAATCAGCCAACCTATCAACGCCTGTTCTCTATTCACCAAATAGAACCAAATCAAAGCATAAATTAATACAGCTACTAACGCAGCAAATACCCCTTCCCACGTCTTTCCTGGGCTAATTTTGGGCGCAAGCTTATGCTTGCCATAGGCACGTCCAGCAAAATAAGCAGTACTATCAGAAATCCACACCACACTCATAAACCCTAGAAGTAACAATGGATCTATTGCGCGAAGCTGATAAAGTGATAAACATGCCGGCATCAATACCAGCCATCCCATCAACATGAATAGCCATACGTTACGGATAGATCGAGCTATTGCTAGCTGAAAGGGTACTGCTAGTAACCAAAAAATAGCAGATGCAATATAAAAACTAATCATTGAGGTATCTATAGGGTTTCTGGATACGATCACACTGATTAAAAATAATAATTCCCCCCCTAACAAGGTGGTGAAAATCATATATAGAACAGTCTGTTCAACTGAAAAACGCCCTAAACGACACCATTCTCTGGCAGCGGTAACAGTTAATCCCAATAGTAATACTGCCCAAAAAATATCCGGCAGATAAAATAATGCCGCCAATAAGGCGGTCAATAATGTAAGAGCAGTAAAGAGTCGAGTACTAAGCATGAACGGGTAGATCCCGTTAATTGATAATGATAATAATTAAACTTTATTTTTATTCAAAATTGTATTTCTATTTTCCTGCTGACTTACAAGCTGTTCGCTTGTTCGGCCAAACCTACGCTCTCGTTTCTGATAAGACAAAATAGCCTCATCTAATGCTGATGCATCAAAATCAGGCCATAAGGTATCGGTAAAATATAGCTCAGTATAGGCAAGTTGCCAAAGTAGGAAATTACTAATCCGACATTCGCCTCCTGTACGAATGAATAAATCTGGTTCGGGAGCATCTGCCATGACTAAATACCCAGAAAGTTCAAGCTCATCAAAATCTACAGCTGAATCTGGATGCTGAGCAATCATTTTACGTACCGCTTGCATGATATCCCAGCGACCTCCGTAATTCGCAGCTACCGTAAAATATAGACGAGTATTTTTAGCAGTAAGCTCTTCACCCTGCCGAATACAATCCACTATTCTAGAATCAAACTTTGAGAGATCACCAATTACCCTAAACCGAATTCCATTTTCATGCAGACTAGCCACTTCTCGCTCAAGTGCTGAAAGGAATAATTGCATCAGTAATTTGATCTCTTCTGCTGGTCTGCGCCAATTTTCACTACTGAATGCAAAAATCGTTAGGTATGTAATGCCTCTTTCAATACAAGCCTTGATCGTGCTACGTACCGCCTCCACACCTTGGCGGTGCCCAGCTATTCGCGGAAGATAGCGCTGTTTCGCCCATCGCCCATTTCCATCCATGATAATAGCGATATGCTTGGGTATGATTCCAACTTCCGGAATTTCTTGTGTTGAGCTCAATATTGAAGGCATATATTAGATGGCCATCAACTCAGCTTCTTTAGCTTGTAATAATTTATCTACTTCAGCAATGTATCGATCAGTCAATTTTTGAATATCATCCTGAGCACGACGATCTTCATCTTCAGCAATCTGTTTATCTTTTAGCAATTCTTTTAACTGAGTATTCGCTTCTCGTCGAATATTTCTCATTGCAACACGCGTGGTTTCAGCCTCTGCTCTAACAATTTTAGTTAAATCTTTGCGTCTTTCTTCTGTTAGCGGAGGCATTGGCACCCTTACCATCTCACCTGCTGTCATCGGATTCAATCCCATATCAGAATCTCGTATTGCTTTCTCAATGGCTGAAAATGCTTTTTTATCCCACGGAATAACACCTATAGTTCGTGCATCAGCTAAAGTTACATTAGCAAGCTGCCTAATGGGTGTAGGTGTACCGTAATAATCAATCATTATATGATCCAATAAACCAGCATGCGGACGCCCACTTCTTACCTTGCTAAAATCAACTTTAAGTGCCTCCAGGCTTTTTTGCATTTTTTGCTCAGTTGACTTCTTTACATCAGCAATCATATTCAAATAGATCTCTATATTGAAAAGCAATGATAATAACTAACCCTTAGCTTTATGTAAAAACTAGTCATTTTCATAAAAATACACTAAAAACTCAGACAACTACTGAAGTACCTTCATCCTCCCCCATAATAACTCGCTTAAGAGCCCCGGTTTTAAAAATACTAAATACGTTGATAGGAAGTTTTTGATCACGACATAAAGTCAAAGCAGTGGCATCCATGACCTGAAGATTTTTACTGATCGCCTCATCAAAAGTTAAGCTACGAAAACGTTGCGCATTCTCATTCTCCAATGGATCACTAGTATAAATCCCATCAACCTTTGTTGCCTTGAGAACTATATTGGCATTCATTTCCATGCCGCGTAATGCTGCTGCTGTATCTGTAGTAAAAAAAGGATTACCAGTTCCTGCAGCAAATATAACTACCTTACGCTCATTTAAATAACGCAAAGCTTTACCACGAATATAAGGTTCTACCACCTGATCTATGCGCAAAGCAGATTGTACACGTGAAACAATGCCATTTCGTCTCATTGCATCGTGTAACGCCAAAGCATTCATGGTAGTAGCGAGCATTCCCATGTAATCAGCTGTTACACGATCCATACCATCTCCTGCAGATTTCATGCCACGAAAAATATTACCACCACCTACCACGATCGCGACCTCGACACCTAATTGTAATATTCCAGCAATCTCAACTACGATACGCTCTACTACGGCGCGATCAATTCCATATTGCGCATCACCCATAAGGGCTTCGCCTGATAACTTTAATAAAATACGTTTATAGACAGCTGGCATACATGCTCGAATAATTGAGGTTTATTGCAAAGCCTTTTAGAAAGCAGAATGTCACACCATTAACATCCACTTACAGTGGGTTTTAATATTTTTCTTGTATACATCAATCAACACAAAATATTGCTATTTTGATTGATTTACTTGTGCCATAACCTCTGCTGCAAAATCATCAGATTTCTTTTCAATTCCCTCACCTACGACGTACAGTGCAAAACCATTGACTGTAGCAGATTTTGTTTTTAATAGCTTTTCAACCGTCTGCTCAGGATCTTTAACGAAAGGTTGACCCAGTAATGTCACTTCCGCCAAATACTTAGCAATACGCCCTTCCACCATTTTCTCAATTATATTAGCTGGCTTACCACTCTCAGCAGCTTGAGCTGCAAATATCTGCCGTTCATGCTCAAGCAAATCAGCTGGTACTTGAGCGCTCGATACACAAACTGGTTTGCTAGCTGCAATATGCATAGCAAGATCCTTACCTAGCACTTCATCACCACCAGAATAATCAACTATTACACCGATTCTGCTTCCGTGCAAATATAGGGCAAGACGACCTTCCGTCTGATATCTCGTTCCACGACGAATACCGATATTCTCACCCAACTTCATAATTAAAGCCTTACGAACGGCTTCAACAGTTTCTCCGCTTGCCAACGGCATTTCGGTTAATAAAGCTATATCTGATATATTATGATTTACCATTAATTTAGCCACATCGTTGGCAAAATTAACAAAATCTTCATTCTTGGCAACAAAGTCTGTTTCACAATTGATTTCTACTAAAGCACCCTGTTTACCATCAGCCGTAACAAATCCGCTGATAACGCCTTCTGCCGCAATACGACTAGCTGCTTTACTCGCTTTGGCACCACTTTTAATTCGCAGCAAATCCTCAGCTGCTTTTATATCTCCATTAGCTTCAGACAAAGCTTTCTTACATTCCATCATGCCTAAGCCGGTAAGCTCACGCAATTCTTTGACCATACTTGCAGTAATCTCTGCCATACTGACCCCAAATCTGGTTAATACAAAAACTTTAAGTATTCTTCTTCAAGAAAAATAGCGATAAAACTATTTATACATCCGTCGATGGTTCTGCTTCTGACAAGATTTCACTATCAGTTTTCCCCATCTCAATTATTTCCTGGATCGCTTGGTTACGCCCTTCTAAAATAGAATCCGCCATGGCACGTGCATAAAGCCGTATAGCTTGACTAGAATCATCATTACCCGGTATGACATACCGCACTCCTGCCGGATTGTGATTGGTATCCACTACCCCGATAACTGGAATACCCAGCTTGCTAGCTTCGACAAGAGCTCCTTTCTGATAACCAACGTCAATTACAAACATAGCATCTGGCAACCCTTTCATCTCCTTAATACCACCAAGACTATTATTTAGTTTCTCCAATTCTCTTTGAAAATCAAGAGCTTCCTTCTTTGTTAATTTATTTAGCGTCCCATCTTGTACCATTTTTTCCATATCCTGCAGACGCTTAATAGATTGCCTAATCGTTTTAAAGTTGGTCAACATCCCCCCCAGCCAACGCTGGTTAACGTAAGGAGCACCGCATCGGAGAGCTTCTTCTTTTACGATATCGCGTGCTTGACGCTTGGTTCCTACAAAAAGAATTGTTCCTTTATTTGCCGTCAACCTGCGAGCATAATCCAGCGCATCCCTGAACATGACAAGCGTATGCTCAAGATTAATAATATGGATTTTATTACGCTGGCCGAAAATATATGGGGCCATCTTCGGGTTCCAGAAACGAGTTTGATGACCAAAATGAACACCCGCTTCCAACATTTGCCGCATAGTTACTGACATAAAATAATCTCCTTAGGGTTAACCGCCACTTATCAACGAACTACTCCCTTCTTTCTTCTGAAGGCACCCTATTTTGATAAGCGCGAGTTGTAAATTACGTTATAAAAATGATTAACTGGGAAAATTTTGATATTTAAGACCACTTCTTTCTTTCATGCTGCGCGATTATAACACGACATAATCACGCTTAAGAAAACTCACTTTATACAAATTAAATGAGCCAAATGAAGTGAGGTGCGGATTAACCTGCTAAATTACCAACTCTGAAGTTCAGCTTGTCAACATCATGTAATGTGACATGTTTGATATTAACGGTTATCAGACCTTCTTCTTGTAATTTAGAAAATGCTCGGCTGACGGTTTCCAACTTCAATCCCAGATAACTACCAATATCCTCTCTTGTTGCTCTCAGAATAAAACTTGTTGGTGAATATCCTCGCCTGGCAAAACGCGCTGATAGATTCAACAGAAAAGCTGCTAATCGCTCTTCCGCTCGCATACTACCTAACAACATCATGACACTCCGATCCTGCACAATCTCACGACTCATAATCTTATGGAATTGGCTCATCAGCGAAGGAATATTTTGCCCAATCTCTTCAAGTTTCTTGAAAGGCACTTCGCAAACCTCACTATCAACTAATGCAATCGTGTCACAAGTATGTTTTTCAGGACTAATGGCATCCAACCCCAATAACTCACCTGTCATATAAAAACCAGTTACCTGCTGGTGACCATTCGCCTTTAAAACAGAAGTTTTAAAGAAACCGTTTTTTACTGCATAAAGTGCTTTGAAATCAGATCCAGCATGCGATAAATACTCTCCTCTTCGTACCTTGAATTTGTGGTTGATGAGATTACCCAAATATTTTATTTCTTCATCGGCCAGCCCTACTGGCAAACATAGCTCCCGAAAACTGCAAGTCATGCAGTCGGATCTTTGTTGCAGAACAGCAGAATCATTAGGTGTTATGCAGTTATACAAAAATAACTCCTGTCTTAATTAAATCTTGTTTTAGTTTAAAAAATGAAAATAGAAATATTGATTCATTGAGTTACACTACTTTCCAAAATATATTCCGCAACATTTCGTGCTGCATCTCCAGTCAAATTTGGAAACGCAGGCATCCCAATTCCCTTTCCATTTTTTATTCTTTCCACAATAGCGTCTGCGTTAGCCATTTCAGGCTTCAACAGCATTACATTACCTGCCACGGGTGTATGACATTGCACACAAGCCTCCTTAAAAATTTTCTCACCCGTCATACCAGATCGCGGCTTATAGTCATTACTTCTAGCACAACCACTCAATACAAACCCAATTAATACTGTACACAGCACAACTTTCATCTCTTCACCATCCGTACCAACAGCTCCATCCAAACTATCAAGTTTAACAATTAAGTCTAGCACACTCGATTATCACGTAATCGAGCCTTAAAAGGTCGTATTGCAAATATAAATAATATGTTACTCCGCACACTCAATACTTTCTCTTAGTCTATGCATAAACAGAACCAACAGGTCTTACTAGGCACTAACAATTCTACTCAAGTCACCTACTCTTTCGAATCAGATTTGAATAAACAGACAAGTTCGATTATGCTACTGCTTACGAACAAAAAACATAGGAGATTTAAATGTTTAGATTTTCACTTTTAGCAGTAGCTTGTGCAGCGCTGTTAACACTCAGCGCCTGTGGGGAGAAAAAAAGTCTGGATGGATATTCAATGGAAAAACCACCTCCCTCAGCTTTTATGGAACGTGATTCTGCGCCCGATATGAGCCAACCTGTTGCAGAAGAAGCTCCTGCAGCCGAAAAGTAGGATTAACACTGAAGTCTCATGGCTCATGAAAGCCGTTGATTAATACGGCTGAGTTATATGCATAGCCTTTTATCCGTAAAGTTCGTAACAAAATCTGGAAAAGGCTATGCGATAAAAGCAAATCAAATCTAAGATAACGCTTTTATCAATCCCTTCCGCAAACTCACAAATATGCAAATCGAGCATCATTCGATCAGATATTTGCATGGAAGCCATAATTCAACACTCATAAAAACAACCCTTCCCCAAAGCTGCTGTCGCTGTAGTAATTACTATTTTTTAGAAAAAATTGATTTTTATGTATGTTAAGTGTTACTTACACATATAAGTTACATTTCGCGTTAAATCATTGCCTTAGCCGATAACGCTTGCAAAGAGTTAAAAAATTTATAATGCTCTTTCGTTGTAAGCAAGAGCATTAATTATGAATACAACAAGATAGAAGCCATATAACGCTCACCAAGCTTTTGATAAAATGAATTTAGCAAGTGATTTTAATCACAAGGGGAAATATATCTATATGCTATTAGATAATAGAAGGTATTTTGAAAATTTTGCTTTTCAAAATACCCAAAGCAATATTTGTGCCATAAACCAGAAAAAATACTGCAATATATAACTCTTAATGCTAAATATTGATTTACATAGTCATTCAACGATATCTGATGGCGTATTATCACCTGCTCAGCTGCTAACTCATGCTGCTTTACGTAACGTAGATATATTAGCGCTAACAGATCACGACGATACCGCTGGATTAACAGAAGCCAGTCAGCGTGCGTATCAGGAAAACATTATACTCATCAACGGTGTTGAAATTTCTGTTACATGGCACAACCGAACTCTCCATATCGTAGGATTGGGAATTGATCCTGAGCACCCCCCTCTTATCAAGGGTCTCAAAAAGATTCGAGAAGGGCGTCTGGATCGAGCACATGCGATCGCCATACAACTGGAAAAATTTGGTATACGCGGCAGCTTTGAAGGTGCCAAAACCCAAGCTGGAGAAAGTAGATTAATCGGTCGCACTCACTTTGCCCGTTTTCTAGTCAGTCAAGGATATGCTAAAGATGTAAAATCCGTATTTAAAAAATACCTGGTCAAGGGCAAGCCTGGACATGTTTCACATATTTGGACGAGTCTAAGTGAAGCGATTGACTGGATCCGAGGAAGTGGCGGTCAGGCAGTTATTGCTCATCCTGCTCGTTATAAGTTGAACAGTAATTTACTAGAACAATTACTCCATGAATTTTGTGAATTGGGTGGAAGTGGAATAGAAGTTGTTTCTTCTAGCCATACACCCGAACAAACTCGACAATTTGCTCTATTAGCATCTCGTATGAATTTATATGCATCATGTGGGTCTGATTATCATGGTCCGGGAGAAAGTTACTTTGATTTGGGTTATCTTCCAGCGTTACCTTCTGAATGCGTTCCAATATGGTCAGAATGGAAAATTCCCAATATTAAAAAAATAAATACAAAACTATAAGCCGATAAACTAAAACCAGATCATTACTCCACTCAAATAGAAAACCACCACAACATATTTATTGTTATTGCTTAAAAATAGCCATGGCTCAACTTTTTGCTATACACCCACAAACGCCCCATACTAGATTAATCCGCCAAGCAGCTGATATTGTTCGCAAAGGCGGCATAATTGTTTACCCTACCGATTCCTGCTATGCACTAGGCTGTCAGATCGGCAATAAAGAGGCAATGGATCGTATTCGTACTATTCGTAAAGTAGATCAAAATCACAACTTCACGCTGGTATGCCGAGATCTAGCAGAAATAGCAACCTATGCCAAGGTGGACAATGCACAATATCGCCTACTTAAAGCAGCGACTCCCGGTAGCTATACTTTTATTCTGACCGCAAGTCGTGAAATCCCACGTCGACTTCAACATCCCAAACGCCATACTATTGGATTACGTATTCCAGAACATCCAGTCGCGCAAGCATTACTCACCGAACTAAATGAGCCTCTATTAAGCTCAACACTTATTCTCCCTGAAGATGAATTACCACTAAATGACGCAGAAGAAATACGCCAACGATTAGAGCATCAGATTGATCTCGTTATAGATGCTGGTTCTTGTGGCATTCACATGACCACCGTAATTGACTTAACGGAAACAGCTCCTAAAGTTGCACGCCTTGGAAAGGGTGACTTATCTCCTTTTGGAATAGCAAATGAATGATATTATTCAGGGCATTTCCATTTATGCACTACCTGTTATTTTTGCCATTACGCTGCACGAAGCAGCGCATGGATATGTTGCCAGGCATTTTGGTGATCTAACTGCAGAAAAGGCTGGACGCATTAGCCTTAACCCTCTCAAACATATCGACCCTTTTGGTACCATTCTGCTTCCTCTCATGATGTTCCTGGTCAGTAAGCTGTTAATGGGTAATGGCTTACTTTTTGGTTGGGCCAAACCAGTTCCAGTAAATTTCAATCAACTACGGCAGCCCAAAAAAAATATGTTATGGGTAGCAGCAGCTGGACCAGGTGCTAATCTATTAATGGCTTTTTTTTGGGCAGCCATCATTAAATTTGGGATAAGTATTCCAGATGGAATTTATGTCAAACCTATGATATTAATGGGCATTGCTGGTATTGATATCAATGTAATCTTAATGGTATTGAATCTTTTGCCTCTACCACCACTTGATGGTGGGCGCATTGTAGTAAGTCTACTCCCCAACAAGCTGGCTTGGAAATTTGCTCAAATTGAACCTTATGGCTTTGTAATTCTATTAGTATTACTTGTTAGTGGCATGCTGGGTGTAGTGTTATGGCCGCTAATTACAATTACCAAGCAAATAATCGTTATACTTTTCGGTTTATACGTATAAATAATTATTCTCTTCTGTATTCGCGCAATACTTTTACTTTTTCTCTCTGATCTTACGTTATTCGGAGCGCTGTAACAAATGTTTGCTGATCGTGTTCTCTCAGGCATGCGTCCTACTGGAAACCTACATTTAGGCCATTACCACGGTGTATTAAAAAACTGGCTAACTTTACAGCAAAAATATGAGTGCCTCTTTTTTGTAGCAGACTGGCATGCGCTAACAACTCACTATGATTCTCCGCAAATAATCGAACATAATAGCTGGAATATGGTGATTGACTGGTTAGCAGCAGGTGTAGATCCGACGCAAGCAACCCTGTTCATCCAATCAAAGGTACCTGCGCATGCTGAGCTGTATTTATTGCTCTCAATGATCACTCCCCTCGGCTGGTTAGAGCGTGTCCCTACTTATAAAGATCAACAAGAAAAACTTGCTGATAAAGACCTTAGTACCTATGGTTTCCTTGGATATCCACTTCTACAAAGTGCCGATATACTGGTTTACCGAGCCAACCTTGTACCTGTAGGAGAAGATCAAGCACCTCATTTGGAATTTACCCGTGAGATATCTCGCCGATTTAATTATCTTTTTGGCAAAGAACCTGATTTTGAAAATAAGGTAACGCAGGCCATTAAAAAAATGGGCTCAAAAACAGGGAAACTTTACAATGAATTACGCAATCGCTATCAAGAACAAGGAGATGAAAATGCATTAGCTGAAGCTAGATTATTACTAGAGACACAGCAAAATCTCAACACAAGCGATCGTGAGCGACTCTCTGGTTATTTAGAAGGAAGAAGTAAGGTGATTTTGCCAGAGCCACAAACCTTATTGACTAAAGCATCCAAAATGCCAGGTTTAGATGGGCAAAAAATGTCCAAATCATACGGTAATACAATTGGATTACGTGAAGATGCAGATAGTATCTCTCGGAAAATCCGCACCATGCCAACAGATCCAGCACGTATTCGCCGTAGTGATCCCGGTAATCCTGAAAAATGTCCAGTATGGCAATTTCATCAACTTTATTCATCAGAAGATACGCGCAAATGGGTATGGGAAGGTTGTACGACGGCGGGGATTGGATGTCTGGAATGTAAACAACCTATTATCCAATCTATATTAGAAGAACAAGCCCCCATTCTGGAACGAGCAAAAATATATGAAGACGACCCAGCACAAGTAAAGAAAATTATTGCTGAAGGGAGTGAAAAGGCCAATCAACTAGCAGAAGAAACCATGCGAGATGTCAGAGCTGCACTGGGAATTGGATACTCACAATGAAAGACACGCTCAAACAAACCAACACTACCTTTGGAAATACGCTAGATAGCGTAATAGCGATTGATCCAATAGCCAAAGTACAGGGTATACCTTTATTAGAAGCTCCACAAGATTTATATATTCCACCGGAAGCGCTTCAAGTTTTTTTAGAATCGTTTGAAGGGCCGCTTGATCTTCTACTTTATCTAATTCGCAAACATAATTTAGATATTCTTGATATTCCCATGGTCGAACTTACGCGACAGTATATCGCTTACGTCGAAACCATGCGCTCTGATCAATTTGAGCTTGCGGCTGAATATTTGCTTATGACTGCATTGCTGATTGATATTAAATCACGCATGTTGCTACCCCGCCCGGCAACTATACAAGAAGAAGAAACTGACCCCCGTGCAGAATTGGTTCGGCGGCTTCTGGAATATGAACAAATCAAACAGGCTGCTATCCATATCCATAATTTACCGGTTGTCGGAAAAGATTTTATGCCAACTACAGTTTGGACTGATTTTGTTAGTGAAAAGCAGTTTCCTAAAGTCAACCCTCAGGATCTGTACAATACCTGGCTTACGCTGATGGAACGTTTAAAACTTAATCATAAGCACACTATCCATTACGAAACCATCTCCGTACGAGCATGTATGAGTGAAATTTCAAGAAACCTACACGTTCGGGGAAAAGCCCCTTTCATTGAACTATTTGATAATGTTTCCAATGTTCATAAACTTATAGCCAGTTTCCTTGCATTATTAGAGCTAGTTCGAGAAGCTCTCGTTGAAATTGTTCAATCAGATCGCTTTGGAACAATTTATGTCCATGCCTGTCATCCCGACCAAGCTAGCTAAAATAAATTCTGCTCTCTCGCAAGATCAAATCACTAAAGTTATTGAAACCGCGTTATTGGTCTCGACTGAACCATTAACTATTCGTGATCTTAAGAAACTCTTTGATGACAACATTGATAAAAATATATTCCACGAATCCTTAATAATTTTAAAAGAAAAATGGTGTAATAGCGGGATAGAACTGGTTTCAGTAGCTGGAGGATGGCGCTTTCAAAGCAAACCAGAAATGCAGATATTTTTAGACCGACTCAACCCACCTAAACCACCGCGTTACTCGCGCGCAGTAATGGAAACCCTGGCTATTATCGCTTATCGACAACCGGTTACTCGTGGTGATATTGAAGCAATCCGGGGAGTAGCCGTTTCTACACAAATTATCAAAGCATTAGAATTACGCGGGTGGATAGAAACCATAGGACAACGTGACATTCCAGGTAGACCTTATCTTTACGCAACGACTCAGCTTTTTCTTGATGATCTGAGTTTACAATCATTAGCACAATTACCTACTTTGGATAGTTTCAATACGCTCAATTCATTAATTGACATCGAAACTCAATTTAGGAATTCTGATGAATCTCCCATACAAGAATCACTATAATTTTTCAATTTCTGGAGACAGCATGTATCAACATATCAAAGTGCCCACTAGCGGTAGCAAAATTCAGATAAAAAATGATTATTCTTTAGTAGTACCAGATAATCCGATTATTCCTTTTATTGAGGGTGATGGTACGGGTGTAGATATCACTCCTGTCATGATCAAAGTTATTGATGAAGCGGTAAAAAAAGCATACGGTGATTCTCGTAAAATTTCTTGGATGGAAATTTATGCGGGAGAGAAATCTACGCGTATCTATGGGCAAGATATCTGGTTACCGGACGAGACATTACAAGCAGCAAAGGAATTTGTGGTCTCTATCAAAGGACCATTAACCACCCCGGTAAGTGGCGGTATCCGGTCAATTAATGTAGCACTACGCCAATTGCTGGATCTGTACGTATGCCTACGCCCGGTACGCTATTTTCAAGGTGTTCCCAGCCCGGTTAAACAACCAGAAAAAGTAGATATGGTTATATTCCGTGAAAATTCTGAAGATATCTATGCTGGTATCGAATGGGAAGCAGGAACAGAAGCCGTTAGCAAAGTAATCAACTTCCTAACGGCTGAAATGGGAATTACAAAAATCCGCTTTCCTCAATCCTCTGCAATTGGAATTAAACCAGTTTCCAAAGAAGGTAGTGAACGCCTAATAAGAAAAGCTATTCAATACGCAATTGACCATAAGCGACACTCTGTAACACTGGTTCACAAAGGAAATATTATGAAATTTACAGAGGGTGCCTTTAAAAAATGGGGCTATGAGCTTGCTGTAAAAGAATTTGGAGCGGAGTTGCTAGATGGCGGTCCGTGGATGAAAATACAACATGACAAACATGAAATTATCATCAAAGATGTTATTGCCGATGCCTTTTTGCAACAAATTCTATTACGCCCTGCCGAATATGATGTTATCGCCACCCTTAATTTAAACGGTGACTATATTTCTGATGCGCTAGCCGCACAGGTAGGTGGTATTGGGATTGCCCCAGGAGCAAATTTGAGTGATAGCATTGCTATATTCGAAGCAACACACGGTACCGCACCTAAATACGCAGGAAAGGATCAAGTTAATCCAGGATCGATTATCCTATCAGCAGAAATGATGCTCAGACATATCGGTTGGCACGAAGCAGCCGATATCGTCATTCATTCAATGGAAAAAACAATTCAAGACGGAATCATGACTTATGATTTAGCGAGACTTACACCCAATGCTAAACAGGTCACTACTTCAGAATTTGGAAATGCAATGATAGCAAGAATGTAAAAGAATTCACTAATCAGTAGCCTCTTGTTTATATAATTTTTACTTCACAAACTATACGCCCCGATTCAATGTTATAAGACATCTAATCGGGGCGGCTTGATCTTAAGAGAAGTCTTAAAATCAGGTTGCTTGAATATTCGAAGCCTGCTTACCTTTTGGTCCTTGCGTCACTTCAAAACTTACTTTCTGGCCTTCTTTCAGGGTCTTGAAACCTGACATATTGATCGCGGAAAAATGCGCGAACAAATCTTCGCTGCCGTCATCCGGTGTAATAAAACCAAATCCTTTAGAATCATTGAACCACTTTACTGTACCTGTTGCCATTTCTACTTCCTATAAAAAACTGGGCCGGATACCCTGATACTATTTGAATTTCAAGACCGCAAACGGCTCTAACCAGTACTGCAGAA
>WBZO01002888.1_pt1 | contig 21256 bp, 18 predicted proteins | sample 5204261 | NCBI WGS metagenome assembly WBZO01 (sample SAMN12412400, study PRJNA552823) | activated sludge metagenome | isolation source: activated sludge from anammox sidestream of wastewater treatment plant... | place: USA: North Carolina | collected 2017-09 | reverse complement strand
GACCCTTGTACATCGCCTCGGTCACCGTCAGGCCAAATCCTTCCTTCAGGCTCTTCTGCACAACCACCGCAGCATGACGTTGTAGCGCATTGACCATGATCGCGTTCTCTTCAGGATCATCCATTGGGAGACAGACGATTGAAATGCGCGACCTGACTTCCTCCGGCAGGGTGCGCCACTGCTCAGTGACCTCCGTCAGGGTCTGCTTTCCTTCCGGATCATCGCTGACCGATTCAACATCTGGCCCCGCCAACACGAGACAGGCATCGTTGCAGCCGGGTTCGTGCGCGAAGGCATGCATCACTCCCGCCATGTCCTTCAGCGGATCCCATCGAGATACCTGAACAACCAGCGGCGTTGTCATTGACGGTGCAGGGCCGTCTCGAACGATCCTCGCAGTTCGAGTCACCCGACCCGACGATCCGGCAGGTCGGGTGAATACGGGAACCCGGTCGGGACTTCCGGCCAAAATGCCGATGTGCTGCAGAGTCGCAAGCACTGTTGGCTCATCCAACTCAATGTTCTTGGAGGCAAACGGATCCAAAGCCGGCCGGATGATGTTCAGGCGCCCGCTCGGTACCCACGTCGGCGAATACTCGCGGCGAGTGAAGACATATTCGTCGATGTAGGGCTCGATCAGCGGTCGCAGGAACTCCCATGCTTGTTCTGTGTACTGATTCGAATGATCAAAACCGATGTGACAGCGCCAGATCAGTGGGACCGCACGCGCACTCAACCAGGCTGCCAGTGGCGTTGGTTGCGGGTCGTGGATCAGGACCACGTCGCCCGGCTCGAGGAGACGCCCAGCATCCGCCTCGTTCTTGGCGACTGCAGCGATCATGACATCTCGCTCAGCTGAACCTAGTGGACCACCATCGCCATGCTCACCGTGGATCCGGTTGTGCAACCGCTTCGTGATCTCGAAGAACTGCGGATCACCCTCGACGACCAGCCACCGACACTCGATGCCCACCCCACTCGCGTAGGAAAGCAGAACTGGAAGCATCTCGGCAACACCTCCACCGGCAGCGGTGGAGTTGATGCTGACGACTCGTCTGCCTTGTAGTTGCTCGCGTACCCGTTCGCCAAGGGCAACCAGATCCCGCACCGAATCCTCGCCAACAACCGGAGTTAGCAGCTCCGGTGATCGAATCGGAAATTGGACCTCGAACATGGTTTCTCCGCTCGTTCTCGGTGTCTCTGGCAGGCGGGCTTCAGGTTACCGCGAATCGATCGGCCTCTCTCATCGATGATCGGCCGAGTGAACCCGGCAAACGGGTGAGGCGCGGGCAGGAACTTCTGAAAAGGCCCGCGGTTCGTGGCAGCGGTTGAACGCTTCGGGCTACGGGCCTCTTCACTGTCTCCGGTGTGTTGCGGCTATGCGAGGATCGCCACGCCAGCTATCACTACAACCAACACAACCAGTGCCAGAATCACTCCCAGCCAGATGTTGGCCGTCCTGCCCAGCGGTTTCTTCACCTTCACTCCCAGCGGAGGCGAACCTTGCAGCGGTTGCAGGTAGTCACACCACTGCGTTGCCAGACTCTTCGACTGGAACTCGCCCACGATGTTTCCCATCAAGACTCCTTCAGGAGCAAGTGAGATGCGGTGGCGCTTTTCCCCCTGCCAAACCTCAAGGGTTCGGTTCATTTCAGCCAACCCCACGCTGTGAAACTCGCCGATTGGCGCATCGAAGAAGACCTCGCCATCGTCTGCAATGAAGGTGAGGCGGTCTACGGCTTCCCCTGACGTCGCCCGCAGAAGGCCTGGACGCACGCCCAATGCGGTCATGTTGGTTCGATAACTGCCTCGTGACTCGTATGCACCTGTACGGCCGGTGCTCGCCGACTCTGTACTCATACCCCCATTGTCCTACTGCGACGCTGACAGGAAATACCGCCGCCGCCGACTAGGGTGGAAGTAATCGCCGACCGGTTAGTGGGCCAGCGGCACCATGCAGTCGCCGTCCTGAATGAATTGACCGTCCATGCCGACAGTGGCGTTGCAGACAGCGTGATCACGCCGGACTCTTGACGTGTCCACGCCTGTGAAGTTGACCTTGGTCAGGTTCGCATTGAGGAACCAAGAACTGTCGAGGTTCGTGCCCCCGACCAGCGCGCCAGTCAGGTCCGCACCTCCAAAGAACGCCTGAATGCGGGAACCTGTGAAATCAACCCGCCTGAGATTGGCCCCGTCGAAGTTCACGCCAGTCAGATCGCGGTGGGAGAAGTCGTGTCCACTGAGATCCACAAAGGCGAACCAGGTGCCCAAGGTCGATGCCCCATCAAAATTGGTTCCCGGTGTCACCGTTGATTCCAGCAGGTGCGCACCGTTCAAGTTGGCATTCTTGAAGTTCGTTCCGCTGACATTTGCGTGGTGAAAGTTCACGTCGGTCAGATCCTGCCCCGACAGGTTCTGTCCGGTCATATCGACACTGACGAACCAGGCCCCCTGCAACCTTGCACTTGTGAAAGTGGCCGATGCAGTTCCCTTGGCGTCCATCACGCTGGCGTGGTCGAGGTTCGCATTGGTGAAGTCCGCGCCCGCCAGGTCGGCACCCTGCAAGTTTGCCCCTGAAAGATTGGCTCCCTGCAAGTTCGCGTCGCGCAGGTTCACACCCACGAGGTTGCGGCCCGACAGATCCAACCCAGCAAGATTCGCGTGAGCCAACTGAGTATTTGGCTGGTGGTTCTGCGTCACATTGACCGTGACCCGCTGCGAGAAAGCCGATGCAGGATTGCGCCCGACCTCGAAGCGCACGGTGTTTTCGCCGTGGTTGACAAACGTCACTGGAATCGACACGTCAATGGTTCCGCCCGGATCACTTTCTGCGAGTTTGCTACCGACGTCAATCCACTTTCCCGACGCATCCAGAACCCGCGCGTTGATCCAGAGGCTGCCTTCGGGGAACCCACTCAACTGCGCCTTCACATCGACCGGCACGCCTGGATCCACCGTTGTGGGGTATCCAACGATGGTAATCGACGGAGTCGCCTCCTGCGTAGAACCGAGTTTCGGCTTGATCGTTGGCACCGATCCTGCCGCGGTCGGCGTCGCGGCTGCCTGCGGCTCAGCTGCTGTTGAAGGCGAGTCGCCCGATCCCGCGGCTGGCGACGATGATGCAGAGGGAGTCGTTGGCTCGGCGGCCTCCGCGTCGGTTGCCATCAGTAGTGGTGCGGCAATCAACCCAACGGCGGCTAAGCCGGTCGCCAGACGACGATTCGTGGTCACAGTGTGCTCCTGATGCTGCTGATGAGTAAGACACCTAAGTGATGCCCGCTCAGAGCAGTGGTAAACACACGTGTATAAGCGCCGAATCGTGCCGCGCCTTTCCCAGCGCAGCCTCGGCCGCCGACATGCTCAGACAAGGGGTCCGCGGTCGGGTCGTGGCGTGTTTCACCCGACTCATTGGCCGTCGGCCGACTGATGTGCTCGAATCAGGAAGGGCGTTCCTGATCCAGAAACGCCTTCGGCGGATTCCCGTTGCCAGGCAAGCCATTCGCCGTGTTGAGCGCCTGCGCCGCCGAACACTGCGTCCAGTTCCCCGACGGATTGCTGCCGAGCGAAATGTGAGCGGTGAGGCTGCTCGGGTCAAGCTGGTACTTCGACATCGTGTTGGCTATGTCGGTCTTGTCGACTTCATAGACGAACCAGATTGTGCAGCTCTGCCCTGACTTCACTTTGGTGAGCCAGACGTGCAGGCACTGATTCGGTCCGACCTTCGATGGATCACCGTTCACGCACTTCGCGTTCGGCACCAGATCGAGGGTCTTGAACTGGGCGACCTCATCCGTTCCGATCGGCATCACGAGGTTGCTGGCGGCATACGAGGCCGACCCCGGCTTGCGCAACAGGCTACTCGTGGTTCCCGCCTCCGGAACGGTGATTATGACCGATGCGGACGTTGAAGTGACTGCGGTGAGCTGAACCTGCGCGTAGGCAACGCCGGTGTGCGGATCGTCACCGACCATCGGGCACCAGAAGCTGGTCTTCGCCGCTGGGGCGATCGTTGACAGCGAAACGGGAGTTGTCGCATTCGCGGTGAGGATCATGCTGCAATCGCCCTTGAGGGTCGATCCGGCGATGATCGGCATGAGCGACGTGGAGTAACTGCTGGCAAACGTTCCCGCCGACGACTTGCCGACCGAATTGACCAGTGCCGTGAGAGACCCAGCATCCAGCTTTCCGCCGGTAATCGCCACCGTGCCAAACGGCGCCGAGGCGGAGCCGAAGTTGGCAGGTGTCCCATCGATCGAATCAACGGTGATGTGCGGTCCTGCCGAAAGATTCGGGATGTTACGACCGTCCGATTTGATGCCCAGGTAGTCGCCGTACTCATTGAGCACCATCGGGGTCAGGTCGGTCCACATGCTGTTGTCAGCCCGGACGTACCAGAAGTTGCACATCTGCTGAAGCTTGGTGGGGTCGTTCGTGTACTGGAACCCGGTGTAGAGCTTGTTGCAGAGCGCCGGATCGATCGGACCTTGTTGGTTCGTCTGGCCCGAGGCGCAGTACTGACCCTTCTTGGGCAGCGTCGCGTATTTGGCGGAAATCGCGTCGCGAAGCTTCTGCAGCGACGCTGGGTCCGACGGCGCCCCGAACGGGGTTGGGGCGGGGCTCGGGTTGGCTGGAACATCTCCGGACGGGAACCAGTTGCAGAACTCAACCGATCCCGCATTCGCGGACTTGACGTTGGCGTTTGCCTTGCCGCTGGGCGAATCGGAACTGCTCGTTCCGCACCCCGCGATTGCCAGCACCAAGGCGGAGGCTCCAGCGACGATTGCCCACCGATTGCTCGTTGCCGACCACGCCATGCTTGCCTCCACGATCATCGAATTTGCCGCTGGAGCCAGAGCCTGACCCTCAACGGATTTCGCCACGGACCCTAGCCGAATGCCTCAACGATCGCAGCGCGACGATCTTGCGGCTGACCCTCGCCGCCCTCACGTTGATTGCCAGATTCAAAATTCCGCTCGTTTCGGCCGAGGGTCTGTCACCGAGGACGCTAATTCCTGGCGAAGAGTGGCGCACTGGACTACCTGCGGGTGGTGACCGTCGTATCGTCGATGAGTCTCAGCCAATCGGGGGCTCGCCAATACCGAGATTTGGGCTTACCCTGAAATAGACACCACCGTCTAATTAAAGGAATGTCGTGCGATCCGCTGTAGTCGTCCTGTCCACTGTCTCTCTCACTCTGACCCCCGTGGGTATCGCCGCAACTAGCGCGGCCGCGAGCGCCACCCCAGCAACGGTGAGCTCAGCCGCGGTCCGCGGCGATGCTGGGCGTCCTCTTGCGCTCGTATATCGGGGCCCGGCCGGATGCCCAGGTTGCTCCGAGGCGGCGGCTTCCATGCTGCGCAGTTCGAAGTACAAATTCCGGATTCGTTACGTTGGGCCGAACGAGGCCTACAAGGTCGTCCCCAGCTCCTTTGCCGGCGTCTCGCTGTATGTGCAGCCAGGTGGCGACACCAGCGTGGCCAGAGCTGACAAGCTCTTGGGGTCTGCCGCGCAGCAAGTCATCAAGGACTACGTGGGTAGGGGCGGGCACTACCTGGGAATCTGCCAGGGTGCGTACCTGGCCGGAACTGACCCGGGCATGGGCATGCTCTCCCCCGGGAACACCGGCCAGTACATCGCCACCAGGGGCGCGTCGACCCACTCAGAGGGCGACACCGTAATCCCCATCAAGTGGGGCAAGAAGAAGATCTACATGTACTTCCAGGACGGCGCCTACATCATTCCGAGCAAAGCGCGCGGGGAGAAAATCCTCGCCAAATACACCAACGGCAAGGTCGCTGCCCTCACCAAGCCCTTCGGGCGCGGTCGCATCGGTGTGATCGGTCCGCACCCCGAGGCGCCTAAGTCGTGGTATCGCTTGGCGGGGCTCCTCAAGAAGGATCGCGATGGCCTCGACACGAAGTACGGGCACAAGCTGATCAACTCGATCATGCAGTAGTTCGACTCAGTCGACTCGCGCCGCAACCAACCTGCGCGTCGGGTTAGCGATTGCCCCGCACAGTTAGTTTGACCGTCGAACCAGGAGCGACTCGTGACCCGGGCGAAGGGGCCTGCGCAACCACGGTCCCTGGGCGGACCCAGTCTCCACCCGCGTTCGGATCCTCAACAACCTCAACAGCCAGGCCGCGCGCGCGAAGCGTCGGTTGGGCATCCTCGATTGACTGGCCGAGCACGTCGATCATGATGACTTGGTCGTCGACGGGCCGACCTGGTGCCAGCAAGTACGCCGGATCAACTCCTGGCAACTGCCGAACGGGTTTGTCCGACAGGTAGCTCATCATTCCCGCACGCCACAAGTCGGCGGGCAGGGTGCCGCCGTAGACGGTCTCGTAGCCCATCACACCGTGCAAGGTGTATTTGGGTGAACGGGGATCACCGGTCCAGACTGCGGCAGCAAGTTGCGGGGTGAATCCCGCGAACCACGCCGAGCCGTTGTCTTCACCGGTTCCGGTCTTTCCAGCTGCGGGGCGGTCTGGCAGCGCGGCTGGCTTTCCGGTGCCGGAATCGATCACGCCTTTGAGGACACTCGCAGCAGTGTCGGCAACCGCAGGGTCAACGGCTTGGTGACAACGTTCGGCAACCGGATTGTTGATGACCTTGCCGTTGGGCAGCGTTACTGATTTGACCAGGGTTGGCGGACACCAGCGACCATGCGCGGCAATCGCGGCGTAGGCACCGGCCATGTCCGTCACGGAGACGTCGCGAACGCCAAGCGCGAAGGTGCCCTCCTTCTTCCCTGGGTAGTTCGACGTTCCGGGCTTTCCAATGCTGGTGATTCCCAGGCGCTTTGCCGAATCGGCAATCGCCGGAATTCCAACCCGCTCCTCAAGCTGCACAAAGGCTGTATTGATCGACATTTCCGTGGCTTGAGAGATCGAAACATTGCTGGCCGAAAGTCCTTCGGCGTTGTGATAACCACCTGAAGGATTGTCGAACTTGTCGCTGACGTACTCGCTGCCGCCAGGCAGGGTCGTACTCAGCGGAACCCCGTCTTCCAACGCCGCAACCAGGGTGAAGAGCTTGAAGGTGGATGCGGGCGAGAACTTCTTGACCGTTGGAAGTGGGATTTCAGTCGCTCCCTTGCCTTCCCCGAAGGCGCGGTTACTCGCCATCCCTTTGATGTAGCCGGTGCCTGGTTCGACCATGGTGATCGCATTCGCCACGCGGTTCGTGGCCGGGATGACCTCCCGTGCCGCTTCCGTGACGGTCTTCTGCGCTTTGGGGTCGACAGCCAACTGCACCGTAAGACCGCCCGCCCGCAACAAACTGGAACCCTCCGGCCCGAGCCAGTCCGCCGACTTGAGTTCGCTGAGCGCACTGTCACAGACCATCGCCCAATCGCGTCCAGCGATCTGGCAACCCTGAGGGGGAAGAGACGGCTTCAACTTGATGGGTTCGGCGAGCGCCTTCTGTGCCTGAACCGCAGTGATCATTCCCTGCGCAGCCATCGCGTGCAGGACTTGGTCCCGGCGCCCAATGGATCGCTCCGGATTGAGTCGGGGGTCCAGGCTGACGGGCGACTGCAGCACTCCTGCCAGAGTCGCCGCCTGGGTAAGGGTCAATTGGGTGGCGTCGACCGAGTAGTAGCGCCGAGCCGCCGCCTGAATTCCGTAGGCACCGGAGCCGAAGTAGCCGACGTTGAGATAACCAGTGAGGATGTCCTCCTTGGACATGACCTTCTCGATCTGAGACGCCAAGTGCGCTTCGGCAATCTTCCGCTTCCAACTGCGGGCGGTAAGCGCGTCCCGATCCTCCGGGGTCGCCTCTCCACCCGCGTCGATCGCGGCCTGTGTGAGCCGCAGGTTCTTCGCGTACTGCTGGGTGATCGTCGACCCACCCTGGACGGTGTCACCTCCACCCGTGGCAACCAAAGCCCGAACCGTGCCGATCGGGTCGACGCCCTTGTGACTGTAGAAGCGAGCATCCTCGACGGCAACCACGGCTTTGCGAACGAGCTCGCCCTGCGCGGGGGCGGCCACTGGAATTCGATTCGTTGAGAAGACCTCGGCAACCTTCTTGCCATCGGAATTGAACAACTTGGTCCGGCCCGGCAGCGAAGGCGTCGGAACCGTGTCCGGTTGACTCTCCCACTCGTTGTGCACCATTCCCGTGGCGGCGATTCCCACCGCTGTCGCAGGTAAGAGTCCTGCGGTCACGATGAGACCGGCCATGATTCCCAGAACTACCAGGCCGAGTCCCCGAGTCCCGCCGTTCATGGGACGCCGAACCTGTGGCGTCCTTTGCGCACTCGCACTGAATACCTGTTCGAAGTCAGTACTTACCCGTTTCGAATCGCGTCGGCTCATCGAGCAGCACCCTTCGACGGAGTCGAAGTGCCAACCTGGCCGACGGCGTACCGATATGTCACCGCAGGACCCGACCCCGGCACCGGGGTCGTGACGTTGATGTTGAGCCACGCCGACTCTGCGCCAACCTTGCGAGTGCTCGCAATGACGAAACCGTCCTTCTCCCCACCGGTCACTTTGGTCGCCCAACCTGCAGTTTGCAGCGACTGCGTGAGCTGGCCAGCAACCCCGGATAGGCCCGATCCGTTCGGCGTAAGCGCAACAGCGGTCCACCCTCGGGCACGCTCGCTGGAGAAGCTCTTGCTTGCCTCAGCCAGTTGAGCATCCGTGGGTAGCGGAACAGAATCCGGCAGGGAGGAGTTGTTTTGCCCAGTGCCTGTCCCGTTGTCTGCCGCGCCGGGAGCGCCAGGCGTGGCCGTTCCGGTCGGGGGCGCAGGCGCCAACTGAGTCGTGCAACCAACCAACGCGGCAGCCGAAAGCAGCACGAACGCGGTTACGGCCGCGAAGCGGGCGTTCACCGGGCCCCTCCGGCCGCATTTGTCGACTGGCTCGGCGTGGGCGTGCCAGATGGCCCGCCTGATGGCACAGGTGACGCCGTGGGCTCAGGTGCCAACGTCCCCTGACGCCAGAGGTCCAGCGAACTCTGGTACTTCTCCTTGGCATTGGAAAGCCTGTACTTTGCCGATTCCAGTTGCGACCGGTAGTCGTCCCATGATGCCGCGATGCTCGCCTTGGTAACCCAGACCTGGTACTCGCTCGGCCAATTCAGCGCGTTCACCATGCGCTGGCCTTGGGCCTGGGTGTCCTTCAGCAGCGCCGCGATCACCGCCTTGCGAGCGCTCGCCTCAAGGCTCTCCTTCGTCGTCACCGGGTTGACGGTTCCGGCAAAGTCCCAGCCGCAGCCGGGACCGGACGTGTCGACGGTGGGAACCATCGCAACGGAAACCCCGTCGCCGACGTCTGGCGCCGACGGTTCTTTCAAGGCATCGTCACCGCGGCTCGGTTCCGGCGAGCTCGGTGGGACGAATTTCTGCAAGTCGTAGATCAGTGGCGCTGACCCCCGGGGTGCAGTCGCAGGGTCGGCGCCCACCGGCGCCGGTGGAGAGCCCGGCGCAACCTTGATCGGAGCCAATTGCGCGTCAGCCACTGCGGCTGGCCCACTCCACGTCGACTGCGGCTGACGAGCCTTGACTGCGGCAATCTCAGCCTTGGTGAACACAGGCTGGTCCTGGAGCTTGCGCGGGCTCGCCACAAGGAATCCGACGTATTTGCCCGAGTACGGATCACGGCCAACAAGGTCGTTTCGTCGGACCGAAGTCGGATCAACACAGATTTGCGCAAGTCGCGGTTTGAGAGCCTTCTGACCCTCTGCGAGCACCTTATCCACCCATTGGGCTGGGTCCGCTCCACCGCTGCTTGCCGACACCGCGATCAGTACGTCACCGACGCGGCGAACGCCCGCTGCCCACTGGCCGTCACCACTAGATAGTGCAGCCCGGAACTCGTCGGACTGCTGATCCGAGGAAACCTGAGCACAACCAGCGGCCCCGCGTTCAAGATCGTCAAACGCGGCCGCCGCGGCTCCAGCCCGCCACGCAGCGATCTGCACAGAAACCCCAACCCCGGAGTCGTTGAGGCGAATCGAGTCACTTCGGACCCAACCCTTGACCTCTGCGTCACAGATCTTGATCTGGTTACCCTGCGGCGCAGAGGCGTCTGCCGAAAGCCCGGCGCTATTGGCGACCGCGGCTGCACTGCCGTTGATGACGTTGTCGGCGGGGATCACCGTCGCGACTGGAGCAGGCGCAGCGACCGACTCATCGCTGGCGGCAGACGTCTGAACCGAGGCAGGTTGCGCGACAGACATCGCCCACCCGACTGTGCCGAGGGACAACACCGCGAGGGCAACGCCCATCCCGGTATACGTCACAAACTGCCGATTCACCCCATGATTGTGCAACGAGATACCCGTCTAGGTGTGCGGATGGGTGGAACCAAGCCCCTCGTGTTGCGATATAACCCCCGCATTCAGCGGCTCTGGGAGTCAGGCCAGGCGTTCAACCGTGAGGGTGATCGACGCATCTGTGCCCGTTTGGCCGACTGTGACTTCAACTTTTGTGTTCTCCCGGATGAAGGTGGTGGCGCTTCCGCCCCCGTAGGTGATCGTGCCCTTTTGACGGTATCCATTGGCAATTAGTTCCGTCTTCAGGGTCTCGCCAATCCGCGCCGCATCGCCCGGGCCCAGGTACAGCGCGATGGTCTTCGTGCCTGAAACCACCGCGCTCTGGAGCGGCAGACCTTTTGGCGCCGGGACGTCCTTCGGCCAACTTGCTGGCAGCTTGCTGCCTTCCCCAACGACGATCGAACCTTCGCTGTCACTCACTGAGACTTCTGGGGTGGGGCTGCCTGCTCCCCCTACGCCAGAGCAACCCGTGAGCAGCAGACCTGCTAACAGCACGGCAGTGGCAGTGCCACGGTGACCTGTCGTTCTCAAGACGACCTCCGTATTGCCGTGTTTGGTTACACCAAACCTAGCAACACTGCGTGGTGCCCCGACGCGCTTTGGGAAAGAGCCGAAGCGCTCATCTCAAGCATGTGCCAGACACCTAGCGTCTCCGCCACACCACAGAGATAGGTACTGGAGCACTCATGAAGGGCATCCGGGTCAACGCGGGCCTGAGCCGAGCCGAACTGCCACGAGGCGCTGCACTCACGGACTCAAACCGGCAACGAATGGCCGACGTAGCGCAAACGCGAGCCTGGTGGGCAGGACGCCAATTGACGTGTTCTTCAACCGCACCAAAGACTGGGCTGACTCTCGTCAACGGCCGGTACCGGGGTCGCCCGTGAGGTCGCTGCGCGTTTCGTCGCCGAGGAACGCAATAACGATTGCCCTCGGCACTCTTGTTTCAACCCCACAGACGGGGAAGTCACGGTCGGCACGCCGACGCGCGGGCAATCCTCTGCGTTCGACCAATATCCGGATGATCAAGTTTCGAAGGCTGTCGCGTTCTTGCCGACTTCCTGCACAGGATTTAGTAGCGGAGATCTCCCCGTGGTGTCGCCGAGTTGGCGGTGAGGGTGCACGCCTGTCTGGCATCCGGGGCGATTCCAATCGACGCCGTCAACTCCCAGTGCCCAAATCGTCGACGGGCTCCCGGGATCCTCCGTCAGCCGAATCATCCTCAAGCGCGGGTTCTGCTTGTCTGGCAAGAATCGTCGAACACACCAACGCGAGCAGGAACCCGGCAACTGCGACTGGCCAGAGTCCACTACGAGTTTCGTCACCCAGGAACGCGACGCCGATGACTGCGGGCACAACCGTCTCGATCCCGAACACCAGGGCCGTCACCGTGGTGACCCCCGCGCGCTGCAGCGCAGAGGCAAACAGTGCCAGCCCAAGGATTCCGTAGAGCGCCACTGAGTAGAGGCTCGGATCCTTGACGATCTCCCAGAGCGGGTCCGGGATTTCCAGATTTCGCGCGGCGATTCCCATGCCGCTGAAGCCAAGGCCGCTGGCGATCGCCAGACCGACGCCGATTCGGTTCTCCGGGAGTTTGATCGCCACCAGCGCCATGATGATGACCACCACAACAAATCCGAGTTCGAGCCAGCGCCAGTTCTCCGCGAGCGGCGGAGCCTGGTCCGGCTTCGCCGAGATCGCGAGTAACGCGAGGCCGACCATGAGGCCGATCAGGGCCCCCTTTTCGATGGCTGCAAGCTTCACGTGCAGGAACACCACCGCCAGCACTGCAGTGATGCCAACGCTGCTCGCGAGCAGTGCTTCAGAAAGGAAGAGAGGCAGGAATTGGATGGCGACAAGTCCGAGGATGAATCCGACGCCATCGGAGGCGAGCCCGATCAGATAGGGCAGCTGCTTGACCATGCGAATCAGCAGTCGCGGATCGAGCGCACCTGACTTCGACGTTCGCGCCGCGCCAACCGCCTGCAAGACCGAACCAACGGCATACGCAATTGCGGCAGCAAGCGCAGCAATGAGTCCAACAGCCATACTTCATCCAAGCAGAGCCCGTGGCCGTGGGCGCGCTGGACGACGACGCAAACACCGGGCAAGCTCAGTACATGACGGTTGACCAGACACCATCAATAGCGATGCAACTAGTCGATCCTGGAGACATCAGCACCGACCGACTTAACCGGGCGGAGGCTTCAGATGTCACCCTTCTGGCGGCGGAGGTGCGGATCGATGTCAACGCGTGCGCGGTATGTCGAACGGATTTGCAGCTCGTTTCGGGAGATCTCCCTGCCCAAAAACTCCCGATCGTGCCCGGCCATCAAGTTGTCGGCGTCATTTCCGAGGTCGGCGCGGACATAGATCGTTCGCGCATCGGCCAGGCCATCGGAGTGTCGTGGTTCGGAGGGTCGTGTGGTCACTGTTCCTGGTGCCTTGAGGGTAGAGAGAACCTGTGCGAGCAGGCAGAGTTCACTGGCTGGCAGCGAGACGGCGGCTACACCGATTCGATGATCGCCCGATCCGATTGCGCGTTCGAACTCCCGGCGGACATCCGTCCTGACCTGTCCGGTACCGACCGAGCGGCGGCCATTGCACCACTGCTTTGCGGAGGCGTCATTGGGTATCGCTCGTTGCGCGTTGCCGGGGTCGGAGAGGACAGCGCAGGACTACGACTCGGCCTCTACGGCTACGGCGCCTCCGCCACTCTCGTTGCGCAACTGGCCAAGTTCTGGGGTGTTGAAACCTACGTCGTCACCAGGTCAGAAAATGAAGTGGAGCGTGCCCGTCGCGCGGGAGCCACCTGGGCGGGAACGTACGACGTCGCACTGCCGACCAAACTGGATGCGGCAATCACTTTCGCACCGTCCGGCGACGTCGTTGTGGCTGCCCTGAAAGCCTTGGAACGTGGTGGGACCGTCACGATCAATGCGATCCACCTGGATCGGATTCCCCAGTTCAACTACGACGACCTCTGGTGGGAGCGCTCGTTGAAATCGGTTGCCAACGTCACGCCAAGCGACGTGCGAGAGTTCCTCGCGCTGGTCGGACCCGCAGGAATCCAAACCATGCACGAAGAACTGCCGCTGGCTATGGCAAATACCGCGCTTCGTCGGCTGAATGCCGGAGACGTCGCCGGGTCGTTGGTTCTAACGACGTAGAGTCCAGCCATGCCCAACTTTCCGACCGCTCCGATTGCCGCTGCTGGACTGATCGCTGGATTCGCCGTCGCCGACGCGACGGGCAACCGACCACTCGGCGGTGTCGTACTGGCCGCGGGTGGAATCACCTGCGCGTGGGCGTGGAATCGGAAGTCCGGCCCGCTTACTGCCGGTGCGCTCCTTGCCACTTACCTGGCTGCTTTTGCAGTCTCACACCCGTTGGCGAAGCAGATCGGCGCGTGGCCGAGCGTCTTCACAGTTTCCGCGGTCACGGCCGGTGCGGCCTACCTCGCGTCCGACCGTCGGCCAGCAATCGAACGAGCGGCAACCGGCTAGCTTTCGTCGAGTGCTTCACCTGGGACGGGAATCGCCGCAGCCCACTGGAGTGGATCGTCAATCGTGAACGCAATCAGTTGATTGATTCCGTGACCGTCGTTCCAGTGAACTGCCAACATCGGCCGCCCACGACGCACAGTGCGACCCAGGATCTCGACACTGGTAGCCGGACCGGCTTCGGTCACCTTTGACCGCGGAATAATCACCGTTTGATCGTTGTCGCCCGAGGCGAATACCAGCGCCTGTTCGGTCAGTGCGATCACGCCCACACCCTTGAGACCACCCCGGTCCGGGTTGCTGCAACCTTCACAGGACGCGGCGGTTGAAAGCAGTGGCTGTCGGCCGTGGAGTTCGCGCGCCACACCTGCCGCGCCAGCGTTGACCTTCCTGGCCAAGATTGGGCGCACGATGAAGAAAGTGATACAGAACGCGAGGACGATCGTGATCAGGATCGCGCCCAGGATGGTCCAGATAGCCGTCATGGCCCCGAGTTTCTCACCCACAACCCGCAAGCCATCGCGCACCCGGGGCCGTCAGGCCTGCCAGACTTGGCCGCATGTCCGCATCTGAAAACCTCACCCGTGCCGAGTGCGACGAGCGCGCAAACCTCATCTCCAACGTTTCCTACGAGGTCAACCTTGATCTTTCCAGGGCCGGGGAACCCGCACCGCTGCCAACATTCGCGTCACGGACCACCATCACGTTCGACTCTGCGTTTGTCGGTGCTTCCACCTGGTTGGACCTCATCGCGGACGGCGTCACGTCGGTCAGCTTCAACGGCGCCGACCTTGATCCCACTGCGGTCTTTGACGGCGCCAGGATCCAGTTGACCGATCTCGCTGCCCGCAACACAGTGGTGGTGGACGCGCTGTGCCCCTACATGAGAACGGGCGAGGGCCTGCACCGCTTCATCGATCCGGTCGACCGCGAGACATATCTCTACACCCAGTTCGAGGTCGCCGACGCTCGGCGGGTCTACCCGTGTTTCGAGCAGCCGAGCATCAAGGCAGATTGGCAACTCACAGTCACGGCACCAGACCACTGGCAGGTTGTCTCCAACTCACCAACACCGGAACCGAAACCTGCCAGCGAAGCCACGGCAACGTGGGCCTTTTCGCCGACTCCGCGCATCAGCACCTACATCACGGCGATCGTCGCTGGTCCGTATCACGTGGTGCGCGATGAATACGTCGGACCGCACGGCACCTATCCCCTTGGGGTCTTCTGCCGAAACTCGCTCGCTGATCACCTGGACGCAGAAGAGATCTTCGCTCTCACTAAGCAGGGGTTCGAGTTCTACGAGGAAACGTTCGCCTCGCCCTATCCATTCGCGAAGTACGACCAGCTATTCGTCCCCGAGTTTAATGCCGGTGCGATGGAGAATGCCGGCTGTGTCACGTTCCTGGAGGACTACGTGTTTCGTTCCCGGGTGACGGACGCGGCCTACGAGCAGCGCTCCAACACCATCTTGCACGAACTCGCGCACATGTGGTTCGGCAACTTGGTGACGATGCACTGGTGGGACGACCTGTGGCTCAATGAGTCGTTCGCCGAATGGGCATCCCACTACGCCAATGTGAAGGCGACCCGGTTCACCGATGCGTGGACCACCTTCCTCAATCAGCGCAAAGCGTGGGCCTACCGCCAGGATCAACTTCCTTCCACCCACCCCATTGCAGCAGACATGGTTGACCTTGATGCCGTTCGCGTCAACTTCGACGGCATCACGTACGCGAAGGGCGCGGCCGCTTTGCGCCAGCTGGTTGCGTGGGTCGGCGAGGACGAATTCGTCGACGGCCTTCGCCAGTACTTTGCCGAACACGCGTGGGGCAACACTCGGCTGGCAGATCTACTCGCAGCCTTGAGTCAATCATCGGGCCGCGACCTTGATTCCTGGGCGGCTCAGTGGCTACAGACGTCCGGTGTCAACCTGCTGCGACCAGAAGTCAGCGTCGACAACGACGGGAACTACCTACGGGTGGTGCTCAGGCAGGAACCGCCTTCTGCGCCGGAAGGCGTCGCACCGACACTTCGCGACCACCGGGTGGCGGTCGGTCTCTACGACTATCAGAACGGGGCACTCACCCGTCGACAGCAGGCGGAGCTCGACCTCGTCGGCACTGGTGTTAACGTCGCTGAATTTGCGGGGGTCCCGGCCGCCGATTTGCTTCTGGTCAACGACGCGGACCTCACCTTCGCGAAGATCCGCCTCGACGATCGCAGCATCCAAACGGCAATTGAGTCCGTTGGTTCGTTCAGCGACTCGCTCGCCCGCGCCTTGGTGTGGGGTGCCGCGTGGGACATGACCCGGGACGCGGAAATGGGCACCGGCGACTACCTTGACCTCGTTCTGGGGGGTCTGCCGCATGAAGGCGATGTCGGTGTCGTGCAGCAGCTCATTCGGCAACTTCGCACAGCGATTGAGCTCTACGCCTCGGATGACAACCGGCACCGCTACCAAGTCACGCTGGCCGCCGAACTGCGCCGCCTGATGGAAGCATCGCCAGCGAGCAGTGACCATCAACTCGCCTTCGCCCGCGGATTCATCGCCACCGCAACTGACCCCGCCGACCTGCGACGGATCAATGCGCTCTACAGCGGGGACGCGCAGCTGGATGGTCTCGCCGTCGATGACGAGTTGCGATGGTCGATGCTGCAGCGGCTTGTCATCATGGGCGACGCCGATGATGACGCGATCGACGCCGAACTCGCCCGGGACAACACCGCAACCGGCATCCGGCACGCGCAGCTTGTTCGCGCTGCCCGGCCGACGGTTGAGGCAAAGCGAGACGCCTGGGAGGCGGCACTGCACGACGAGTCGCTGGCCAACCACCTGTTGGCGGCAACGATCGGCGGCATCATGATCGGTGAGCACCGGGACCTGCTGCGACCTCATATCAGCGAGTACTTCGATGCGATCGCCCTCACCTGGCAACGGCGAACCCCAGAGATGGCTCAGCAAATCGTCTCCGGCCTCTACCCGATCCTGCTCGTGGAGCCCGAGGTCATCACGATGACGGAGGACTACCTGCACGAGAATCCGGATCTGCCCGCCGGGGCTCGGCGGCTCCTAGCTGAAGCGCTCGACGGCGTACTGCGAGCGATACGATGCCAAGAGCGTGACACCCGATGACGCGACCAGAGTCCGCCGGTGCGAAGGCAGGTCAGGGATGGGCGAGTTAACGGACCGACGGACCCATCGCTAGTCCGGGGTATCGGTGTGAAGCACCCGCAAGCTGCGCGCGTGGTCGGCGAGCACGATGATCCCGTCACGAATCCCAGCAGCGATGTCGCCGATGGTGAAGCGCGACGTCATCGTCAAGCAGGCCAGTCGACAGGATTGATCATCGAGGTGATCGCGCAGGGCCGCACCAGTCACAACCTCGACGGATCGCGCCTCTGGGTCGACGGCAACCAAAACGGAGGTATCGGGCCGCTCAAGCTCCCGATGGACGGCAAGAGCAGAATCCCGCTTTCCCGGTAGCTTCCCGACGTAAGCGCAGAAGTGAGCACCGGTTTGTGAACCGGCTCGCATGAGCGCCTTTTCAAGGTCGGCCAACTGTGAGTTCGAAAACGCGGTGTCGACCAAGTCACCATCGAGCACTGGCTCCACCCTCCTTCTGAATCGAGAGGTCTTGCCCAGCCGCAAGCTCACCGGCAGCGGTCACTGTAAGCGCCTGCTTGACATCCGTTCCCACGGATCCATTGATGACAATCGGCTCGTAGTTCCAGGGCTCACCTGGGCGGTAACGTCCCGCCCGGGTCCACCCAGGGGCGAGCGTCGCCAGCACCAGGAGGAAGACCACCAGCGCGGGAATTCCGGCAAAAATCAGCACTGTCTGCAACGGGGATAGATCGGTCACAACCAAAAGGTAGCGCCGGACCGGGTTGTCGCGCTCCCCCAGGCCAACCCGACTCGGCTATCCGGACTTCGCGGAGCCGCCAACCGCGTTGATGATCTGCTCCATCCGGGCGATCTTCGGGAAGTCCTCAATGAACACCGGGGCGCCTTCACTGTCGGCCAGCGGAACCCGCCAGTTCGGGTATTCATCCTTCGTTCCCGGCTGATTCTGGGTCCGACGCTCACCCACCAGATCCGCCAATGAGACCGCCACCAACTTCGCCGGGGACCACGTCACGAACCGGTGCAGCGCCGTTACGACGCCATCCTCACCAGCGCCCGGACGTAGCAGTCCGTCATGCTCCAGGGTCTGCCGCCAGGCGGCGACCTCCTGGGCGTGATCCGCCCATTCCTGGGCAGCTGGCCGGGTCAGGAGTCCGAGTTCCTCACGCAGTGCAACGTGATCGCCGGCCAGATAGCCCAATGTTGGTGGTAGGTCATGAACCGTCACCGCCGCCATCGCGTTGGCGCGCCACTGTTGCGGCGGTATCGGCTCGCCGTCAGCGCGCTCGAACCAGAGGATCGTCGTGCCAAGCACCCCTCGCTCCGCAAGAAAATCGCTCACCCATGGCTCAACGGTTCCCAGATCTTCGCCCACAATCACGGCGCCAGCGCGGTGGGCTTCGAGAACCATGATGTTGACCATGGCGTGATGGTCATATCGAACGTACGTCCCAGAGGAAGCTGGCTTACCGTCCGGAATCCACCACAGCCGGAAGAGCCCAAGGACATGGTCAATCCGCAGCCCGCCGCTGTGACGTAGGAGCGTGCGCAGCATGTCCCGGTAGCTGGCATACCCGGTCGCCGCCAGCCGGTCCGGTCGTAATGGCGGCTGCGACCAGTGCTGCCCGACCTGGTTGAAAGCATCCGGCGGCGCCCCGACGGCCACCCCCCGTGCCATAACGTCCTCGTCGATCCAGGTGTCAGCACCGAACGTATGCACTCCGACTGCCAGGTCGTGCATGATTCCAACTGGCATCCCCGCATCAACCGCCGCTCGCTGGGCCTGCGCCATCTGCTGGTCGAGCACCCATTGCAGCCAGCAATGGAAGTCGATCGATTCCAGGTGGGTGTCCCGGAACTTCGCAACCGCGTCACTGTGCTGATCCTGGAACTCCTCGGGCCACTCATTCCAATGCGGACCGTGGTCCTCCGCCAACGCACACCAGGTCGCAAACTGCACGAGGGATTGGCCCTCGTCTGCGCGAAACGCTCGGTATTCGGCAGCCCGACCGGGAGAAAGCTCGACTTTGTGGATTTCCAGCAGTGCAGTCCGTTTGTGTTGCCAACTGGTGTCTCGATCGAGTTGCTGATCAGTGTTCAGCGACTCCGCGACGGACTGGGCATCAAGGGTGACCTCGGCGAGAATCTCAGGTGGCAGGTACGCATATTCGGGAATGAGTTCGATTCGCAGGTAGAGCGGATTGACGTAGCGCCTGGTAATCGGCAAGTAGGGAGATGGTTCCATCCCCGGGGTTGGTGCGCACGCATGTAGCGGATTGACCAGCAGGAACGACGCGCCGTGCTCACGCCCGAACCACGCCGCCATGTCCGAAAGATCCGCGAGGTCTCCGATTCCCCAAGACCGGTGTGACCGGGCCGAATACAACTGTGTCGCCACCCCCCAGCCTTGACGGCTACCTGTACTGCCCGGCATCTCGAGGCGCTCCGGACACACCACCAGGGAGCACCGCTGTTCACTAGCACCAACCTCTGCCACAAATTCGTGCCACCCCAGCGGCAGGTCGCTGGGCAGCCGGAATACGAACTCATCGATTCGAAACCCATTTAGCTTGGCTGGCTTCACCTTCCGAGCGGTCCGGCCAACGTCAAACCGTCGGCCGCCTTCTTCGAGTTCGATCCAGACGCGAACCGGCTCGTCCTCCTTCACATGAACCCAGGTCTCCCACGGTTCCTGATCTGGCTCTGATGTACGACGCACAACGATCACCGGTGGCACCGTCGCCGTCCAGTGCGCAGCTTTGAGGTTCGCCAGCGATTTGCGGCACTGCTGTGCGGTCTTCGCGGGGACTCCGAGCGCCGCAAGAACAGCGCGGACAGAATCCGCCGCGACCTTCGTTGGCACGCCAACCTGGTCGGTGTACTCAACGGCAACGCCATATGCCGACGCGAGGGAGGCGAGATCGTTGTCCAGTGGCGCCGCAGTGGCACGCTTCTTCGGCATCACCACACCTCCGGAGTCCGGTCATGCCAATTGTGCGCGGCCTCCAATTGAGCGGCGAGGGAGATGATCGCCTCCTCATCATTCATCCGGCCGACCAATTGCACTCCGATCGGCAGCCCGCTTGCGTTCCAGTTCATCGGTACGTTGATCGAAGGCTGCCCTGTGACGTTGTAACAAGCGCAATAGGGCGAGTACGAAACCTGATCGTCGAAGTCCTTCGCGGGATCGTCATCGTTGCGAAGCTGTCCCACCCTGGCGGGGATGTCCGCCAAGGTGGGAGCGAGCACCGCGTCGTACTGAGCACTCTGAGTGAGAGCCGCTCGTGAGGCGATCCGCAGGAGCGACACTGCCGACGCGAGTTCAACTCCTGACACATCCCGTCCCAGCGTGCGCAGGTATCGCGTCAGCGGAAGCAGACGCTGTTCATCCTCAGGCGGGATTGGGAAGAGCAACGCCATCGTCGTCCACAACGTCATGAAGGTTGGTAGCAGCGAATCGTTGAAGGGAGGCTCAACCTCCTCAACCTCGTGCCCGAGTTCGGACAGTGCCGCGGCTGTTCGCGACACCGCCGTCACCACGTCCGGATGCACGGACACTTGGGCGAGGGACGGCTTGGTGTAGAAGCCGATCCGCAACCTGCCCGGATCTCGCCGCGCCGCATCCAGGAATGAACCGTGCACCGGCCCTGCCGCCGTCAGCGGGTCGCCGGGGAAGCGCCCGGCCATTGCATCGAGCAGCGCCGCAGCGTCCGCGACGGTGCGAGCGAGTGGCCCGTGCGCTACCAGGTCACCGACCGAATCTCCAAGCGGCCCATTACTGATCCGCGCGCGCGATGGCTTAATCCCGACCAGCCCCGTGACAGCGGCCGGAATCCGAATTGAACCCCCGCCATCACTCCCGTGAGCAATCGGTGCGAGCCCGGCAGCAACTGCGGCCGCTGCTCCTCCACTCGAACCACCCGCCGATCGACTCAGATCCCAGGGCGTGCGGGCTGGCGCTACCGTCGGCGATTCGGTGTAGCACGGCAAACCGAGTTCCGGAGTGCTCGTCTTGCCTGTGAACACCAGCCCCTCGGCTCGCATCCTCGTCACGACGTTGTCGTCGGCCTCGGGGGTGATGTCGAACAGATCGGAGCCAAAGCTGGTCTTAACTCCAGCCACAAAACTGAGGTCCTTGACCGGACACACAACTCCGAGCAAGGGCGGAAACGGTTGCGAATCAGCACCCGCCCCCACCAGGGCATCTGCGGCCCGCGCCTGGTCAAGGGCAAGCTCGGCAGTCATAGTCACGAAAGCACCCACGGTTTCGGACAGGCCCTGCGATCGTTCGAGGTAGTGCTCGGCAAGCTCAACTGCTGTGGTCTGGCCATCACGAATC
>WBZO01002886.1_pt1 | contig 21272 bp, 18 predicted proteins | sample 5204261 | NCBI WGS metagenome assembly WBZO01 (sample SAMN12412400, study PRJNA552823) | activated sludge metagenome | isolation source: activated sludge from anammox sidestream of wastewater treatment plant... | place: USA: North Carolina | collected 2017-09 | reverse complement strand
ATCACAGACTGCTGCGATGGAGCATTGTTCATTTTCCGCCAGGGCTTCGATATGTCGGGTGCCCATTCCCCCGCAACCGATAACTCCCAGGCGAACCTTGTCATGGATCGAGACCCTTGAGGCATGGGCTGTTGCTGGAAGTGTGAGGTGGCCAGCTGCCCAGCTGGACAGGGCCAGGGATCCAGTTGTCTTCAAAAATCTGCGACGGTTCAGTGGATTGCCATATGCCATGCTGATTGCTCCTTTCGCCTCCGATGATGCCCAGGATTTATTTGTTCCTGACATAGGGATCTTCGCCCAGAACTCTGGATCAGGCCAGTGGCTCAGGTTTTTTTTAGCAGGGGATATTTTTATGTCTTTGGGGAAATCTTCGAAAAGACCCAATTGGGGCAGATTCTCAATCAATCCGAACTTGATCTATCGGGAGCTGGCTGTGAGATCAGACAGGATCGTGCACGACCGAACAACGTGGCTGCGGTCCGGTGTTGAATGGCCGAAGCCATGAGGAGGAAAGCCAGTGCAGCCAAGCTAGAGAGGCGCCGGAGGGAATTTCCACTCCCCCCAGCGCCTCGAATCGGCATTTTTACTTTGCGACAGCCGGCTGCAATTCGGCTTCGGGAATTGATATCGGTGTTTCTTCCGCCACACCAACCGGCTTGAGATTCATCGATGCTTTCAGAACAAAGATGACCAGGCACAAAGCCCCTAAGATGATGATCGTATCCGGAATCAGCCTCCACTCGCCAATGAACTTAATGAGTGGCAGGTTGTAAAATTCCGGGCTGCGCGCATGCCACAGTCCATTTTTGAACGAGTCCCATGTCTGCATAAAGCCAACCGGCATCAGTGTGAAGATCGCCATGAGGAACAGTCCGCCATTCATGCCGATGAAAGAGAACTTGAGGAGTGTGTTGCTCCAGCACTCCGGTTTCACAATCCCCCGCAGTGAGAACAGCATCAGACCGATTGCCAGCATCCCATAGGTTCCGAAAAGTGCGGTGTGCCCATGGTTCATGGTCAGGTAGGTGGAGTGTTCATAGTAATTGACCATGGGAGTGGTGATGATGAATCCGAAGACGCCGCCACCCAGGAAAGCCCACCCCGCCGAGGCTCCCAGGAACAGCATCGGCCATTTGTAGGGGAAGCTCTCGTGGGTCGCCGGAGAGTGCCGTGAATCCAGAGCCACCTTAAGAAGCAGCAGCACAATCGGAACCGGCTCCATGGTGGAAATGACGCCGCCAAGAGACAGCCACAGGTCGGGGTCACCGAACCAGTAGTAATGGTGCCCCACACCGATGATGCCGCTGAACAGGGCCAGGCTGGCGGTCAGGTAGGCGGCACGCAGAGCCTTTTGTTTCGGCGCCAGCCCGAGTGTCGTCACCACATAAGCCATGGCTGCTGCCGCGAAAAATTCGAATATTCCTTCAACCCATGTGTGAACCACCCACCAGCGCCAGAAGTCAGCGATGACGATATGGGTCTTGGGTGTATAGAACAGTCCGAAGCCGAAAAAGGAGACGATCGCCAGTGCGGAATAGGTGTAAAAGGGCACAGTCCCCCAGGCATCCTGGCCGCTTCCAAAGTTTGGCTTGACTGCGCGAACAACAATAAAAAGCCAGATGATCAAACCCACGAACAGCAGGATCTGCCAGAGCCTTCCCAGCTCGAGGAACTCCCAGCCCTGGTGGCCGATCCAGAACCAGTAATCACCTGCCAGCCCTTTGACGCCAAGGGCCGAACCCGCCAGGGCGCCCACCGCAACAAAGACGACTGCGCCGAAGAGGATGTCCACCAGCAATCCCTGGCCGCGTGGCTCTTTTTTGCCGGCGATGGGGGCAAGGTACAATGCAGCCCCGACCCAGGCTGTCGCAATCCAGAAAATGGCCAGCTGAAGATGCCAGGATTTCGGCAGGTTGTAAGGGATATTGTCGGAGACGAGGTTGATTCCGTAGAACTCCCCGGGATGAACTGTGTAGTGGGCCATCAGCCCGCCCTGCAGCAGCTGAAGAAGGAACAGGAGGCACACGACCACAAAGTATTTGGCGGTCTTTCGCTGGCTGGAGGAGATCGGGAGGTGGATGATTTTGTCTCCGATGCGCTCATCCAGCTCCATGCCGGAAAGATCTTTGTCGAAATTCCCTCTGAAGAAGAAAACCAGCGCAGCCCCAAGCGCGACCATGATGCCGAGGAGAGAAGCGATCGACCAGATGACTGCATCCACAGCGATATCGTTGCCGACACTCCGGTCTGGTGGCCAGTTGTTGGTATATGTCAAATCCTTCCCCGGACGGAGTGTTCCGGCTGCCCATGCAGTCCAGAAGAAGAAGGCGGACAGATCCGCACGCTCTTCAGCTGATGACACCACATTGGCGGAGACAACAGTCTGCTTATCTCCTTCGGAAAAGACTCTCCCCCAATGCTCGGCGATCTTGCCATATCCATAGACCTGGGAATCGGTGAGAAGCAGCCGGTGCGATTCAGGATCCATGCGGTTCTGCTTGATCTCTTCGATCACCCGCCGGTCCAGCATCGGCTTCTGATCATCGGTCAGTTCGGCATAAGGCTTCCCGAATTCCTTCTGAGCATGATAATCACGCATTTCCTGCCCCATCATGTGGAGCGTCGTGGCTGTGTAATCATTGCCACGATAGGTTCCATGCCCCCACACAGACCCATTGTCCATCAATCCATATTTCTGCCAGACCTGCTGGCCTTCCAGGACAGTCCCCAGCCCGATAATTTCAGTTCCATCCGGACCCACTACCGAGGTGGGATAGGGTGGCGCCGCCTCAAAGGTGTACCAGCCTCCAACCAGGGTTATGGCCATTGCGCCGAACAGTGAAAACAGAAACAGCACTTTTAACCCACGTGAAACCATCTTTTCCTCCTTAGATATACGGTCGATGAGTCGAACTCTGAGTTCCTTTTTGATGTCCGGTTTTTATCCAGGCCCGCTTCTACCCGGGAAACAGGGGTTCCGCTCCGCTTCGAAGCCTTCCCTGCAGCCATGGCGGGATGATTCTGCATGGCCCGGAGATGATCTGTCAGGCAACACCAGTGCGAGCTGGCATTCTCTGCGATCGGGCTGGCATTCACAAGTATCCTGACGGGTCGATGGATGAAACAGCACGAGTCGAAATTCGGGCCTGACATTAAAATCACAACACACATCTAATGACATGCGGTTATCTTATATTTGCCCCTCAGTGTCAAGGTGAGAAGCGAGGTGTTTACTCCGGGGAAGGGTCGGCGACACCTCCATCGCCTGCTTGATTTCACAGGGATGGAGGTGTATGAGCCGGATTGCTTAATTCTCAGCCAATGACATCGAGGCGGCGCTTGAGGCCATCATGCTGGGCACGCATTTCCATCGGAAGCCTCTGGCCAAAGATCTCGAAATACTCGGCAACATCCTGGGCTTCCTTGATCCATTCCTGTTTGTTGACTTCAAAGAGTTTATCGACTGTCTCGGAAGGCAGGTTCAGCCCCTCGAGGTTGAGGTCTTTGATTTTCGGGATCCAGCCGATCGCGGTTTTGGTCGCATCGACCTCATCGCTGCATCTGGCCAGAATCCAGTCAAGGATGCGGATATTTTCTCCATACCCGGGCCACAGGAACTTGCCATTATCATCCTGGCGGAACCAGTTGACATTAAAAATTTTCGGCTGCTTAACCATGCGAACCCCCATGCGCAGCCAGTGCTCAAAATAGTCCGCCATGTTGTAGCCACAGAAAGGAAGCATGGCCATCGGATCACGGCGAACCTCGCCCTGTTTGCCAAATTGGGCGGCGGTGCGCTCGGATGCCATGGTCGCTCCGATATAGACCCCATGGGTCCAGGAAAAAGCCTCATAGACCAGAGGAGTCAGATGAGCGCGCCTTCCTCCGAAGATGATGGCGGAAATATTCACACCATGATGGTGATCCGCACGCCACGATCTGGATGGGCACTGTGAGAATGGGGCTGTGAAACGGCTGTTGGGATGTGCTCCGAGCACCGGTTTTCCATTTTCATCCACCATGCCGGGCTTCCAGGGGTTGCCACGCCAATCCCATCCGGATTCCGGTGGCTCCACTCCCATGCCTTCCCACCAGACATCGTTATCTTTTCCCAATACCACATTCGTAAAGATGGTATCTTTACGGATGCTGGCGAGCGCATTCGGATTGGTGTGCATGCTGGTGCCGGGGGCAACTCCAAAAAAACCGGTCTCGGGATTGATCGCCCAGAGTTTTCGGTCGGTATCGATCCGCATCCAGGCGATGTCATCACCGACAGTCCAGACCTTGTAGCCTTTGGCTGAGAAACCCTCCGGGGGAACCAGCATGGCCAGGTTGGTTTTTCCGCAGGCACTCGGGAAAGCGGCGGCAACATACTGAATGTGGCCATTGGGGCGCTCCACTCCGAGGATCAGCATGTGTTCCGCCATCCAGCCTTCACGGCGGGCCATGTCAGTGGCCAGGCGCAATGCCAGGCATTTCTTCCCGAGAAGCACATTCCCGCCATACCCGGATCCGACACTCCAGATCGTATTGTCTTCCGGGAAGTGCAGGATCAGGCGCTTGTTGATGTCCAGCTCCGCTTTGCTGTGGAGGCATTTGGTGAAATCTCCGACAGCCCCGAGGTGGTTCAGCACTTCATCTCCCACCCGGGTCATGATGCGCATGTTCAGGACCACATAAATGCTGTCGGTCAGCTCGACACCGATCTTGCTGAAGGGTGAGCCTACCGGGCCCATGCAGAATGGAATCACATACATGGTACGCCCACGCATGGAACCCTCAAAAAACTGGGAAGCACGCCGGTAACCTTCATCCGGGGACAGCCAGTTATTGGTTGGGCCTGCATCATCCTTCAGCCGAGTGCAGATAAAGGTCAGATCCTCAGTTCGGGCCACATCATTTTCTGCAGTTCGATGATAAAGGCATCCCGGCCAGCGTTCCTGGTTGAGAGGAGTGACTTCCCCGGTCGCGATCGCTTCTTCAGTCAGCTGCTTCCGTTCTTCCTCACTTCCATTGATCCATACAATTTTCTCGGGTTTGCAGAGATGCGCACACTCCTCGACCCACAAGTCTAATGCTTGATGCCTCACCATCATCGAACTCCTTATTTATGGAATCTGGGTTCCCCACCGAATTATGCAGAAAGGACAAAATTGACGTTTGGGAACATACATTCTTCTCGACGAGTCGAATTCATCAGCCAAGAGTGCGGAAGTATAATCGCTGTGGGATCATCAGGTCAATGTTAACGGGCAAAAAACGAAAAACGGCCACGAGGAAATACCCCATGGCCGTTTTTATAAAGATCATTATGCGTTTTTTTAAGGGTTAGTTTCTGCCGAGATTGCCCAGGAAACTGAAAAAACCACCCTGTTGAGGTTGTTGCTGCTGCTGTTGCTGCTGCTGTTGAGGAGGAGGCCCGCTCAGCATAATCGGACGGCTGGCTTCCTCATCGCTGATTTCGCGGAAGCCCGGGCCTGGAATGGTATTCCGATCCACAAGGTACCTCATCCCATTTTCGGACTGAACCCACTTTTTTCCGGGAGGAGCAGACCGGACGGCTGGTTGTCCGCCTCCCTGCCCCATCATCTGCCCTGCATAGGCGGACTGATACGGAACCTGGGGCGGAGCCACTCCGGGTGGGGTGGGTGGCTGGTAAGGCAGCTGCCTCTGCATGTTGGGTGGAAGGTTCGCCAGGGGCTGTTGTGATCCCTGGTAAGGTTGCGCGGGTGTCATCTGCCCGGTCATCGGGATCTGGGAATAGGTCTGTGGCCCACCAGTTGCGGCAGGTGCAGAATATGTTTGCGGCTGCGAATAACCTGCCTGCGGAGCCATGGGCTGGGCCGTCATTCCGTATCCCTGAGCGGGTTGCTGGTAAGGAGAAGGTGCTGCGGCCATCGGAGCCGTGTTCGGCGCCGGAATTTCTGTGAACTCAGGGCCGGGAACTGTGCTCTGGTCCACGATCACCCGGTAACCACTCTTATGCTGCATCCATTTTTTGCCAGGCGGTGTCCCGCTGCTGGCAGCGGGGGCTGGAGAATAGGCATTCATCGGAGCCTGAGAAGCAACCGGCTGGGAAAATGCCGGGGAGCTGAAGGTCTGTGCAGCCTGGGGCGGCTGAGAAAAAGCCGATAATCCAGGGCTGGCAGATGGGGCTGCGGCAGTGGTTGGATACGATGCCGACGGGGCTGTTGACTGTTGAACTGGCTGCCCAACGACACGAAATCCGGCGCCAACCGGCTGATCCGCATCGACAAGCAGCACATACCCCGAATCATGCTGGATCCACTTTTTGCCTGGTGCGGCACCCATTGGAGCGGCCGCCTGGCCGGTTGTTACAGGACTGTAGGCCGGTGTGGTTGCCTGGGGAGCGGTTGCCTGAACAGGCCGGGATGTAACCGGAGATTTTGGATGGATCGGCGCACTCCCGAACTGAGCAGCAGCATCCTGCCCGACCAGGAGGCATGAAATGAGAAACAACCAGATGATTGGCATCTTCTTTTTTACCTCATTCTTTTCTCTTTGTTATCACCCCCTGAATCCCATCCCAGTACCTTGCAACCCCCACTCAAGAGAGAAAATAGCGGCAATTTATCTTCACTCTGCCTGTAGCCTACCCGACTCCTTTATTCCAGTCAACTTTTGCAGGAACTTTGAGGGATAACAAAATGACAAGAAAAAAACACGGTTAACTGGATATCCTGTGGGCCTTGATGTGATTACTCCTCCTCCGACCAGATCCGGGAAAGCTCGCATCCGGAATAAACCGGTATTGGAATCTTCGGGGTCGACCCGCTTGCATCATCCTCACTCCCATGATTCAACACCTGCAGAGAACGGCTGCCATCCCGATAGACCGTGATTCCTTTGCAGCCCTGGTCATACGCCAGGAAAAAGGCATCCGCGACATCCTCAGCAGCGGCGCTATGGGGGAAATTGATCGTTTTTGAAACAGCATTGTCAGTCTGCCTCTGAAATGCCGCCTGCATCCGGACATGATGCTCGGGACTCAGGTCATGGGCGCAAACAAACAGCCGGGCGATATCCTCGGGGATTTCGGGACAGTCCTGAAGATTCCCTGTCCGGGCGATTTTCTTCATCAGCGATTCGGAATAAAAACCTCTTTCGAGCGCCCAGGCTTTGAAAACCGGATGAACCTCCACCAGGCGGTCGTTTTCCATCACACTGCGCCAGAATGAGACTCCGAACAAGGGTTCGATGCCACTTGAACACCCCGCGATGATGCTGATGGTGCCAGTAGGAGCGATGGTGGTCGTGGTTGCATTCCTCAGGGGCGGGGATCCCTGGCGTGCCCAGGTGCTTTCCGGGAAATTCGGGAATGGGCCACGCTCCTCGGCCAGTTCGGCGCTGGCCTGCTTGCTCTGCTGCTGGATGAACCCCATCAGCTTTTCCGCTTCCTGGATCGCTTCGGGAGAATTGTAAGGAATCCCGCGAAGGATCAGATAATCGGCAAAGCCCATCACCCCAAGCCCGATTTTCCGGTTCTGTTCGGTAATTTCAGCAATCTGGGGCAATGGATAATTGTTGCAGGTGATGACATTGTCGAGGAAACGGACCGCCTGATGAATGCGTTGCGACAGATGATCCCAGTCGATTGAACGATTGGCTGGCCGCACAAACCGTGAAACATTCAGAGATCCGAGATTGCAGGATTCATAGGGCAGCAAAGGTTGCTCACCGCACGGGTTGGTGGCTTCATACTGGCCCACCTGCGGAGTGGGATTATCCCGGTTCATTCGATCGATGAAGACAAGCCCGGGATCGCCATTCCTCCAGGCGGCCTGAACCAGTTTCCAGAACACCTCGCGCGCAGGCAGGGATCGACCCACCTGCCCGGTGTGCGGAGCGATCAGATCATACTCACCTCCGGTTCGCACCCGGTCCATGAAATCATCTGTGACAGCGACAGAGATGTTGAAATTATTCAGGCGCTCACTTGAGTGTTTGCAGCCGATAAAATCCAGGATATCCGGATGATCCACACGGAGAATCCCCATGTTGGCCCCACGGCGAGTGCCGCCCTGTTTGATCGTGTCGGTGGCTGCATCGAACACAGTCATAAAGGAAATCGGTCCACTCGAGACCCCTTTGGTGGTGCGGACCCGGCTGAGGCTTGGCCGCAAACGTGAAAACGAGAACCCTGTTCCTCCGCCCGATTTGTGAATCAACGCAGCCTGTTTGACCGCTTCGAATATCTCTTCAAGTGAATCCCCTACCGGAAGGACAAAGCAGGCCGACAACTGCCCGAGGTCTCTGCCCGCATTCATCAAGGTGGGGGAGTTGGGAAGGAATTCAAGGCGAACCATCATCTCATAAAAAATATCCGCCCATGCTTCGGCATTCGATGTGCTCCCATACATTCTTTCTGCTGAGGCGATCACCCATGCCACCCGTTGGAACAGATCATCCGGGGTTTCCCGGATCCTGCCTTCATCATCTTTGAGGAGATATCTTCTCTCGAGCACCTTGCGGGCATTGGAGGTGAGGTGGGCGGCCATGTCCGTTATCGACATGATGGGTTCAAGGGTCTCCTTTCCTGTTCGATCTGCTGGTAAGATAATCCAGATGGGTATCGATCGATTCTCTGAGGTCTATTTTCGCGGAATCCGAGAGGATTCGCAAGGGATGAATTGCCCATAAGTGCACTTTAAGCCGGGAGAGGAGCCATCATGTTTACTATTCTGCACGCTATCCACCTGTTTGCTGTTGTGGTTGCCATCGGGGGAAGTGTAGTGCTTCGTTTTATTGTCTACCCCTTTCTCGACTCGGATGAAAATACCCAGGCGGTGCGTAACGAAATCTTTGCACGCTGGCGGAAAGTGGTGTGGATCATGATCATTCTGATCACCCTGACCGGCCTGGGAAATGCCCATCAATCCGCCATGCGGGTTGGCAAAGATTTCCTGTACTGGATGATTTTCTCAGCCAAGATTATTCTGGCGCTCGGCCTGTTTGGCATTTCGCTGATGCTCACTCTGCCAGGGGAAACCTATGACAGGTTCCGCCGGGAGCGCAATAAATGGATGCATGCCATTGTTGCGCTGGGAGGTGTCATCATCCTGATCTCGGCTTATCTGCGGCTGAACTTCCCAGGCATTTCCCAATGATTCGGACAGTCAACCTGCCCTGCGAGCCAGCTGAAGTCTACTCGGTGCTGACAGATCCCATCCGCCTGGCAGCCTGGCTGAATGTTACCAGTGCAACCACAGGAATCGATATTTTCCATGTCTTTGAGGTTGTGGAAAAGAAAACCGATCCAGCCTGGCAGGTGCGGGGTGTCGTGGTCCATTATGAAACAGACCGCCAAATCCAGGTTGAGGCGCGCGAGACAGACCATGCCCCCAAAGGCCCGCTCACTTTCACGATCGAGCCAGAGGGTGAAAGGGCAGTCCTGCAGATTGAATGGGAGCAGCGTTTCATCCTGCCGCTGGTGGAAAGAATGATCGATCCCCAATCGGTCATCCGCCTGGAACTGATTTCTCAGAAGTTGCGGAAGGGAAAAGCCTTTTATCCGGATTCCACCTGCGCAGAGCACCCCAGCCCGGCCTAACGGCAGCAGGGTTCGAGAAGGTTCCTCCTGGCTGGCGGGCGATTCGTGGCGGGGGGATCCACGACACCAAGAGCCGCCAGATCCCAGCCTTTCCGGTATTCACGCTGCACCAGGCGATTGGCTTGAGGGTCATGAGAAATGGTTTCGGTTTCTCCATCCCAGGCAAGGGTCCTTCCAACCCGGTGGGAGATATTCCCGAGGTTAGCCAGTGTGGTCAGTTGATGGCCATATTCGATATCGGCGGAGCAGAGGGAGCGTGAACGGATGCAGTCCAGAAATTCCCGCTTGTGCCGGATGCCCGCATCTCCGACCGGATTGCCTTCCTCTTTGAATTCCTGAATGACTTTGCCACCTGGGTCCTTGTGGATAAACCAGCCATAATCCACGATCAAAGTCCCCTGAGTCCCGCACAGTTTGAGTCCTTTGGAACGGCCTTCGAGGCCATCGGCATTGCATTCGGTATGAGACCAGATCAGCTGCAGAGGGCTGGATTGAGACTGGGGTGGATCGAATTCCCAGACGACATTGAGTGTGTCCGGAGTTTCTGCATTGTCTTCCAGTGCATACCTTCCTCCGACAGCAGAAACTCTGCGTGGGAAGCCGGGATTGGTTCCCCACAGGAAGACATCGATCATGTGGCAGGTGAAATCCGTCAGCTGGCCTCCACCATAATCCCAGAAATATCTCCACTTGAAATGGGATCGATTAGGGTTATAAGGCCGTTGGGGAGCAGGTCCCAGCCAGAAGTTGTAATCCAGACCTTCAGGGACTGTGCCATCCTCCGGTTTTCCAATCCCCTGGGGGGCCTGGTTGCTCGAAAGCCAGGCGCGAGCCTGGGTGATGGTCCCGAGTGCTCCGGATTGAATAATCTCCACTGCTTTATGATACCCAAGCGAGGCATGAACCTGGCACCCCAGCTGAGTGACACGGCTGTTGGCGCGTGCAGCCTGCACCGCCAGACGCCCCTCGCGGATGTTATGGGTGAAGGGCTTCTCGACATACACATCTTTCCCCGATTTGCACGCAAGGGCTGTGATGATGCCATGCCAGTGGTCTGGTGTGGCAATCAGAACAGCATCGATATCGTGTCTACCGAGAAGGTCCCGGAAGTCCAGGCAGGTATCGGGCGTCTTGTTCCGTCTCTCTTTGACCATCCCGGCAGCCCTGGCCAGGTGTGTGGAATCAACATCACACAGAGCAACCACATCGACCTCATCAAAGGTCAGAAAGTCGGCCATATCCCCGCAGCCCATGCCACCCAGGCCGATGCAGCCCAGCTGGATTCGATCATTGGGCGAGGAAAAGGATGGATAGGAACGGATGAAGAATGGGGAAACCACCGCTCCTGTTGAAAGGATTCTGATGAAGTCGCGTCGTTCCATGGCTGCTTAATAATCTCCCTTGAGCAAGGATTTAAGGATATTTGCCGGCCAGATCGCTGGCAAGTTAATGATCATGGGCAGCGGAGTCTATCCAAACCGTTTTTTTTTCAAGGAAGGCCTGTTTTTCCATGCCTGGCCGACCATCGCCAGGCTTTGTCATCCTTTGATGCCTGTAAGCGTGATGCCTTCGATGAAATAACGCTGGGCGAAGAAGAAGATGATCAGCACAGGCAGCAGCATGAGCGTTGAAACCGCCATGAGAAGTGCCCACTCCGCACCGTGCTCCCAGACAAAACCCTGAAGTCCGAGCGCAAGCGTTTTCTTTCCCTCACTGCTCAGGTAGATGAGAGGCCCCATAAAATCATTCCAGCTGCCCATGAAGGTGAAAACCCCGACTGTCGCCAGAGCCGGTTTTGACAGGGGGAGAATGACATGCCAGAAGGCCAGCAGCCTGGGACAGCCATCCACCCTGGCCGCATCTTCCAGGTCGGACGGGATTGTGAGGAAAAACTGCCTCAACAGGAAGATATAAAAAGCATTTCCAAAGAAGGAGGGGACAACCAGAGGAAGAATGGTATTGATCCAGCCGAGTTCTTTGAACAGCAGGAATACCGGAATCATGGTCACCTGGCCCGGCAGCATCATGGTGGACAGCAGCAGGATAAACAGGAAATCCCTGCCAGGCCACCTCAATCGTGCAAACGAATACGCCACCAGGGATGAAGACAGAATGGTTCCGAGGATGGTGAGAAGGGTGATTGAGGTTGTGTTCCAGACATAGGTCCAGAATGGAATGGCATCGATGGCATGGGGATAATTCGACCACAGGACCGGATCCGGAATCCAGCGTGGCGGGAATGTGAAGATCTGGCTTTCGGGTTTGACAGAGGTTGAAATCATCCAGAAGAAAGGGATCAGAAAGACCCCGCCCAGAATGATCAGGAGACTGTAAACAAAAAAGAGATAAGCAGCTCTGGCGGGCTTCATCCTATTTCCCCGGGCCGCCCGTTTCGTAGTAGACCCAACGCTTTGCCAGGCGCATCTGGACCAGAGTCAGGGAAAGCACAACGGCAAAGAGGATCCAGGCCATGGCGGAGGCATATCCCATGCGGAAAGACTGGAAGGCAGTGCGGAACAGGTAAAGGGCATAGAACAGGGTCGAGTCCAGCGGGCCGCCATTGGTCATGACATAGGCCTGGGTGAAAATCTGGAAGGATCCGATGATTCCAATCACCAGGTTGAAAAAGAGAGCCGGAGTCAACAGGGGGACAGTGATGTAAATGAACTGGAGAAATACTCCTGCACCATCGATCCTGGCGGATTCATACAGGTGCCGCGGGATACCCTGAAGGGCTGCAAGCAGAACCATCATTCCTGCCCCCAGCCCCCATAAACTCATCACAATGATAGCCGGTTTTGACCAGGCAGGATCGGTGAGCCAGCCGGGGCCTTGAATGCCGATTTTCGAGAGGGCTGCATTGAGGATTCCATACTCGGGATTGAGGATCCACATCCACAGAACCGAAACCGCCACCCCTGAAATTATGGATGGAATATAAAATATTGTCCTGAAAAATCGCATTCCCCGCACCTTCTGATTCAGAAGAACCGCCAGCAGCAGGGCGCCGCACAAACCCAGGGGGACATGAAAGGCTGTGTAGTAGGCGGTATTCCACAGGCTTTTCCAGAAGAGCGGGTCCTCGAAAACCATCTCCCGGTAGTTGTTCATCCCCACCCAGCGCGCCGGACTGAGGACCCGGTAATCACAGAAGGAAAACAGGAACGACACCAGCACCGGTCCAGCTGTGAAAAAGATAAAACCGATCAGCCACGGAGCTGCGAACAGATACCCTTCGAGAATATCGTGACGAGTGTATGCGGCCAGGCATCCACGGGTTTTTGACAGGTAAAACACCACTCCCAGAATCAGAATGCCGATCAGGCATGACCAGAAAATCACACGGGACCAGCGGAGCAGGGGATAACTCTTCTGGGTGTAAAATTTATCCAGCGCCGACTGAACATCCTGTGCGGTATCCTGGAGGGCCTTTTGCGGGGATTTGCTCCCGAAGATGGCCACCTCGGTCATGCGATCGATGGCTTCAAAAAGAAAATCCTGGATGGGTGTTTTCGGGAGGAAATGGCTTTTGTCCATCAGGTCGGCACAGATCCGCCAAGGCTCGGGCATGGTCTCATGCAGCCGCTGGATAACTGCTTTTCGGGAAGGGATATTCCAGGACCGGGCCAGGACTTCCTGGCTTTCCTCGGCAGTGAAAAATTTTATGAAATCCCAGGCTTCTTCAACCCGGCTGGAATGGCGCGGAATGACCAGGGCCATCCCACCGCTCCAGGTGGAGATTTCGCCCCCTTCCGGCACGGGGGCATAGGTGACCCCATACTCGAGGTCAGGCGCATACTGCCGCCAGTAATCCGGCTCCCAGCTGCCATCCACCATCATGGCCACTTTCCCGGTAATAAAGGGGTTCTGAGTCTGAGGGCCAAAGCCGGTTCGGAAGTTTGTCAGCGCCTGGATGTTGTAAGTCCTGGCAAACTTGACAATCCATTCCAGTGTTTCGAGTGCTTCGGGGGAGTTGAAGGCAGTTTTCCGGCCATCCTCGGAAATAAAACGCACCCCCTTCTGATAGGCATAGATGAAGAAATAACTGTTCCCCCAGAGCGGAAAGAACCCCACTCTCTCAAGCCTGCCGGAAGCATCACGCCGGGTCAGACGTTCGGCAAATTCCTCCAGCTCCTTCCAGGTCCTTGGGGGCCGTTCCGGGTCGAGGCCTTCTTCCCGGAAAATTTTTTTGTTCCAGAAAAACACACGGTTATCGGTGTTGACAGGAATCCCCCAGATCTGTCCACCATATTCGCATTCGTCCCAGCAGGCTTTGAGGAAATCCTCTGCCTGTATTCCATCTCGATGAATCAGGCTGTCCAGCGCTGTGAAGGTATTCTCGGCAGCCCAGTTGGAGATCATCGGGCGATTGAAGACAACCACATCGGGGGGAATCCCTCCCGCGACAGCCGGGAGGAGCTTCTGGTTCATGTTGCTGACCTGGAGGGTCTCGATCCGGATGTGCGGGTTTCGGTGTTCATACTCCTTGCAAAGCCCTTCGAGGGCCAGACGGTGGGGACCTGTCCAGCTGTACCAGAAACGCAAATGAACTGTTGGTTCGCCACCACCAGGAGATTCGGCGCACAAAACAAACAGCAGAAAAAATCCTGAAAACAATCGAAAAAAACGGCCGGCCATCCCCCGCTCCAGCAGAATAATCCAACATGCATTCCTGTTCATCCCGAAAAGCTCTGGCATCTGCAAACAAAGATGAATTAACGATCACTCATGCCCAATTCTAAGTGGTTTTGCATAGGACAACCACCCCAGTGAAGGACGATATGCCCCACAAACGCGCCATTGCAATACCCCCTGACTCAAAAAAGCCAAGTTTGTGGTAGGATCGGGCCATGGCAGATTCCCAAAAAGAAACCTTCATCCTTCTGATGTCCTGCCCCGACCAGAAGGGCCTGGTGGCCAGGGTTGCCCGGTTTCTATATGAGGCGGGCGCGAATATTCTCCATGCTGACCACCATGTCGACCCTGAAGCGAACATTTTTTTCATGCGGATCGAATGGGAGGCAGAGGGTTTTCAGTTATCCCGGGACGATTTGAAAAGCACCTTTGGCCAGCTGGTGGCCCCATTGGGAATGGAATGGTCTTTTCATTATTCAAGCCAGGTTCAACGGCTCGCGATATTCGTATCCCGGCAGGACCACTGCCTGATGGATTTGCTCTGGCGGTATCGAGCCAGGGAAATCCAGTGCGAAATCCCGCTGCTGATCTCCAACCACATGGAATATGGACCGGTCGCCCGTGAGTACGGCATGGATTTTCGGTATATACCGATTACTCAAAAGACCAAACAGAGCCAGGAGTCTCTGGAAATCAATCTGCTTCATGAATACCGGATCGATCTGGTGGTGCTGGCGCGTTACATGCAGATATTATCACCGGCATTCATTCAGGTATTCCCACGGCGAATCATCAATATCCATCATTCTTTTCTGCCTGCATTTATCGGCGGGAATCCATACCGGAAAGCCTATGAACGCGGAGTAAAGCTGGTGGGAGCCACCAGCCATTATGTTACCGAAGATCTCGACCAGGGGCCGATCATCGAACAGGATGTTGTCCGGGTCAGCCATCGTGACACACTGGAAGACCTGATTCGCAAAGGGCGTGACCTGGAAAAACAAGTCCTGGCTCGTGCGGTGCGCGCTCATCTGCTGCACAATGTGCTGAGCTACGCCAACAAAACTGTTGTCTTTGGATAATGATCCTGAAATGAACCCAGCCGCAATATGAAGGAGCCATGTGATGAAAATCGGTTTGAGCACCTACAGCCTGTATGAAGCTTTGAAATCCGGGGAGATGACAGTTCCGGACATCATCCAGTGGGTGTCGGATCAGGGGGGAGAGCATGTTGAAATTTCTCTGGTCGGTTTTGATCTGGTTGAGAATCCCGAATTGATCGATCCGATCTGCCGGAAGATCGAGCAGACAGGCATTACTGCATCGAGTTATACAGTCGGAGCGCAGCTTCTGCAGGAGAGCCGTGAAGCTTTCGATGCTGAGGTTTCACGCCTTATGCGCCATGTGGAGACCGCAGCGAAGATGGGAATCCAGCTGATGCGCCATGATGCCTGTTCGCGCCCGCCGGAAGAGGCCACCATCGAGCAATTTGAGGCAGACCTTCCCCATATGATCGAAGGGATCCGCAGGATCGCCGATCATGCCATGCAGCATGGGATCACGACCAGTGTTGAAAACCATGGCTATCATGTTCAGAACAGCGACAGGGTCCGCCGCCTGATTCACGCAGTCGACCGCCCCAACTACCGCTGGACTCTCGATGTGGGCAATTTTGTGTGTGTGGATGAAGATCCACTCTATGCTGTCCGGAATGCGATGCCATTCGCAGTCATGGTGCATTTCAAAGATTTTTATATCCGGCCGGCCAGCCTGGATCCCGGGGAAGGCTGGTTCCGTTCCTCATCCGGCAAGTATTTGCGCGGGGCGATTGTCGGCCAGGGTGATATCGATATCCGGTCCATTCTGAAAATCCTTAAAGACCATGGCTATGATGGTTTTCTCTCGGTCGAGTTTGAGGGTATGGAAGACTGCCGTCTGGGCTCACGAATCGGGATGGAAAACCTGCGCCGTCTTGTTTCGGAGTGCTGATCTGAGATGAATCCCGGCGAGATCGAAATCCTGCTGGTAGAGGATGATCCACGATTTGCACAGAGGATCAAACGCAACCTGGAAAGTGAAGGGTTCATCATCGACTGGGTGGAACGAGGCGATCTGGCGATCGAGAAAATCCGGGCCAAAGCCTATCACCTGCTGCTGACTGACATAAAAATGCCCGGATCCAGCGGGATCGACCTGCTCGAGGCAGTTAAAATCCGCCCGGGATTTGACCCCGACCTGCCGGTTGTCATGCTGACCTCGATCGACTCGGTCGAGACAGCGGTCCAATCGATGCGCCTGGGTGCTGCCGACTACATCAAAAAAGATGCCGGCCGGGATGAAGTAATTCAGCGCCTGCATAAAGTTCTGGGTGAAGCAAGAATCCACCGTGAAAATCTCGATCTGAAGGCACGCATCTCCGCAGGCGCCATCAGTGAAGGGCTGGTGGCTCTGAGTCCTGCCATGGCTGGACTCATGTCTGAAATCCGCGAACTGGCTCCCACTCCGGTCACCATTCTGATTCAGGGAGAAACTGGAGTCGGCAAAGAGGTCATCGCACGGGAAATCCACAGCCTTTCCGGCAAACCGACCGATCACTGGGTGGCAATCAACTGTGCTGCCTTGCCGGAGGATGACAAATTTCAATCCGAAGTTTTCGGCCATGAAAGGGGAGCCTTCACAGGAGCCTCCGAAAGGAAAAGGGGGCAGTTCGAGCAGGCTGAAAATGGAACCTTGTTCCTCGATGAAGTCGGGGAGCTGTCGCTCGATTCCCAGGCCAAACTCCTGCGTGTCCTCGAGACCGGCGAATTCAGCCGCATGGGAGGAACCCAGACACTCCAGCTCAAAGCCAGGATCCTGCTGGCCACCAACAAAGACCTGCGCCGGGAGGTCCAGGAAGGCCGCTTCCGGAATGACTTGTTTTTCCGAATCAGTATCGCTCCCATCACGATCCCTCCCCTGCGCCGGCGCCATGAGGATATCGAGCCGCTCAGCCGACTGCTGATGCAGGACTATTCACGTCGGTATGGAAAGCAACCCCGGCAGTTCTCGAAAGCCGCACTTGAAAGGCTGCAGGCCTATTCCTGGCCTGGAAATGTGCGGGAGCTGAGGAATGTTGTCGAAAGCCTGCTGGTACGAGGAAAAACAGGTGAGGTCGGACCGGATGAGCTGCGGCTGGAAGGCCCCTCGCAGGGGGGTGCAGCCGTTGTGGTTCAGCTCCCTGAGCAGGGAATGTCGCTGGATGAAATCGAACGCATGGCTGTTGAACAAGCGCTGGAGAAGGCTGGCTACAACCAGAGCGCCGCAGCGCGGCTTTTGCAGATCAGCCCGGACCGTCTGGCCGGCCGTGTCAAGAAATTCGGTCTGATGCGCTCCAATGAGGGTGGCTGACCCGCAGGATCAGGCCGAGTTGCCGACGGCCATCCATGCTCCCGGGAAACCGATCCGATTGGTGAAATCCTGCTTGACAACCCATGGCTATATGGCATAATTACCATGATACCATGAATAAGAAATCCACTGAGTTTTACGAAGCGCGTGCGAATGTGGCCAAGGCTTTGGCCCACCCTTCCCGGCTGCTCATACTGGACGCACTCCAGGAAAAGGAAATGTGCGTGTGCGACCTCACTTCACTGGTAGGAGCGGATCAATCAACCGTCTCAAAGCATCTGGCGGTTCTTAAACAGGCAGGTTTTCTGGAAACGCGAAAGGAAGGGCCCATGGTGTATTACCGGCTGATGATCCCCTGCCTGGACAGCTTCTTCAGTTGCGTCGAAGCAGTCATTTTGAAACGAAGAGATGCTGGAATCGCTGCCTGTAGGCGGTAATTTATTTCATCACATACATGGCTTTATTGCCATAAGGCCATTTTGGCAAGGATAACAGGCCCATGAAACGGGAACTAAAAATACTGAGCGCCTTCATTGGCATTTTTCTGGTCGCTTATTTTCTGCCTTTGGGGAACCCGAAGGTCTCCAATGCCATTCTTGAAGCATTCAACCTCCTGCAATGGTATGCCCGCCAGCACACCCTGGCTTGTGTGGTTCCCGCCATGTTCATTGCCGGTGCGATCACCACTTTCCTCTCCCAAGCTTCGGTATTGAATTATTTGGGCCCGAAAGCGAATCGTCCTCTGTCTTATGGTGTCGGGGCTGTCTCCGGATTCATCCTCGCGGTGTGTTCGTGCAGTGTGCTGCCAATGTTCGCGGGCATCTATGCTCTGGGAGCAGGACTCGGTCCTGCCTGCGCGTTTCTCTACTCCGGCCCGGCGATCAATGTCATGGCGGTATTTCTTTCGGCGCGGGTGCTGGGTGCTGATATTGGTATTGCCCGTACGGTGGGTGCGGTGGTCTTCGCGGTGGTCATTGGCTTACTCATGGCCTTCATTTTCCGCAAAGATGACAAAAAGCGAAACGAAGCCGCCCTGCAGCTGCCTGATCCCCCTCCGAGTCCAAGGCGGCTCTGGCAGACCACCCTTTTTATGCTCTGCATGATTCTCTTTCTCATGTTCAGTGATTGGTACAACACCTATGATGTCACCATTACCTTGAAGGATGGCTCCACTTTCACCGCCAACATCCGCACCCAGACCCGCGATGCCATGGATGTGCAGATTTACCAGGCTGACGGTGAACTTGAAACCGAACTCAAGCGAATCTCCTTCGCGGATACCCAGGAGATCAAGCCAGTTCCCAGCTTCACGATGACTGTCCACAGCATGAAGTGGCATCTGGCTGGCCTGATGGGATTGGCTGTCCTCCTGATGGTGTGGCGCTGGTTCAGCCGTGAGGAAGTCAAGGAGTGGATGAATGCGACATGGGACTTCGCCAAGATGATTGTGCCGCTGTTGTTTGGCGGCGTTTTCATTACGGGTTTTGTGGGAGCGCTCCTGCCTGACAAGTATGTCGCGGCCTGGGTGGGCGGGGACAGTCTTTCATCGAATTTCGTAGCCTCTTTTATCGGCTGCATCTGGTATTTCGCTACACTCACAGAAATACCAATCGTGGAGGTCTTGACTCGTTTAGGCATGGGCAAGGGTCCCGCTCTGTCCCTGCTGCTCGCCGGACCGGCCCTTTCCCTGCCAAGTATCTTCGTCCTGATCTCGGTGATGGGCTGGAAAAAGACAATGGTGTTTACTTTGTTGGTGGTCATCATGTCCACCTTCGTGGGAATGGTCTTTGGAGCGATATTCTGATCGAGAAGGAGAGGCAGATCATGAAACTGGAGATCCTTGGAACTGGATGCGTCAAGTGCAGAACTCTTGAAGAGAACACTCGCAAGGCAGCTGACTCGCTCGGGATGCCCTATGAACTTGAGAAGGTTTGTGAAATCGCGGAGATCGTAAAACGAGGAGTCATAATGACCCCTGCCCTGATGTTGGATGGCAAGGTCAAGAGCATGGGGAAAGTCCTCACTCCCGCTGAGATCACGACAATTCTGTCCGATGGTGGTGGACACCAAACCAAGGGAGGTGGCTGTGAATAAGCAGAATGTTGTCAATCTTCTAATGATCGCCGCTGTGATTGCGCTTGTCGCAGGAGTGGCGGCCATGAAATCCTCCCAGCGGGAACAGGTTCATGCACCTGAACCAGCAGCTGTGTCGAATGTTCCGGAAGACTATGCTTTCATCAATTCTCAACCAACTGCAAAACTCCCGCGGCTTGTGGAACTGGGCGGTGAAAAGTGCATCCCCTGCATGCAAATGGCCCCGATCATCGAGGAACTCCAGAAGGAATATGCAGGCCGGGTGAATATCGAGAAGATCGATGTCGGCAAGGTTCACTCTGCCATAAACCTTTATGCGGTACGTCTGATTCCCACTCAAGTATTCATCAAGGCCGATGGGCAGGAGTTCTGGCGGAATGAGGGGACACTCACCAAGGAGGAGATTGTCGCGAAATTCGTGGAAATGGGGATTAAGTAACCATGCTTGAAGCCATGACTCAGTCACTTATTCAGGCTATGGATGCGAATCTATGGCTGGCTCCGTTCGCGGCCTTTGCGGGCGGACTGACAACTGCGGCAAATCCTTGTGTGCTGGCCATGGTCCCCCTGATGGTCGCTTATGTCGCTGGGCAAGAAACACGATCTGTGTGGCGTTCCTTCCTTCTCTCCATGGCCTTTTCAGTGGGGATCACTCTCATGTTTGCTATTCTCTTTCTGGCGACCTGGGCCGCGAGTTCAGTTCTGCATGCGGAGTGGTGGACTTATCTCGCGGCAGTGGTATGCCTCCTGATGGGGTTGCATCTTTTGGGGCTGCTGCATTTCGAGATCCCCGCGCCAAAAGCAGTCACGCCGAAGCAGAAGGGACTTGCGGGAGCCTTTCTTTTGGGATTACTTTTCGGCCTTGTCTCACTCCCTTGCGCGGGCCCCATTCTCTTAGCCTTGTTAACCCTGGTGCCAATCAAAGGGGCAACCTATGGTGGCCTTTTACTTGTATGTTATGGAATTGGCCACTGTGGTTTGATTCTCGCAGGTGGGACCTCGATGGGGTTGGTACAACACATGGTCGATTCACAGGGTTGGACGAAAGGAGTGGGAGTCATTCGCAAGTTGGCGGGGGCGCTGATTCTCGTGACAGGGTTGGCCCTCCTGTTCGGCTGATTGTAACACCTGCTGGAAGTATTTTTCGATCGATTGCAGTGGGGTTGCCAGCGAGTGTGAGAGCTTTCATGCTGCCAGAGGCATCCTGCGAGAAATAATATCTCTCGTACCCGCGCTGCACACTGTTGGCGTTGTACACCGCAACGACATTGCCGACTGCGTCAGAAGTGTAAGTGTAGTCGTTGGTGGAGTCAGGGGTTGGGGTGTAGGTCTCCGCCTGGGTCATCTGGTTCCTCATGGTTGCTGTTGCAAGGCGATTATACACCATCCGGTTCAACAATCCGAACAAATATTTTCCACTCCTCCTACGCCAACTTTGCTCCCCCTATGTGAATCTCACCATCCCTTTTGTCATCCTCGCGAAAGCGGGGATCCATGGCGTCCGAGCAATTTTCTGGATTCCCACTTTCGTGGGAAAGACGGGTTGGGGGGCGGGAATGACGGGTTGGGGGGCGGGAATGAC
>WBZO01002885.1_pt1 | contig 21273 bp, 11 predicted proteins | sample 5204261 | NCBI WGS metagenome assembly WBZO01 (sample SAMN12412400, study PRJNA552823) | activated sludge metagenome | isolation source: activated sludge from anammox sidestream of wastewater treatment plant... | place: USA: North Carolina | collected 2017-09 | reverse complement strand
CTAGGCTGGAAAGTGTATCGAAATAGCCGCCTCCGGTGTGTGTGAAAATTTCGTAGCTGCTGCGTATAAACATGGCAATTATTCCCAACACAATGGGCACATCCATGTTGAGTGTTTTTTCTTTTGCAGCACTCCATGCCGAAATAAAAAATTCGCTGGCACTAAATAGTAAAACAGGTAATGCCAATAAGAAGTTTAGGTAGCCGAAGAATTTTCTGAAACCACTTTCTGCTATTACATCTATTCCTAAATATTCAGGAAAAGTGAAGAGCATAATATTGCCGAAGGCAAAAAATGCAATACCAATTTTTAAGTAGTATTTGCGCAGGTGTTGCTTTTTTTCTTTGCGTTGGAGGTCGTTTAAATTGATGCGTGGCTCATAGCCTATTTGTACCAATGCTTCTACTACTTGGCGGAGGTTTAGAATAGTGTTGTCGAAAGTAATATTGGCTTCGCGTTTCATAAAGTTTACATGCGAGCGCAGTATTCCTTTTTTTATCCGGTAAAGATTTTCGAGCAGGTAAATGCACGAGCTGCAATGTATTTGCGGAATATAGAAGGTTACGGTAGAAAGGTTGCCATCGTTGAAGTTCAGCAGCTGTGTTATTACTTGTGCATCTTCGAGATAGGCAAATTTGTGGGGGCTAATTTCTTTGTTGAGTGAAGTGCCCGGATTGGTATTTAAGTTATAGTAGGTACACAAATTGTTTTCACTAAGCAGCGAGTAAACTGTTTTGCAACCTTCGCAACAAAACGATTTTTTATCGAATTGAATTTCGGTTTTACAGTCTTCGCCACAGTGATAGCAAACTTTTAATGCGCCCTGCTGTACCTGTTTCATTACAAGCACAAATTTGTACTTTATTGCGGTATAAAACTATGATGAATGTCATGCAGCTTACACATCGGAGAGGCGTGGTTGGGCGGGCAACGAAAAGTAGAATGTGGCACCTTCGCCAAGGGTAGATTCTGCCCATACTTTTCCACTGTGGCGCTTTACAATTCTATTTACAATGGCAAGGCCCACTCCGGTTCCTTCAAACTCCATGCTGGAATGCAGGCGTTGGAATATCCCAAATAGTTTGTTGTAATACTTCATATCGAAACCGGCACCATTGTCTTTTACATAGTAAATTATTTCTCCATTGTTATTGGTACTGCCTATTTCTATAAACTGTTTTGGTTTTTGCGAAGAGTATTTTATGGCATTAGAAACAAGGTTTATCCATACTTGCTTAATTAAACTTGAATCGCAAATGGCGGGTTCTATATGTTTAATGTTGAGCAGTATTTTTGAGGGGCTGTTTTCGTAAGTAAGTTGTGCTGCTACGGCATTTGCCACCTCTTTCATATCTGTGAGTTGAAAGTTGGGCTTGTAGCGACCTAGTTTTGAGAATGCCAAAAGGTCGTCTATCAGTTGCCCCATTTGGGCTGCATTTTCGCGCATCATAGTCATAATACGCATAGTATCTGCATCAAAATTTTTCTCTTCGCTTTGGCGTTGCAGCAGCGAGGCAAAACCATTGATTGCCCGCAGTGGTGCACGTAAATCGTGCGAAACGGTGTAAGTAAAGGCTTCTAATTCTTTATTGATATTGTGCAGGCGCTGGTTGTTTGTTTCGAGTTGGGTATTTAAACTTAGTATTTGCGACTCGTGTTGTTTGCGCTCGGTAATATCTGTGCTCATACCGCAGAGTGCGTATATGTTGCCATCTCTATCTCGCAATGGAAATTTTATTGAAAGGTAAGTATGTGCTTTTCCTTGTATGGGAACTATTTCTTCAAGCTCCATAGGTATGCCGGTTGTAAGTACTTTGCTATCGGTTTCGCGAAGTTTTAGTGCAGTGTCGGAAGGAAATAAATCGGCATCACTTTTTTCTGTTACTGCTGCCGCAGGGATATTGAATACATCTGTGAATTGCTTGTTGGCTAAGAGGTATTTCCCGGTTTTATCTTTTATAAAAACAAGGGTTGATGTATTGTCAATTATATTTTGTAGCAATTGCTTTTCTACCTGCAAATTTTCTTCGGCAGTAATTCTTTGTTTTAAGTTATTGGCAATGCTTTTAAATGAAATAACCAAAACAGCAAGCATTAAGAGTATAAGTGCAATAAAGGCAATTTGCGAACTCAATTGCCAAGATTCTTGTTTTTGTTGTCGTATTTTTAGTAGTTCCTTTTCTTCTCGCTCAAAGGCCAAAAGAGTAGTTCTAAAGTTATCCATATATATGTTAGGTGTATCGGATTGCATAGCAATTATCGCAGCTTTAGCTCCAATATTTTGGCGGGTGGTAATAAGTTTTTGGGTTAATTCTATTTGCTTGTTGGCAGCAATTTCTAATTTTTTAAAACTGTTTTTGGGTGGGAAATTTTTATTGTTAAGTTGGAGTAGAAGTTTAAAATTATGATTGAAACTAGTGTGTGCTCTTTGGTAATGTGTTAGATATTTTTCGTTGCCGGTAAGTGCATAATCGGTAGCATTGGCTTCCATGTCCAGCATTTCATCTAGTACCTCTTCTGTATGCTGAATTAGTAAGTTGGTTTGTGAAAGCCAATCGTTGGCTTGGTTGAATTTTGAGAAATTAAAAATAACCAAAGCTATGCTTAAACCAACAAGTATTAGCAACGCAAAGAAGCCCCAATAGAGCCGTTGCTTCAAAGAAAAATCTGAAAAAAAAGTAGATATGCCCTTCAACATGAATTAAATAATTGGTGCTGAAGAGTATTACAGAATGAGTGGTGAATCTGCAATTTTTTAATTACAACAGCAAGAAATGGAGGCTGTTTTTTTAGATTACTTATTAAGTTGTATGTGTGTGTAAAGTAGTGTATGCATAAAAAAATGGAATAGATTTACACCAACGAAAGTGTATGAGAGTAGCCGTATTCAGAAAAGCCCATTTTAATGCCGCACACAGGTTGTATAGAAAGGAATGGAGCCACGAGAAAAACAATGAGGTATTTGGATTGTGCAATAACCCCAATTGGCATGGGCACAATTATGTGGTGGAAGTAAAGATAATGGGAGAGGTAGATCCCGAAACCGGATACTTGATTGATTTGAAAATACTAAACAGTATTATTCAAAAAGAAGTGATTGAGCGCTTCGATCATAAAAACTTAAACTTAGATACTGTAGAGTTTAAAGACCTAAATCCCACAGGCGAAAATATTGTAGTGGTGATATACAACCTTATTCGTGCATGCTTAGAAGATAAGTACGATTTGGTAGTCCGTCTTTGGGAAACTGAGCGCAATTACTTTGAGTTTCCTGCATAAAAAAAGCAGCTTGAAATTTTCAAACTGCTTACTTTCAAAAACAAAACCCACTTTTTAGTTTGTTTTAACCTGTGGTACCCAATCGGGAACTACTGTAGCTTCTTGTGGTAACTTTCCGGTTAATGAATTTAGAAATGCAGTGATGGAACCAACTTGTTCTTCACTCAAGTCTTTGTTTAGCTGAGTTTTTGCCATAATGCGCACGGCTTCTTTTAAATCGCTTACGCTACCATCGTGGAAGTATGGATATGTTTCGGCACAGTTGCGTAAACCACAGGATTTGAACACAAATTCATCGCCTTCATTTTTTGTTTCTTGGAATCTTCCTTTATCGTGTGTGGCAGATTTTGTATGTTCCCAATAGTTGCTGAAAAGTCCGAATTTTTGCAGCATGGTGCCTCCTAATGTTGCGCCTGCATGGCATTGCTGGCAGCCAATAGTTAAGAACTCGCGTAAGCCGGCTTTTTGCTGTGCTGTAAGTGCATCGGTTTGTCCGTTTAAGTAATTATCGAATGCAGAAGGCGTAACCAATGTGCGCTCAAAAGCAGCTATTGCATTCTGAATATTTTTGAAGGTTAATGGATCTTTATCGTTGGGAAAAGCCTTGCCAAACAATTCTTGGTATTCTTTAATTTCCTTTAATCGCTTAACTAAGAATGCCTCAGATGGAATTGCCATTTCAACCGGATTTAAGATGGGCATTCCTGCTTGCTGTTCTACATCGTTTGCTCTTCCATCCCAAAATTGTATTTTATGAAAAGCTGCATTTAAAACTGTGGGTGAATTTCTATCGCCATTTTTGCCTGCATCGCCTGCAGAGGTGCTTTTATTATCTACGCCAAAGGTGTTTAAGTTGTGGCAAGAATTGCAACTGTTGTTTCCTGTTTTAGATAAGCGAGCATCGTGATACAGTGCCTTGCCCAGCAATATTTTTTCTTCGGTTAGTAGATTAGTTTGGCTTTCTGCTCGTGCAGGAAGTGCTTCAAATACCTCCTGAGCATCTTGTAGTAAAAAGCGCTCCGCATCTGCAGAAAGTGTTGTTGAATCGGTTGTTTGCTCTTGTGGAGTTTTGTTGCTGTTATTACAAGATTGTAAGAGTAATATGGCTAATAACAAGTAAAGTAAATGTTTCATGTTTTTTGGTTTAGTGCTGCAAAGTTACAGTGTTTTTTTATAGATAAAAATAATAGTTTCTATAATTGTAATAGATTTTATCTATAATGAATTTTCAACAGTTAGAATATATACTGGCGGTAAAGCAGTATCGAAATTTTGGAAAGGCAGCAGCAGCTTGTTTTGTAACACAACCAACTTTAAGCGCTATGATTCAAAAGTTGGAGGAGGAGCTAAATGTTCAAATTTTTGACCGTTCAATAACTCCGGTTGCCATTACAGAGGTTGGTGCCGAGGTACTTTTGCAGGCGCAGCAGATTGTTCAGCAAGTGGCATTGCTGCAAGATATTGCTGCTAGTGCCAGTACTAAAATTTATGGAGAGTATCACCTTGCCGTTATACCAACTATTGCACCCGCTTTGATGCCTGCTTTGGCAACTCTGGGTGGTTTGTATCCCGATTTAAAATTGTATGTAAGTGAGCTGCAAACACCAATCTTATTGGAGAAGTTAAGGGCGGGCGAAGTGAATGCTGCTATTGCTGCTACGCCTCTCTTTCAAAAAGATATGGTAGAAATGCCACTGTATTTAGAGCCGCTGCATGTGTTTGTTTCTTCCAGAGAAACCAAAATGAAAAAGTATGTAATGCCGAGCGATATTCAAACCGAAAGAGTGTGGATGCTGGAAGAAGGCAACTGCTTAAGTTCGCAGTTCGAGCACATTTGCAATCTTAAAAGAAGCACTCCCAAGCATAGTAATTTTAAGATTAAAACAGGCAGTATGGAAACCTTGCTGCAATTAGTAGAAGCCAATAATGGAATTACAATTTTACCGGAATTATTTTGCCTTGGTTTAGATAGCACCCGCAAGTTGGGCTTGCGTAAATTTAAACAGCCAAAGCCGGTGCGGCAAGTGAGTTTGCTATACAAAAGAGGAAATGCAAAGGAGCGCTTAAATATGCTTATCGCTACGCATGTTCAGCAATATGTGCAGGGTATCATAAGCCAAAATTTTAAAGATGGAGGCATTGCCGTTATTCCTGCTTATTCATAGTTTCTTTCGCCAAATAGTTTGCTACCTATACGCACCAAGGTGCTGCCGCATTGCAGTGCAATTTTATAGTCGCTGCTCATGCCCATCGAAATTTCTTTAAAACGTGAATCATTTTTAAAGTGCTGTATTTTCAGGCTATCGAAAATAGATTGCAGTTGCATAAACTCTTGTTTAATAAGCGCTTTGTTGTTTGTATTGGTTGCCATACCCATTACACCGCAAATGGCAATATTTTTCATTTCTAAGAATGTAGGAGATTGTAGCAGTTGGCTTGCTTCTGCTTCGTTTAATCCAAATTTTGTTTCTTCTTGTGCAATATGAAATTGAAGTAAACAAGCAATAATTCTATTATTGTTAAGCGCTTGTTTGTTTATTTCCTGTAATAGTTTCATACTATCTACGGAATGTATCATACTCACAAAAGGAGCAATATACTTTACTTTGTTGCGTTGCAAATGACCTATTAAATGCCATTCTATATTGTTTGGGAGCACAGATTGTTTATCACACATTTCCTGTACTTTGTTTTCGCCAAAAATGCGTTGTCCGGCATGGTACAGTGCAGCTATCTTTTCAATAGATTGTGTCTTAGAAACAGCTACTAATCTTGCTTTGTGTTGATTTAATTCATATTTTATTTCTTCAAAAGCAGTTATGTTCATACTTCAATTTACCATGCAAAAGTATTTATTGTTTTTATGTATCGGATTGCTGTGTGCTTGCAACTCTAATCGGCAAAGTGCTCCAAGCAATTTAATTGAGGCAGATAAAATGCAATTGGTGTTGCAAGATATTCATTATGCCGATGGCTTAGCCAATAGAGAAGGCGAAGCCGATAACTCTACCGAAAGCAGAACAAAAGCACTCTATAAAGGCGTGTTTGCAAAGCATGGAATTTCTGAGCAGCAGTTTTTTGAAAGTTTCAATTACTACTTACAACATGCAGCTATTTTGGATAGCATTTACAAGAATATGATTGTTGAAATAAGTAAGCAGCAAGCTGCAATACAAGCCGAAAAGTAATGAAAAAATCCAACCCTCTATTTCCTGTTTTAGTTTCGTTAGCTGCATTGGCGGCAGTAGTAGTATTGCTTTGTAAAGAGAAGAATTATTACAAAGAAGTACTTGCCAATCGCACATATTTTGATTCGGTGCTTTTGTTGCGCAAGTTGCCTTATAGCTATTATCGTGTGCAGCAGTTAGAAAGTTCTTTCCCGGAGCTTCAATTGCAAAACAAAGCAACTATACAAGCCCATTGCGGTGCCGAAGTTTCATTTAAACCATTAGGACATCATCCTGATTTTAATTTGCATTACACGCATGTTTATAGCCCCAGTTGTGTATATCGCTACGCAGATACTATATACAAGTATGCCGAAGTAGCCTTCCCTAATCCGTGCTTGAGTGCCAATAAATTATTTGCTAAGGTGGACATTGCCAACAAGTTAAAACATGCTCAAACCTTTTATTTACGCGTGTTTTACCAGAATACAACTTATTGGTATAATGTAAATACTACTAGCGATACTGCCGAAATTTTAGACAATTTTTATGGTGCATCTCAAGTAGTGCCAATCACATTGGCAGCAGGGGAAAAGCGTACGGCTTTTATTCCTTACAGTATAGGTTTAGACCCCAAGAACGAAACAGATGATGATTCGCAAACACCGGCACGCCCAGGCAATTATGAATTTGCATTAGTAGTGCAAACCGATACTGTTGCAAGTATCATGCAGCAACAAACCGATTGGAAACACACCAATCCTTTTGCTGCTATTAGGAAAAATAACGACCGAAATTATTTAGATAATACAGCTTATGTAGGGCCTAAACATTTTAAGTTTACATTCTTAGAAGAGCGTTTCGATGGCACTAATGATACAACGCTTGGGCGGCTTTATATTCCTTTCGATAGCAGCGAGAAGAGACTGTGCGATACTTGCACCGGATGGTTTAAGGATATTATTACCGAAGATTGGAATCACGATGATTTCTATACCGGTAAAATTGCTAAAACTCCGCTTGTAAGAGCATCTTTCGGTCAGCGGAAAGAAAATGTGAGCATCAGCAAAAACGGCATTCGGCTTTTAATTCCCGGTTCCACCGAAGCTAAAAAGCAAAAAACTTGGGGCGAAATAAAAATGGGGCAAACATTTAAGTATGGGCATGTAACTATTCGTGCCAAGTTGGCTCCTATGATAGGAAGAGGAGGTTGCCCTAATGGCATTATTCACAATATATGGTTGTACCAGCAGAATGCCGACCCCATTGATACAACCAATCCTTACAATTATTTGCGCGATCCGGTTTGGAATACGCAACTGTATGAAATAGATTTTGAAGTGTGGAGTTCTACCCGCGAGTGGCAGGCGTGGGATAGAATGTGCAATATAAACTATGCCATTATTGATTACATGCGCCATAAAGATGTGCTACTAAAGCCGGGCGAAGAACGATGGAATGGTAAGTATTCCATAGACCGCTTTCCTCAAAAATCAGCCAATATTTTAGGAGAAGATTTATCTCCGGATTGGTTTAAGCGCTTCCATACTTTTGAAGTAATATGGGAGCCGCAGAAGGTGCGTATGTTTATTGACGGTAAAGAAACAGCCTGCTTTACACCCGAGTATTGCGCTATTCCCAATAAGCACATGTTTCTTTGGATAGGAAGCCCTATTTACCAAGATGGCACCATCTATACTCAATCGTATATTCCATTTTTAGAAAGCGATAAAGAAACCATAATAGACTACATAAAAATAGAATAACTCCATGACCAACTTCTTGGAACTCGAAACTTTAATTAGCCAAAGTCAAGCGCAATTGGGCATCAACTATCATATTTTGGTAGAAGAACCTTTTCGTGTGTTTAAAGAAAATATTCGAGCGAATGATATCGAGAAGGCAGCATCCAATGCCAATGCACTCCTTCATACCATTAAAAAAATAGATGCGTATGAGCTACATAAGAATCTTGGAAATGCCTTTTTGAATTTGCTTTACTCCATTGGTAAGCCCAAGCACATTGCCAGTATTCACATGCAGTTGGCGGTTTCTTACGATATGGAAAATAATTTTGCAGCATCTGAAGAGCATTTTCATGCAGGCGTACGAGTAATAGAACCCTTTGCAGAAAGTGGCGATACTGTTGCCATCAATATATTGGCAGGGCTGTGGTATAATAGATGCCAGCAAGTGCGCAATGGCGAAAGCAAGGCAGAGATAAAGGCGTATGCAGCTAAAGCTATGTTGCTGTATGAGCAAATAGATTACAAACGGGGCATTATGCTTTGCCTTAACCAAATTGGCACGCTTACAGAAAGCAATAAAATAGAGGAGCGCATTAGAATATACCAGCGAATAGTAACTATTGCCAACGAAACAGGCGATTGGATTATGGGTGAGTTGGCACATGTTAATTGGGGATATGCCGAAATAGAAAACGGTAACCATGCGTATGGATTTAAGCTAATGGAAAATGGAGTTAGGGAGATAGAAAAATCTACCAGCGGCAGGTATGCTGCACTTGCTAATTTGAATTTAGCAGAAGCATATCATCGTACAGGAAGAAATACGGAAGCCCTTGAGAAGTGTAATTTTTCTGAAGAGATATTTACAAAGGCAGGAATTACGGTGTATTCAGAAAGCATAAAATTATTGCGACATAATATTTTGGAACAACTAGGAAAAAATTGATTCACAGTTATGAGTACCACACTCCATCAACAACTTGATGCATGCATAGAAGCTTGTAAGCAAGCAAGCGGCATCAATTTTTTTGTGTTGTTAGAAGAGCCATTGGCAAACTTTTACCGCACCATCGAAGAAGGCGATATTGCAGAAGCGGCAAAGAGTGCAGATGTATTCTTGTTTGCATTACAAAAGTTAGTACATTTTGAACTGCATGAAGAAACAGGAGAAACCATGCTGGCAATACTAGAATCGCACAGCCGAGTGCCGGAATTGGCAAGCATACATAGGCAACTTTCTGTAAGCTATGATATGAATAAAAGATTTGCCGAATCTGAACGACATTTTAATGCAGCTATTGCCGCTGTAGCTCCCGCAGCAGAAGCGGGCAGCATTGAGGATATTAAAATGATAGCATCGCTTTGGCATAATCGTGCGCAGTATGCCCGTAATGGCGAAACCAATTTGGAGTTAAAGGAATATAATGCAAAGGCGCTTTGGTGGTACGAAAGCATAAACGATAACCGCGGTATTGTGCTATGTTTAAATAGACTATGCTCGCTGCTGGAAGAATCGCAAGTACACGAGCGCATGGCAATAAATAAGCGCATATTGGAAATTGGAAAAGCAGAGAAGGATGACGGAATGATATTGGTAGCTCAAATGAATTTAGGATACTCTGAAGTAGAAATGGGCAATAGCGAGTATGGATTAAAACTTATTAGAAATTCTATTGCGCGTATAGAAAAAGATTCTAGTTGGCGATACATTGCATTGGCTCATCTACACCTTGCCGAAGCATTGGCAGTAAGCAAACAAAAAGAAGAGGCTGCAAAAGAGTTACACTATGCTACGGCTCTTTTCCATAACCATGGTGTGGCAATTTACGATGAAAAAATAAACAGTGTTGCAGCAAAGGTAGAGGCACTTTAAGCTATTTCGCTTAGCTCAAGCCAGCGCAGTTCTTTACTTTCTAATTCTGTGGTAATGGTAGCCAATTCGTCTAAAAGCGGTTGTAGCTTTTCGTAAGGTAAGTTGCCGGCAGCAATTTGTTCGTTTAGAGTTGTCTTACGGCTTTCGAGAGTAGGCAGTTCTTTTTCTAATTTTTCAAACTCACTTTTTTCTTTAAAAGATAGCTTACGCTTAGTGGTGTTTTGTTCAGGCTTTGCTTGAGTGGTTGTTGGCTCCGCAATTGCTTTAGGCTCGCTTTTAGTGCTCTTAGAAGCCAGCACTTCATTCCTGTATTGTGTGTAGTTACCCGGAAAATCGGTAATTTCACCATTGCCTTCAAACACAAAAAGGTGATCTACCAATTTATCCATAAAGTAGCGATCGTGCGAAACCAATAGCAGGCAGCCTTCGTAGCTTTGTATAAATTCTTCTAGTACTTGAAGGGTAACCAAATCTAAATCGTTGGTAGGTTCATCCAGTATTAAAAAATTGGGGTTTTGGTATAATACACTCAGTAATTGTAGGCGCTTGCGCTCACCTCCGCTTAGTTTACTTATGAACGAAAACTGCTGTTCGGGGGTAAATAAAAAGCGTTGTAAAAATTGACCTGCCATTACTTTAGTGCCATCGGCAAGCGGAAAGTGTTCGGCAATATTTTTTACAAATTCTATTACGCGTTGGTCTTCTTTTAGTTGAATGCCGGCTTGCGAAAAGTAGCCAAACACAACGGTTTCGCCTTGGTTTATTTTTCCCGAATCGGCACTTTCCATATTCATAATCATATTTAGGAAAGTGGTTTTTCCGGTACCGTTTTTTCCAATAATACCAATGCGTTCTCCGCGTTTAAATGTGTAATCGAATCCTTTAAGAATAATGCGATCGCCAAAGGCTTTATACACCTTTTTAAACTCTAAAATTTTGCCGCCAAGTCGGGTCATTTTTACTTGTAATTGCAGCTGCTCGTGTTTTTTGCCCGAGTGCGCTTTTTCTTCTACTTCATAAAAAGCATCAATGCGGCTTTTCGATTTGGTGGTGCGTGCTTTGGGTTGCCTGCGCATCCATTCCAATTCTTTTCTAAAGCGGTTTTGCGCCTTTTCTATACTGGCATTTTCGGCAATTTCACGCTCTACTTTTTTTACTAAGTAGTAAGCGTAATCGCCTTGGTGAAAGTAGAGGTTGCCGTTTTCCAGTTCCCACACTTCGTTGCATACTTCATCTAAAAAGTAGCGGTCGTGCGATACCAGCAGCAGGGTGTTGTTTTCTGCCGAAAGAAAATGGCTGAGCCAGTCTATCATTTCAAAATCGAGGTGGTTGGTTGGCTCGTCTAAAACCAACAGCGTGTGCTGTTCAAAAAAGGAAAGGTCTATGAGTACTTTTGCCAAGGCTAAGCGTTTGCGCTGTCCTCCGCTTAGTTTGGCAACGGGTTGCTCTAATCGGTGTATGTTTAATTTATTTAATACCTGATGAACCAAACTTTCAAAATTCCATGCATTCAGTTCATCCATTTTGCCCATAGCGTGTTGGAGTGCATCGCTATCGGTTGCAGCTTCGGCAAGTAGCTCGTATTCTTTTACGGCTTGCACCACTGGATGGTTGTGGCTAAAAATATTTTCCAACACGGTTTTATTTTCTTCCAACTCAGGATCTTGGTCTAAGAAACTCAACCTTACATCTTTATGAATCCAAACTTTGCCGCTTTCAGGCACTTCTTTTCCTGCTAAAATTTTTAGCAATGTAGTTTTACCGCTACCGTTTGCTGCTACCAAACAAATTTTATCGCCTTTAGAAATATGGAATGTGAGATCTGTGAAAATTGGTTTTTCGGCAAAAACCTTGCTGAGCTTTTCAGCACTTAAATAATGCATGGCGCGAAGAAAAGGATTTTTAGAAACTAATGGCGGTGCGTACTGGCTTCTATATTCCTTAAAAGCGGTTTAAGAGATAAAATTATGCAACCGCAACTGTGCCGTGTGGCTTGTTTTTATTGGTTTGTGGAGGTTTTTCACCCATTGGGAAAACTATTTTTTAAAAAGCGGTTGGCGAATGATAGTTTCGCGCCACCAATTTTTTATCGGTGCCAGAGCACTATAACTCTCAGTAAACATGACTGACTTAACTTCATCATTACAATCAGCAACATTAGAACAAGCACAGCAACTCGGTCTTCGCCCAGAGGAATTTGAGAAAATTAAAGAAATTCTTGGTCGCACGCCAAATTTTACGGAATTGAGTATCTATTCTGTGATGTGGAGTGAGCACTGTTCTTACAAAAATTCTATTATTTACTTAAAGAAATTGCCGCGTAAAGGCAAGCACTTGCTGGTAGAAGCCGGGGAAGAAAATGCAGGATTGGTAGATGTGGGCGATGGATTGGCATGTGCATTTAAAATTGAAAGCCATAACCACCCCAGCGCACTGGAGCCATACCAAGGAGCTGCAACCGGAGTGGGTGGTATTCACCGCGATATTTTTACAATGGGTGCGCGCCCTATTTGCGCACTCAACTCTTTACGCTTTGGCGATTTAAAAAATGAACGCACTAAATACCTTTTGAAAGGTGTGGTGAAAGGAATTGGCGATTACGGCAACTGCTTTGGTGTGCCTACCGTAGCGGGCGAAGTATATTTTGATCCGGTTTACCAAACTAATCCTTTGGTAAATGCCATGAGTGTGGGAATAGTAAAAACAAACGAAACTGTTTCTGCCATTGCAGAAGGCGAGGGAAATTCGGTGTATATTGTAGGCAGTTCCACCGGAAAAGACGGTATTCATGGCGCAGCATTTGCATCAAAAGATATTACGGCAGATAGTGTAAACGATTTGCCTGCGGTGCAGGTGGGCGATCCATTTCAGGAAAAACTATTGCTAGAGGCTTCGCTTGAAGTAATAAAAACCGGAGCTGTAGTGGGCATGCAAGATATGGGTGCAGCAGGAATTACCTGCTCTACCTCCGAAATGAGTGCCAAAGGAAATGCAGGTATGCGCATTCAGTTAGAAAAAGTACCTACCCGCCAAGCAAATATGAAGCCATGGGAAATATTGCTGAGCGAGTCGCAAGAGCGTATGCTTATTGTGGTGAAGAAAGGTATGGAAGCAGCCGTAGAAGCGGTGTTTGAGAAGTGGGATTTGCATTGTGCCGTTATTGGCGAAGTAACTGGAACCGGAATTTTAGAATATTATATGGGTGAAACTTTAGTAGCCCAAGTTCCTGCCGAAAGTTTAGTGCTTGGTGGCGGAGCTCCGGTATATGAAAGAGAATTTTCGGAACCTCCTTATTTTGCCGAAAACTTGAAGTTTAGCATAGATGCAGTAGCAGTTTCTGAAAATTTAAAACAAGTAGCCGACATGTTGGTTAGTTCGCTCAATATTGCCAGCAAAAAATGGGTGTACACACAGTACGATAGCATGGTAGGCGTAGCTAACACATCTTCGAATCGCCCGAGCGATGCAGCAGTGGTGCGTGTGCAGCAAAATAGCGATAAAGCACTGGCAGTTACAGTAGATTGCAATGCACGCTATGTGTGGGCAAATCCTTTAGTGGGTGGGCAAATTGCCGTAGCCGAAGCTGCCAGAAATATTGTATGTAGCGGTGGCGACCCGAGTGCCATTACCAACTGTCTTAATTTTGGAAATCCATACAACCCGCATGTGTATTGGCAGTTTGTAAATGCACTTAAAGGAATGGGCATAGCCTGTGAAGCGCTGGGCACTCCTGTTACAGGGGGTAATGTGAGTTTCTACAACCAAAGTACCGAAGGCGGTGCGGTATTTCCAACACCAACTATTGGTATGATTGGGCTGCTGAGCCACTGGCAAAATGCCATGACCTTAGATTTTAAAAACTCCGGTAGTGAAATTTATCTCTTAGGAACTTCGCGCAGCGATATTTCCAGCTCAGAATACTTGATTAAATATCATGGTATCGAAAGCTCTTCAACTCCTTATTTCGATATAAACGAAGAATTGCAGTTACAGCAGTTGGTTAAGAAACTTATTGCCGAAAAAGCAATTGAATCTGCCCACGATGTAAGCGAAGGCGGCTTGTTTATTGCATTGCTAGAATCTGCAATGGTAAACGGTTTGGGCGTGAACGTGCAAAATACCACCGCCATTAGAAACGATGCGTGGTTATTTGGCGAAAGCCAAAGCCGCGTAGTGGTAAGCGTATCGGCAGAAACGAAAGCTGCGTTTTTAAGTTTAGTAGGCAATCAGCCACATGAGTTTTTAGGAACAGTAACCAATGCTAACATTGTAATCAATGGAGAAAATTGGGGAACTGCAGCTCAGTTTAAAAACCAATACAATAGCGCGTTAGAAGAAACATTAGCAGGATAGTTCTTGCTTTATGTATTTATGAACGCCATCCCGCAAAGGGTTATAGTGCTATTATTTCCTTTAATAATGCTTTCAAGAGCATTTTTTTCTGCATCAAACAGTGAAAATAAAATGCAAAGAGGGTATTGACTTTCATTTGTTGTGGGTTTACATTGCTGTTTCGGTTGTTTTTAACTAAAAAAAACATAGTTATAGTATTTCATCCCATTTACATTGTAATGAATAAATTTAACTTTGCACCAAGAATAAGACGGATTACTTATATTAAAACGAGAAGTAAAGCTATAACGCTTCTGAGCACAAACATTGAAATTATTCATTAATCGTAAGTAAATCAATTCCAATTAGTACCCTTTTTTCTCTTCTATTACGTAGTTTTTCCATTGCTATCTTAAAAGTGCCAATTCATTTAAGAATTTGAGTGGATTGGTATAGTTAGTTAAGATAAAAGAAGTGTATCCATACGCGCTTCCTTTCAGTGGAATTATTATCAAACAGTTTAAAATCTCTTTATTATATGCTAAAAAAATACTTCATCCTAAAGGCATATTTCTTAATAACTAGTTTTTCTTTATTACTGCTTCTTCCTGTATCTGCTTGGGCACAGTGTAGCCCGGCCACCACAGGTTCTAACCCATACACAGTAACATTTACTACTGCGGGTGCTTGTACTTGGACAGTTCCATGTGGTGTTACTGCCGTTACGGTTACTTGCTATGGTGCCGGAGGTGCCGGAGGTGGAGCTAGAACTACCGATCGAAACGGAGGCGGTGGAGGCGGTGGAGCTTGCGTTACAGTATCGAATTATGCGGTTGCTCCAGGAGGGCAGTTATCTATTGTTGTAGGAGCGGGAGGTACAGGTGTATCGGCTAGCACAGGCAACACGGGTGGTTATAGCGCTGTTACCTATAATTCTATCAATTTTATTAAAGCGATAGGGGGAGCCGGAGGGCAAATGGCTTCAAGTTCTTCTACTGCCGGAGCTGGTGGTGCCGGTGGTGCCATAGCCAATAATATACCGGCAAATCAAGGGTTTAAAGGTGGTAATGGGGGTAATAGTAATCCTAGTACTGGTTCCGCAGACCAAAGCGGAGGTGGTGGCGGTGGAGCCGGAACTACAGCTGCAGGAGGCAATGGTGGCATAGTAACTGCCGGAAGCGGAGGTGCAACCGGTGGCGGTAGTGGTGGAGCCGGAGTTTCTACTACATCAGGTGTGGGAAGTAATGGAAACCCAGGTAATGCTTATGGTGGAGGAGGTGGTGGTTCCACAGTATATAATTCTGGTAGCAGAGCAGGAGCTAATGGTGCCAATGGTGCAGTTGTTATTACTTACACACAAGGTGCTTGTTGCACAGCTCCAACAGTTTATAGTGTTACCGGTGGCGGCAGTTATTGTAGTGGCGGTAGCGGCATGGCTGTTGGGCTAAGCGGCTCGCAGTTGGGCATTAGCTATCAGTTGTATAGAGATGGCTCGGCAGTGGGTGCTGCGGTGGCAGGTACGGGCAGTGCTATCTCGTTTGGCAACCAAACTGTGGCAGGCACTTATACTGTAAAATCAGTTGCCAATGGCACTTATTGCGGTGCAGATATGAACGGTAGTTCCGTGGTAAGCGTATTAGCGGCACCTACGGCTCCGGCACTTCCAGCTCCGGTGAGTATCAATTGTGGAGCTACAACAACGCTTGTACCTTCTTTACCTTCTGGTGGAACGCTAAATAACTCAGGTGGATATATTACGCATACATTTACATCAAATGGAAGTTTTAATGCTCCCCAAAATTGGAATGCAGAGGTGTTGGTGGTAGGTGGTGGTGGAGGTGGTGGTACCAATGGAGGAGGTGGTGGTGGTGCTGGTGGCTTAGTGTATAATAGCACAGTTGCAATCAATAGTGGAAATACCTCAGTAACTATTGGCGGAGGGGGAAGCGCTGCTGCTAGCGGCACGCAAACAGGTAATAATGGAGGCAACTCTGCATTTGGAGCTATTTCAGCTTTAGGAGGTGGTGGCGGAGCCTCAAGAGATGGTGGTGGACCCGGCTTGGGAACATCGGTAGGCGTGGTAGGGTCCGGTGGTGGAGGTGGTGGTAGTGTAATAGGAGGAGCGCAAAGTCAATCACAATCAGGGAGTGGAGGAAAGTCTAATTCAATAAGCTATGGAGGTTCAGGAAATACAGATATCAATATCTCTTTCCCTAATTTGCCCGCAGGGGCAGTAATTACGGGAACATCAGTTACTATCAGCTTTACGGCAAATAGCAATTCGTGGAGAAGTGAATTGAGAGTTAGGGTTACGCCTCCTGTTGGAGCGCAGCAAACAGATATACAGCCTTCAACACAAAAATCTAGTGGCTCTGTTACAAATGCTGCTTTAGGATCATGGGGAACCACTAATCCTACCGGCAATTGGAAGTTTGAGTTTAGAGAAACAACTGATGACAGCGGCCCTAATCCTGATGCTAATATTACCAATATCACCATCACTGTAAACTATACGCTTCCATCTCAAAATGGAGCAGGTTTAGGAACACCTCCTCAAGGCAATAATGGAGGAAATGGAACTACTCCGGATCAAGGTTGTAATGCAGCCGGAGGTGGTGGAGGTGGTGCCGGCAGTAGTGGCAGTGCTGCATCTAACAATGTAGGCGGTAATGGTGGTGCAGGACTTCAATATACTCAGTTTTCGGGTTTAATAAGTGGTAACCCCAATGGTTGGTTTGCAGCCGGAGGGGGAGGTGGTACTACCAATTATACAGGATGTAATGGTATTGGTAGTTGGACTAATGGTACAGGCGGTAGCGGTATAGGAGGAAATGGAGAGAATTCTGCCGGCTTAGCAAATACCGGAAGTGGCGGTGGAGCTGAAAGAGCAGGAGGTTCGGGTGTTGTGATTGTGCGTTATCCGGCTGGTATTTGGTCTAGCGACAATGTTGGTATTGCTACAGTAAACTCTAGTGGTGTGGTAACCGGAATTGGGCAAGGCACTACTACCATTCGCTATACTGTAACCGGAGCTAATGGTTGCCCATCGGTGAGTACCACTACAGTTACGGTTAGCTCTTGCTGCAACCCACCCACCGCTACTACCACTGCGGCAAGCAGCATAGGCTGCACTACGGCAAGCACAGGCGGCAACGTTACTGCGGCATCTACCGTTCCTTGCACTATCTCGGAGCGCGGAGTGGTGTATGCTACTACTGCTAACCCAACTATTGCCAACAGCAAAGTACCTGCTTCGGGTACTACGGGCGCTTTTACTTCGAGCCTTAGCGGGCTTGCCAATGGCACTACTTATTATGTACGTACTTATGTAACCACCTCCAGCGGCACGGTTTATGGCAATCAAATTTCGTTTACCACGTTGGCAGCGCCTTCTAATCTTACTTATACCAATAATGCGCCTACCTATTGCACCGGAACGGCAATAACCAATAATACATCATCTTTTACCGGAGCTCCGGCTACTTCTTATTCGGTTAGTCCGGCATTGCCTGCGGGCTTGTCGCTTAATACTTCTAACGGAACTATCAGCGGCACACCCACAGCGGCTACGGCAACAGCTACTTACACGGTTACGGTAAACAATGCTTGCGGCAGCACTACAAAGGCGCTTTCTATAACGGTTAATCAAAAACCAACTGCGCTCAGCTATGCAGTGCCTACTGCTTCCTATTGTACAGGAGTGGCAATAGCTAATAATACAGCCACATTTACGGGCACGGCTTCTACATTTGGTATTAGTCCGGCATTGCCTGCGGGCTTGTCGCTCAATACTTCTAATGGCACCATTAGCGGTACACCTACTGCGGCTAAGGCAGCAACAGTCTATACGGTTACGGCAACCAATGGTTGTGGTTCTACTACGGCAACGGTAAATATTACTGTGGTGGCAACGCCTTCAATTACAGCAGTTACACCCGGTTCGCGTTGCGGAACGGGCACAGTGGCACTATCGGCAACTGCCAGTTCGGGAACTATAAATTGGTATGCAGCCGCTTCGGGTGGTGCTTCTCTGCATAGCGGAGCAAGCTATACTACACCGAGCATTATAAGCACTACCAACTATTGGGTAGCGGCTACGGTTGGCACTTGTACCAGTAGCCCTCGCACACAAGTAACGGCTACGGTAAATCCAATTCCTTCAGCGCCAACCATTGGCACTGTTACGCAACCAACTTGCTTGGTAGGTACGGGTAGTGTGCAATTAAACAACTTACCTGCCAGCGGCTCTTGGACAGTTACAGGAACACCAAGCGGTTCTTTATCCGGCTCGGGCACTTCGGGCACGCTGAGCGGGCTAACAGGTGGCTCCTATACGTTTGTAGTAACTAATTCTTATGGTTGCACTTCTGCGGCTTCGGCAAGTGTGGTGGTGAATGCTGCCATTCCGGTACCTACCGACCCAACGCCTACGGCTACCTATAATTGCAGCAATGGTACAGTTTCTTTAAATGGAGGTTCATTGGGTGCTAATGAGAGTTTCCGTTGGTATAATGCGGCAACAGGTGGAACTGTAGTAAGTACCGCCAATCCATTTAGCCCGTCAATTACTACCACTACAAATTATTATGTAGTAAAGTATAACAGTGTTTCGCTGTGCGAAAGCAACAATCGTATAGCTATTGCAGCTAATAAAAAAGGGTTAGATGCCTATACAGCGAGTAGAAATACAGGTGTTGCGTATGCCGACATTGCAGGCAGTGGCACGGCTGTTACCAATTGGCGCAACGGCTCTTCGGATAATAACCTGAGTAATAATATCAATATAGGATTTTCTTTTCCTTACGATGGAAATAACCATACGCAGTTTCGTATTTCTACCAATGGTTTTATTACGTTCAATACCTCATCGGATGCTACCGGAAATCCATTGCCATCGTGTGGAAGTGGCGATGCTTATTCTGGCGACAACTACAATACATTTACAAAAGCGGGTTTGTTTGGTACTTTGCAAACTATTGCGCCTTTCTACGATAATTTAATTACCAATGGGTACAGTCTTAATTCATCGGTGCATTATTTGGTAAGTGGCACAGCACCTAATAGAGTATTGACTGTTCAATGGAGAGGTTTATCGAGGCCGGTTTCTTCTAATTGTGGTTCACCTTGTTATTATGGCAACTACAATTTCCAAGTAAAACTTTACGAAACCAATGGAAACATAGAATTTCAATACGGAACCATGGCGAATGGTTCAGACGAAAACAGTAACAGATATACTTCCGGAATGAACTCTGCTTCTCTATCGGGAACTTTAGATGTAACTAAGTTGTTTACACAGCAAACGGCTAATACGGCAACGTTTAGCAGTGGAGTAAAGAATAACTTAACAACCATTCCGCAAACCAATACAAAGATTTTGTTTACCAGATATGTTCCGGTGGCGGCTTCGGCAGTACCGCAATGTATTGCTTACAATGCGCCTGCCAATGGTGCCACAGGGCAATGTACTAATACGGTTCTTTCGTGGAATGCAGTAGATGGAAGCCCTACGGGTTATGATGTGTATGTAAGCACCAATCTAACATTGGTAACAAATGCCGATGCTTCGGTTCGGGTTTCTACCAACCAAAACAGTTCTTATTTTAAACCAACCTTATTGGCAAGTACAACCTATTATTGGAAGATAGTACCGAGAAATGGTTTTGGAACTGCTATTGCATCTAATATGCCGGTGTGGTCGTTTACCACCAGCGCAGGTGATGTGGTGAATAGCATTACGTCTTCTGCAGGTACTACGTTTTGTGTGGGAACTACTACTACTTTAACTGTGAATGGTGTTTTGTCGGAAGGCAGCAGCTATAACTGGACAACCCCATTTTTCTTTCTTACCTGTAAAGAAGGGATTCCATATCCATTATTGGCACATATTTTTGATGATGCAGCTTGCCAAGCAGCCAGCCGAACCATTACCTATAATACAGCAGGCACTTATACTTATTATGTGTTTACCAAAGGTTGCAATGGTACGTCTGCTTGCAAAAGCATTACTATAACTGTAAATGATGTACCACAGCAGCCGGGTAATTTTACGGTGTCTTCGGCATCTGTGTGCCGTGGGCAGAACGGTGTGGTTTATACAGTTCCCGCAGTAAGTGGCGCTAGTTCTTATACATGGTCGTATAGTGGAACAGGCGCTACAATAAACGGAACAGGAAATTCTGTTACCATCGATTTTTCAGCTTCAGCAACCAGTGGTACTTTGAGTGTAAAAGCCAATGGCACCTGCGGTAGCGGTACTGCAAGAACTATGAGTATAACAATTTCTCCTAATAATACAGCTAGCGCAGCTTCTTCATCGCCAACAACATGTGTAAATACTGCCATTACTGCTATTACGCATACCACAACAGGTGCCACGGGAATTGGCACTGCAACAGGCTTGCCTGCGGGTGTAACAGCTTCGTTCAGCAGTAATACGATTACTATTAGCGGCACACCAACAGCAAGCGGAGTGTTTAATTACAATATTCCATTAACGGGTGGTTGCGGCAGTGTATCGGCAACGGGAACTATTACCGTAAACCCAAACAACACAATAGCAGCAGGTGTAAACCGGACTACATGTATCAATACGGCAATCACAAGTATTAGTTTAGCCACTACGGGAGCAACGGGAGCAACATTTAGCGGATTGCCGGCAGGTGTAACGGGCAGTTGGTCAGCTAATGTTGCCACCATAAGCGGTACACCTACTGTAAGCGGTACATTTAACTACACGGTAACGATGACGGGTGGCTGCACTGGAGGCACAAACACGGCAACTGGTACTATTACGGTGAACCCATACAACACAATAGCAGCAGGTGTAAACCGGACTACATGTATCAATACGGCAATCACAAGTATTAGTTTA
>WBZO01002884.1_pt1 | contig 21277 bp, 20 predicted proteins | sample 5204261 | NCBI WGS metagenome assembly WBZO01 (sample SAMN12412400, study PRJNA552823) | activated sludge metagenome | isolation source: activated sludge from anammox sidestream of wastewater treatment plant... | place: USA: North Carolina | collected 2017-09 | reverse complement strand
AAATAAAAATTTTTATTGCGTATATCCAGCATACCCTGCCCAAATATATAATTTGTAGTATAATTAGTCAATTAAGTAATCATTATACTATCTTTTGGAGGAAGACTAATGGCTGATAGCATCTACTCATTTAAAGCACAGGACATCCATGGCAAAGAGTTTGACTTTGAAGAGCTGCGTGGCAAAGTTGTACTAATCGTCAATACCGCCAGTAAATGTGGTTTCACCGGACAGTATCGTGAATTAGAGGAGTTACATAAAAAGTACCATGCTGATGGACTTGAGATTATTGGCTTCCCTTGCAACCAGTTTGGACATCAGGAGCCAGGTAGTGAACAGGAAATTCTTGAATTTTGCAACCTAAACTATGATGTTTCATTTAGATTAATGAGTAAGATTGAAGTAAATGGTAATACTGCGCACCCTCTTTATAAACACTTAAAACAGAAAGCACCCGGCATCCTTGGCTCTAAAGGGATCAAATGGAATTTTACTAAATTCCTGATTAATCGGGATAGCACAATTATTACCCGCTACCCACCACAACTAAAACCTTCAGAACTTGAAATAGGAATCCAAAGCTTACTAAACATGAAATAAACTCAAAACCTATTATTCTTCTCCTCTGATCTAACTATTATTTTTATGGAATCCTGATGAATAAAACTACTACCATCAAAAAATCCGTGCTTGGTGTTTTAATCGCAACTAGTTTTTTTAGTAATGCTTATGCAGCCAATCAGCCTGTTGCGCCAGAGGTTGCTACAGCTAAAACCGAGAAAGAATTGGTATTAGGTAAAAAAAGCATGGTTGTAACCAATAACCCATGGGCAAGTAAAGCCGCTAGCGAGATTTTGGGTAAAGGCGGAAATGCTACTGATGCTGCAATTGCAGCCGCCTTTATGCTTGGACTTACCGAGCCACAATCATCAGGCATTGGCGGAGGTGGCTATGCATTAGTCTATAAAGATAAAAAAATGAAAGCCTATGATGGGCGTGAAGTAGCACCAAGAAGCGCTAATCCACAGTGGTTTATCGGTAGCAATGGTAAGCCTCTAAGCTTTGACCAAGCAATGCTTAGTGCCAAATCAATTGGTGTACCATCAGAAGTTGCCTTACTTTATAAAATGCATCAGGATAGTGGAAAGCTAGACTGGAAAAAACTACTAGAACCAGCAATCAAGCTGGCACAAAAAGGGTTTCCGATGAGCCCAAGATTATATAATTTACTGGTAGCCGATCAGAATATACTATCTGCAAACCCGGCAATCACTGCGGTTTATTTTAATAGCGATGGTAGTGTTAAACCAATTGGAACTATTGTTAAAAATCCTGACTATGCAACTACATTACAAAAAATAGCCAAAGACCCACAGGAGTTTTATACAGGTAGTATTGCCAAGGATATTATTAATATCATCAATGAAAAAGCAGGCACTGAGCTTTATACTAAAAAAGACTTAAAAGACTATAATGTGATTGTTTATGATCCAGTATGTAGCCTCTATCGTAATCAGTATAAGATTTGCTCGGTACCTCCATCATCAAGTGGTGGAGCAACAGTTCTTGAATTAATGCAGATTTATGCCAATAACTATTCTGGCAATAATCCACAAGATATTAAATGGGCATATAATTTCCTTGAAGCGAGTAAACTTGCTTATGCTGATCGTAATCAATATCTTGCTGACCCTGATTTTGTAAAACAGCCAGTAAAAGGCTTATTAGATAAAGATTACCTTGCTAGTCGCAGTAAATTAGTAACAGAAAGCGCATTAGCAACCCCAGTTAGTGCAGGAATACCAGATGGAATAGATAAAAAATATGCTCCAGATCTAAGCCCGAAACCACACGGAACGACTTCAATGTCAATTGTTGATAAAAATGGCGATGCAGTGACGATGACTGTTACTGTTGAGCATCAATTTGGTAGTCACCTATTTGTTGATGGCTTTTTCCTTAATAACGAATTAACCGACTTTTCATTTAAGCCCGTATCTGATGACGGTAAACCGATTGCAAATCGCGTGGAAGCAGGTAAACGTCCGCGCTCATCAATTGCACCAACTATGGTCTTTGATAAAAAAGGTAAGCTTTATGCCCTAACTGGTTCACCTGGTGGTAGTCAGATAATCTGTTATGTTGCTAAAAACCTTATTGGCATGCTTGATATGGGCTTAACCCCACTTGATGCCGTTAGTAGTGCCAACCTTTGTGCAGTTAATACTAACCCGGTGATTGAATCAGGTAATGACTGGCTAAACCAACAAATACCACAGTTACAGGCTATGGGTGAGTCAATTGTGCAAAGTGATCTAGTCAGTGGCGAAACCAATATTCTTAAAACCAAGAATGGTTGGCTTGGCGCAGCTGATCCACGCCGTGAAGGCGTTGCCATCGGCAATTAACTAAAGTAACCAATTACCTGAATATTTATATTAATGTAAATTTTCATGACAAAGTCAAGAAAAGCTAGTTGATAAACAAAATCCATACTAGAAAATAAATTTAAAAAACCGCATACTTCAAAAATATGCGGTTTTGTATTAAAACACGGTCGATTATTGGTTAAGCAAGTTTTTAATATTGGCAACTAACGATGTTTCAGTAACCGGAGAATCTCCATCAAGTTCCCACACCATCATACCTCCCATGCCAAGTGCTTTAGCCTGTTGCGTTTTGTAAGTTACACTATTTACATCATCATAAGTTATAAAGATTTTGCCAGTAGCAGTATCACCATAACCCCATGGTTGTTGGGCTGCACTACTTAATTGATAAAATAGCGGGTTAGTAGTATTGATATAAGTTAATTGCTTAATCATATCACTACCAGAATAACATGGAGCTGCTCCGATAATACACTTATAGTCATAAACCCCGGTATTATTTTCTCCGGCTCCCTGATATTCTCCACTAGGAGCTTTTTTGCTAGCGCATTGTGCTTCACTATCATCTGGACTACAAGTTGGCAAAGACTGATAAAGCCCATAATTATCAAGAGTTTGCAATTTCATTGCCCGACCATAGGCAGGAACACCCAAAATCAGTTTGCTGGCAGGAACACCATTAGCAATATAATCACTAATTACATCTTTAATATCATAACGGGTTTCTTTATTCGGGCTAAGGGCTTCCATATCCCATGGAGCCTGAAAATCAGAGATTGAATCAAAAGCACCATGCATATCATAAGCCATAATATTGATATTATCTACAAGGCTGGCTGTTTTAGCCCAAAAGCCCTTATAAGCATCTTCAGATTGTTTAATTTTATCTGGAGCCGCACTTACTGCAATACTTAAACGATACTTAACCCCATCTTCAGCACTAGCCTGATCAATTTTAGAACGCAATGCTTGGTAAAGATTAATCATTCTTTCTGATGGCGCACCCAATTCAGGATTTGACCACCATTCCCAATCAATATCAACTCCATTATAGCCACCACTACGCATTGCCGCTACCGCTTGAGTAGCAAACACCTCTATCTTACTCGCTGAGTTAGTTAGATCAAAAAACATTGGGGCGGTATATTTATTAGCATTTGTCCAACCACCAAATGAAAGTGCTGCATTCAAATACGGATATTGCTGACGCGCTTTTGCAATTACTGGCATTTGTTGTTTATCGGCATTTGTATCCAAAGAAAAAATATTGCCGCTATCTTTATCAAACCCGATGAATGCGTAAATAACCTCGTTCAGATTCTGATAAGGGATACTTGTTGCTGGATATTTTCTATCATACATTGACCATTGCGCATAATAACCAGAAAGAATCTTACCATTGCCAGGATCTTTGCATCCATTATCAGCACAAGCAGTTTGCAAGCTAACTTTAGTCATATCGCTTTCTGTATCACCAATCATAAGTGTATCAACCAATCCATAGGTAACCCCTTCACCCAAAACTGCATTGCCACCAACCAACCCGCAACCTGCATTTAAGGTTAATGGCGCCGGGATTTGTTTTGGCTCACTACCACTCCAATCAGTAGTAAAGTTAGTCACCGTTGTATAAAATACTTTACCATGTGCTTCTGTTTGAGATTGCACTCCACCCCAGTTAGTAGAAAAACAATTTTCAGCAACTTTCTCTGGTTTAAAATTTGTCACAATAATCGCTTTATATGGCTTGGTAGTTAGCAATGGAGAATCTTTAGTCAGATTAATCACCACTCCGTGCCCACCCTGATAACCAAGGGTATAATCAAAATGATTTAAGTCACCAGTGATAGTTGCTGCCTTTTGACTAGTTGATGATAAGCTAGTTGGGCTATTAGCAGAAGTAGCTCCGCTATTGCAAGCACTCAAAAATAGTGCGCTTGATGCTGCAAGAGTCATACTAATTTTTTTAATTGTATTTTTTTCATGACCTGGATCCTTGATTATTGGTTAAGATATTATTAAAGCAAATGTTTTACCTGCTGCCATAAACAATATTATAAGGAACCATTAAGATGAATAAAACCGTCCAAAAATGACGGGGGATTAAATATCTCAGAAAATAATTAGACAAGTAGCTACTACTTAGGAGCAGATTGAGAGCTATTTACTCCCAAAACGCGAAGAGAAATAAAAAACGACTATTGTAACTGAGTAGTAAAATTAACCGCCAATGGCGCTGAAAACACTTCCTTATCAAAAGCCTTGTCACCATCTTCTCTGGCAACACCATCAGATTTTAAGTTAACAAAATCATAGTATTCAGTATCCATCAGGTGTGAAGGAACAATATTTTGCATCGCACGGAACATGGTTTCAATCCTACCCGGATGCTTTTTATTCCATTCGGTTAACATGTCCTTGATTACCTGACGTTGCAGGTTGGGCTGCGAACCACATAGATTACATGGAATAATTGGAAATTCTTTAATCATGGCATAGCGAGCAAGATCTTTTTCAGCGCAATAAGCCAATGGACGGATAACAACATTGCTACCATCATCGCTTACAAGCTTGGCAGGCATACCTTTTAATTTTCCACCATAAAACATATTTAAAAATAATGTCTCAAGAATATCATCACGATGATGCCCTAAGGCGATTTTAGTTGCACCAATTTCTCGTGCTACACGGTATAAAATACCCCGCCGTAAGCGAGAACATAAACCACAAGTAGTTTTCCCTTCTGGTATCACCCGTTTTACTGTAGAATAAGTATCTTCCTCAATAATCTTATACTCGACCCCAATACTCTCTAGATAATTTGGCAACACATCTTTTGGAAAGCCCGGCTGCCCTTGATCTAAATTTACTGCAATAAGGCGAAATGATATCGGTGCGGATTTTTGAAGACTCATCAGGATATCAAGCATGCTATAGCTATCTTTACCGCCAGATAGACAAACCATCACGGTATCACCAGCTTCAATCATATTATAATCATTTATAGCCTTGCCAGCGCCAGCGCGCAAACGTTTTGCTAATTTATTTATTTCGTATTGCTGATCCATAGTGATACTTTTTATCTGAGTTTAAGAGATTATTTTATATACTGATTTAACAAGAATTATAATTGAAATTACAATTTTAGAGAGGACAATATTATACAGCAATTCTGAACCGTACTTTAATAAAAAACCAACAGAAAAATAATTTATTAAAATTATTTGCTGCATAGCAACATGATGATATAAAATAGGCGTTTGTCCATAATTTCTTAGTCCATCTTTCTAAAGGTAAAATGTTAATGAGTGGCTTCCAAAAAATTGAAAAATTAATTAAAGAACATGATATCAAATTTGTTGACTTACGGTTTAGCGATACACTAGGCAAGGAACATCATGTTACCCTGCCAGCCGATGTAATCAGTGAAGATTTATTTAAAATCGGGCACCCTTTTGATGGTTCATCCATTGAAGGTTGGAAAGGCATTGAGGCATCTGACATGCTATTACGTCCGGATGCAAATACATTAAAAGTTGACCCATATTTTGATGATGCAACTCTATTTATGACATGTGATGTTGTTGAGCCTGCGACAATGGAAGCCTACGATCGCTGCCCACGCGGAATTGCAAAACGTGCCGAAGCATTCATTAAAGAAAGCGGAATAGGCGATACTGCTTACTTCGGACCTGAACCAGAATTTTTCATTTTTGATTCAGTAACGTTTGGCGCTGACATGAGCGGCTGCCACTATAAAATCAATGCTGAAGAAGCCGCTTGGAGCTCTAGTGCCGAGATCGAAGGTGGTAATACTGGACATCGTCCACGAGTTAAAGGTGGCTATTTTCCACTACCCCCAGTAGATTCACATCAAGATTTACGCGCAGCTGCCTGTCTTACATTATCTGAATTAGGTGTGCCCGTTGAACTACACCATCACGAAGTAGCAACCGCTGGTCAATGCGAGATCGGGACTAAATTTAGTAGCCTAGTTGAGCGTGCTGACTGGTCACAAATTTTAAAATACGTAGTAAGAAATACCGCACATCGCTATGGTAAAACCGCTACTTTTATGCCAAAACCAATCGTTGGCGATAATGGTTCTGGTATGCATGTACACCAATCAATCTGGAAAAGTGGCAAGAACCTATTTGCTGGTAAAGAATATGCAAATCTTTCTGAAACAGCTCTACACTATATCGGTGGTATTATCAAGCATTCAAAAGCACTAAATGCAATTACCAACCCTACAACCAACTCTTATAAGCGTTTAGTACCTGGATTTGAAGCACCAGTAATCGTTACTTACTCAGCGCGTAACCGTTCGGCTGCAATTCGTATTCCATTTACTACATCGGATAAAGCTAAGCGAATCGAAGTTCGTTTCCCAGACCCTATGGCTAACCCATATCTAGCATTTAGCGCAATGTTAATGGCAGGTATTGATGGAATTATCAATAAGATTGATCCAGGTAAAGCAATGGATGTCAACCTGTATGAAATGCCAGAAAGCAAACTGGCAAAAATCCCTCAAGTTTGCTCAAGCCTAGAAATGGCTCTGGAAAATCTAAATAAAGATCGTGCGTTCCTAACCCGTGGTGGAGTTTTCACTGATGACTGGATTGATAGCTACATTCAACTAAAAATGCATGAGGTAACAACTTATCGCATGACGACTCATCCAATTGAACTACAAATGTACTATAGCCTATAATAGCATGTAGCTTCAGAATTTAAAGCCACTATAAAACTAGTGGCTTTTTTAATTGAAAAATATCGGGTTTTATGAGAAAATCGGGGGTTATTACTTTAATAAAGTTAGCGGTAAAATTATCGTATCTAAAAATTAAGATTTGACCAGAAAGGTTACTCAAAAGCAGTAACTTACGACGCACAGAAAAGTACTATTTACAATGAAATTTTTAAAAATCAAAAAAAGAATACTGGCATTAGCGCTAATAGCGGCAACCATTATATACCCAGCCGTAGCAGTAGCTGATGATATTAATGATTTAGGCGGAGTTTCATCTGATGATAGTAGCTCGGATACTGTCAAAAAAGATGCAACCTCCAGCGATGCAATTGGAAACATGCTCCTTCAATCAGTTAGTCTGATGGGCATTGCCTACAAATGGGGTGGTAATACTCCAGATACGGGGATGGACTGTAGTGGTTTTGTACGTTATGTATTTAAAAAGTCTCTCGGTATTAATCTCCCAAGAACGGCTGCTGAAATGGCAAAAGTTGGGAAAAAAGTCAGTCCTGACGATCTGGAACCTGGAGATTTAATCTTCTTTAATACCAGACGTGGTTCAAATACTCATATTGGAATCTATCTCGGCAATAATAAATTTATTCAGGCTCCCCGAACCGGAGAGAATATAAAAATCACCGAATTTGATGGCTGGTGGCGACAACATTTTAATGGCGCTAAGCGAGTAGTTCAGGAAAATGTTGATGACAATGGTAATACATCAGTCGAAAGCTATCAGGACGTTCGCGATGAAGCACTGCCAAGTGGTTATCGTGGAAAATCATCCAGACATGCAAGCCGTTCACGGTACAGTTCAAAAAAACATGCAACTACTACCAGCAAAAAGTCCGGCAGCAAAAAATCTTCCACCAAGAAGAAGCGTAAAAAACATTGATAAATGAAAGCAAAAATCCCAACGTGGCATAGAAGCAATGGAGAGATAATCGCCTGCACCGAAAAAATCAAAGTTATGCGCGAAAATATTGAGGAATTACAGCAATATTTGCAGGATGCCTTTGAGGATGCCTTACTAATGGATGTTGATGAAACCCAATTCCGGCAGTTTTTGCTAACTCTAGTCAACAATCTCGACAATCCCTATAAGGATCAAAATGTTTAGTAAATTTGAATTACTGGTTGGTTTGCGTTATTTACGCGCCAAACAGAAAAATAGCTTTGTATCATTCATCTCGCTAGTATCAATAATTGGTATAGCACTGGGTGTAGCTGCACTTATTACCGTACTATCGGTAATGAATGGGTTTCAGCGTGAGATTCGTAATAAGATTATTGGTGTAACTTCACATATGCAGATTATTTCTGCGGCGAATGCACTTTCTAATTGGCAGGATACAGGCAAACTTACCATGAAAAATAAGGAAGTACTTGCCTATGCGCCATATATTGACGGACAGGGGCTTATTTCCTTCAGCGGCAGTGTTAGTGGAATATTGATTCGTGGTGTAGAACCAGAATATGAACCTAAAGTAGATGATATTACTAATAAAGTTGTCCAAGGTACATTCAAAAGCCTTGAATCAGACAGCTTTAACATCGTAATAGGTAAAGAACTCGCACGCCAGCTGGGAGCAACTCTTGGCGATAAAATTACCCTGATTACTCCGGATGGACAAATCACTCCTACAGGAATGATTCCAAGATTAAAGCAATTTACCATTAGTGGTATCTTTGATAGCCATATGTATGAATATGATACCTCACTGGTATTTATTAGTCTTGCAAAAGCACAGGTATTATTCAAAACACCGGATAGTGTAACTGGCTTACGTCTGAAGGTTGATGACGTAATGCGGACACAAGTAATCAAAAATCAACTTTATGGAATCCTGCCCGGAGATCTAATAATTCAAGACTGGATTGATCAGCATCAAAACTATTTTGCGGCTGTTGCCATGGAAAAAAAGATGATGTTTGTAATATTAACTTTAATCGTAGCAGTAGCAGCATTTAATCTCGTTTCAACTCTGGTAATGACAGTAAACGATAAGCGTCCTGACATTGCAATTCTACGCACCATCGGAGCCTCAGAAAAAAGCATAATGAAGATATTTATGTTACAAGGCGGAGTATCTGGAATTATCGGAACTGTCAGTGGGACTATCCTCGGCGTGATTCTTGCCCTAACTATTGGTGATTTGGTTCATGGCATAGAAATGTTGACTCATACTAAACTTATTTCAGGCGAAGTCTATATGATTGATTATCTGCCATCTCAGGTAGAATTTAGCGATGTTGCCAGTATATTTACTGTATCAATTATATTAAGCATTCTAGCAACTATTTATCCAAGTCGAGCAGCGGCAAAAACCAATCCAGCTGAGGCACTACGCTATGAATAATAACTATATTTTGCAAACTACAAAGCTTTCAAAATCTTTTACCCAATCCAGCGGGGACAAGCTACAGATTTTTAGCAATATTAACTTTAATCTTGAAGCTGGTGCAACTGTCAGTATTGTTGGCAGTTCGGGAAGCGGTAAAACCTCTCTATTACAGATATTAGCCGGTCTTGATAGCCCCACTAGTGGATACGTTAGTATTGATAACGAAAACTTGCAGCAAATGAATAGTAACCAGTTATGCCAACTACGCAATAAGAAGCTAGGCTTTATTTACCAGTTCCATCATCTGCTGCCAGAATTTACCGCTCTTGAAAATACACTAATGCCATTAATCATTGGCAATAAAAATGACCAGCACGGTAAGGAATATGCAAATTATATTCTAAATAAACTAGGTCTAGGTAAACGTACACAACACTACCCTAGTCAACTATCTGGTGGAGAGCGCCAGCGCGTAGCAATTGCCCGAGCTGTAATTAACCAGCCCAAAATAATTTTTGCTGATGAGCCAACTGGAAACCTCGACAATACCACTGCCCACCAAGTGCTGGATATTTTCCTTTCGCTACAGCAGGAATTAAATACCAGCCTAATTGTAGTTACCCATGACCATGAGATAGCCAGCCGAACACAACAAAAACTGACCCTACATAATGGTGAATTAGCTAATTAATCACAGAATAATATAGTGGTTTCAATAATCCAGTTATAAAAGTAGTTATCTGTTAAAATATCTCTACCTTGGAGCCATTGAGCATGGCTCCAAAAAGTCAAACTAAGTATAATTTTTATTACAACATCAACTTTAAAATTAGTTTGCCGAAAACTATTTTTTATTTATGAAGAGAGGAAATTTACAATTGAGAAATAAGCTTATGCAATTAATGCTTGTGGTTGGCAGCATTTACATAGCCGTAACAATAACCGGCTGCGCAAATGCCGCTCTAGCAGTGACTGACCCACGGAGCATAACCACCCTTACCGATGATCAATATATTATGCGGAATTTGCAAGTGAAATATATGGATAAAGAGTTTGAAAGCGCACATATTCAAACCACCGTTTATAATCATGAAGTTTTATTGAACGGGCAAGCATTAAGCCTTATCCAGCGGCATAAAATAGTCGAAGCCGCAAAAAATATGGAGCGCGTAACAAAAGTCTATGATTACATGTATATTGCCCAAACGGATACAGCCTCAACGACTAATGATACAATGATTACAGCTACCGTAAAAAGTAAGCTTTTTGCATCTGAAGATGTAAATAGCAATGATGTAAAAATAGTTACCTATGCAGGAGATGTTTATATTTTAGGAATCATAAAAAAAGAGCAGCTAAAAAACATGGTAACCGTAGCAAGCAATGTTGAGGGGGTCAAAAAAGTTATCCCACTAGTTCACTATAAAACATCCGATAGTAAGCTTAATCTACCAGGTACAGAGTAATTTATTTATAGAATGTTTTTTAAGAGCACTGTTTTATATCGGTGCTTTTATTTTACTCATACAACCAAAGCTTTGTAATAGGTCTCTTTCATAACCCATTATTTTGTCCTTAGGCTAGGAAAGAGGTCTAATATTGATTTATCAAGTAGTAAAAAAAACCGCTGATTTCTCAGCGGTAAGGCAGAAAATTGCCAGTAAGTGGCAATCAAGGGAAGAATAATTAAAATGAAAAATCATACCGAATTATACTACCCGCTAGAAAAGTTATTTGTCCCTTGATGGGACAACCCCAACTTTAACTATCATAAAAGTAAGAAAAACCCTTGCATAAAGCAAGGGCTTATTTCAAAATATACTTGGTGGAGTATAGTTATAAATAAGCTGGGAAGTATCAAAGCCCTGTTCTTTGGCAATCAAAATTATTGCTTTAAGATCACTTTCCGGAAGGTTTTCCGAGCGAGCTAGAACCCAGAGATATTTATGATCAGGGCTTCCAACCAATGCCATCCTATCATAATCAACATTTAAAACCCAATAATCCCCGTAACCAAAAGGTAGCCAGCGAATAAATTTCGGCAAAAATGTTACCTTTAATTTAGCAATATTATGCGATTCAACAAAACTTGCCATCCCTTCTGCAACTTCAGGAACGCTATCACGAGTATTACACTCATTGGTAACAATTATTTTATTATTATCATCTGGATTTAGCTGATATGTTGCTATAATTGGAGGTAAGCATTTATCTTGGAACTTATTAGGTAATCTCGCAATTTCGTACCACTTACCAAGATATTTACTGCTATTAAAGTTATCAATTGCGGTTACATCACTAGCATAAGAGGCAATAGAAATTGCGAACAAAGTAAAACTCATTAATAATTTTTTCATTTTTTCTTTCTATAAACCAAAGTATATTTAAGGAATAAAAACAATAGCTCCAGCTAATTTCCGATCTTCAACAGCTTTATGCGCGTCTACTATTTCAGATAGTTTAAACTCAGTAACCTGCTCCAACTGGACTACTCCCGAGGCGATTGCATCAAATAATTGACGAGCATTTTCACGTAGGTCTTTAGTAGTAGCATTATGGGCAAAAACTGAAGGTCTAGTTAAAAACAAACAACCTTTAGTATTGAGTAATTCAGGATCAACAAGTGGTGCTGGTCCTGATAATGCTCCATAGATAACAACGGTACCAAATTTTGCCGTACAATCAAGCGATTTTAGAAAAGTATCATTACCGATCGAATCATATACTACATTGGCTTTCTTGCCATTAGTAGCTTTCAATACTTGTTCTGTCCAATTTTCTTCTGCAAGATTTATTACCACATCACAACCAGCTTCCAGAGCTAAAGCACGCTTACCTTCTGATGAAACAGTACCGATAACGAATGCACCAAGATGTTTTGCCCAACGGCTCATAATTTGGCTGACATTTCCTGCTGCGGCATGAATAAGGATGATATCATTCGGACCTACTTTATAGGTTCGATTTAGTAGATATTGAGCTGTCAAGCCTTTAAAGAGTAAAGTTGCTGCCTGAATATCAGTAATATTTTCTGGAATCTTAACTAGTTTCTCAGCTGGAATATTACGAAAATCTGCATAGGCACCAATTGGAGCATTCATATAAGCTACTCTATCTCCAACCTCAAGATCACTCACATCAGCCCCGACCGCTTCAATTACCCCAGCAGCTTCATGCCCAAGCCCACTTGGTAAGTCTAGTTTATAGATATGACCATTACGCTGGCTTATATCTAAAGCATTAAACCCAATGACAGTTTGCCGCACCAATACTTCATGTGGTTGTAGCAAGGGCAATTCCCTCGCTATAATTTGCATAACATCTGGCGCACCAAATTTTTCTATTTTTATCTCATGTGCTAACATATAAATTTCCTTATTACTATTGTAAAAATATTGTAACTCTATTTATTTGTCTCTTTAATATTACTAATATTATACACCATCCACATACTCTAAATTTAGCATTAGATATAGTAAAAATAACATAGCTAGGAAGCTCCAAAATATATTATGGTTGGAATAATAGTATAACTAAGTGACCTGTATATATAAGCTAGCTTCTAATTAAGATAATTACAATTTAAAGTTTGGCAATTGAAGGAAAATATTTGTGGTGCCGGGAGAGGGACTTGAACCCTCACGCCATTGCTGGCACCGGATTTTGAGTCCGGCGCGTCTACCAATTCCACCATCCCGGCTAAAAGATGAGATAGAGATTATATATTATGTTGGGAATGAGCGTCAAAATATTTTGCAAAAATCAAGCTTAAACTAAACTATTTCATAAGTATCTTTGCACTAATATCATTTAAAACATTAATCCGAACATTATCCTCAACAAAACAATTTCCTGAATAACAGCTTAAATGAGCATAATAATTATATAGACCATCGGCTTCTGCTACAGGATGAATATTTTTCTTAAACATAACCACATAATCACTGGCAAATCCAAAACGAATCACATTTCCGTATAGAAAGCAGCCATTAATAGTATGTTCAATAATATCCGGGCTATTTATTGCCATATTTGTATCTCTAACCGAGCTATTTATTTTCCTGCCAATTAATTTGCACTGATTAGAATCAATAAATAACAATGGATTTACCTCCATAAAATTTATCATTTCTGCCGTACGATAGAGCATCATACTAAATGGTTTAATCATCAAAGCCAAAAAAAGTACAATAAATATCAGCCGGAATTTCCCCAGGTGTAATGCATTTCTTTTATGTTTGTAGGCTAAATACAGATTCATCAAAAAAAAGTAGAGTGATGCCCACGTAGCTACTACCAATACTTCAATTACTGGCTTTAAGGTATCATGAGAAATCAGGCGAAGACATAAATAAAAAGTCAATAATAGTAAAACTAGTTTCGTTGGCAGGAAAATCCGGGGAATAATATGCGGTAAGCGGTAACCAATATAGTTAAAGGAGAGGATTATTAGAAACGGATAAATAAAAATCACCAACAAAGCAATTGATAGTTGCAAAACTACAAAGGTTGCATAAGCAGTAAGACTTGACTGGGGAATAAAAATATAAGTCGCCCGCTGCGCTTGAATACTAAGTGCAACTACCAGTATAACCATCAGAATTGGAAGAATACTTTCCAGTCTAAAGATGTGGCGTAGAATGTTCTTAAAAATAAAAACATTAAATTTTTCTAGGTCAGCTTCAGACCACTCCTTGCAATATTGCCTAAATGAGCTGGTTAAATAAGTAATCATAGTTTTCCACACCTATAAAATAAAAAAGCCCAGTATCTATTTTAACTGGACTTTTAATTTTTTTGTAAGTATAACTTACTCAATCAGATTTGAAATATAGATTATTGATAAACTGGAAATCTACCACACAAAGCCAACGCTTGTTGCTTGACTTTCTCAATCACCGCTTGATTATCTGGGTTTTCTAGAACATCAGCAATCATATTCCCAAGTTCTTCACATTCAGCTTCTTTAAAGCCACGACTAGTAACGGCAGGCGTTCCGAGACGGATTCCACTCGTTACAAATGGTTTTTCCGGATCATTAGGAATCGCATTTTTATTAATAGTGATATTAGCATTACCCAATACCTCTTCAGCAACTTTACCAGTAATTCCTTTAGCACGCAAATCTACCAGCATAACATGCGATTCAGTACGCCCAGATACAATCCGTAGTCCGCGTTTAATCAATGTTTCCGCCAATACAACGGCATTTTTCTTAACCTGCTCTTGATATACTTTAAAGTCAGGCTCTAATGCCTCACCAAAAGCCACAGCTTTAGCTGCGATCACATGCTCTAACGGACCGCCTTGTAAGCCCGGAAAAATCGAAGAATTTAGCATCTTACCATGCTCTTCTTTAGCAAGAATAATCCCACCACGCGGACCACGCAAGGTTTTATGCGTAGTAGAAGTAACGAAATCAGCATACGGCACTGGATTCGGATAAACCCCAGCGGCGATTAGCCCTGCATAATGAGCCATATCTACCATTAGTAGTGCACCACATTTATCAGCAACTTCACGGAAGCGTTTAAAGTCAATTGCAAGAGAATAAGCAGACGCACCTGCAACGATTAGTTTTGGTTTATGTTCCATAGCTAAACGCTCAACTTCAGCGTAGTCAATTTCTTCTTTACCATTTAAACCATAACTGATAAATTTGAATAATTTACCCGATAAATTAACCGGCGAGCCATGCGTCAAATGTCCGCCGTGAGCTAGCGACATACCAAGAACAGTATCACCCGGCTGTAATACAGCAAAGTAAACAGCTTGATTTGCTTGTGAACCAGAGTGTGGCTGAACATTGGCATACTCAGCACCAAATAATTGTTTAATCCGATCAATCGCAATTTGCTCTACCTGATCAACATAATAGCAACCACCATAATAACGTTTTTGCGGATAACCTTCAGCATATTTATTGGTAAGAACCGAACCTTGTGCTTCAAGAACTGCCTTTGATACATAATTTTCGGATGCTATCAGCTCAATGTGTTCTTCTTGACGACGAGCTTCTTCACCAATCAGATCAAAAATTGCCTTATCGCTATTTTTAAGTACATTATTCAGTTTATTCATCTACAAATTCTCCTAAATCATATCAGATATATAAAATTTACTCACGCCCATACATATCATCATAGCGCACGATATCGTCTTCGCCAAGATAATTACCACATTGGACTTCAATAATCACCAGCGTTTCATCTTCACTAGCATTCATTAGGCGGTGTTTATCACCAGCCGGAATAAAAGTTGATTCATTCGCCAATAAGCGCACAACTTTATCTTTATGTAAAACAGTAGCTTCACCATCAACAACAACCCAATGCTCACTTCGTTTGGCATGAGACTGCGCTGATAATGCATGCCCGGGTTTGACTTCAATCCGTTTAATCTTATAGAAGGGACCTTCTTCAAGTGTAGTATAAGTTCCCCACGGACGATGGACTGTTTGATGCAACTCCGAGGTGCTATGCTGCATTTTTTTCAGTTGTTCAAAGATATGCTTTACATCCTGCGTCTGATTTTTGTTAGCAACCAATAACGCATCAGGCGTATCAACCACAACCAAATCAGCAATATCTACACCAGCAATAATCCGGTTAGTAGAATAAACTAGACAATCTTTAGTATTATGTAAAATACTCTCGCCGATGATTGCATTTCCGTTGGCATCTTTAGGCAAGGTCTGTGCAATTGATAACCACGAGCCAATGTCTGACCAGCCAATTGAACAAGGGATTACTGCCGCTTTAGCTGTTCTTTCAAATAAGGCATAGTCAACTGAGATGTTTTCCGCATTAATAAATAATTCAGGATTCAATTTTATTGATTTACCAGTATCCGAATCAGTTACTAACGAATTTTGCAGGCATTTTGTTACATCCCGAACCAGCTTGGGTGAGTTTTTCTCAAACTCAGCTAAAAAAGTTTTTACCTGCCCACAGAACATTCCCGAATTCCATTGGTAATCGCCAGATTCAACATATTGTGTTGCGAGATCCAGATTCGGTTTCTCAACAAAACGCTTTACTGCAAAACCACTACCAATCTGGTTAGTTGTATCTGCCTCAATATAACCATAGCCTGTTTCAGGATATTCCGGATTAATCCCAAAGGTAACAAGGTAACCAAGCTTTGCCATTTCAACTGCTTTTGCTACAGTATTATTAAACGCATCAAGATCGGTTATCAAATGATCGGCTGGTAAAACGAGGATAATTTCATCTTCACCATAGTTCTCTTTAGCAAAAAGAGCTGCGGCAAGAACTGCCGGTGCAGTATTCCGCCCGAATGGCTCAAGGATGAAATCACAACGAACATTTTTGTCATTTATTTGTTGATATTCGTTATTCATTCGAAAATGAAGTTTTTCATTGGTAACCGTTAGAATACTCGTAATTGATTCTGTAAGAGTGCTAGAACGGGAAAAAGTATTTTGTAATAAACTTTTGCCATCAGACAATTTAAGAAAGGGTTTAGGATCAGCCTGCCTTGAAACTGGCCATAATCGTGAACCACTGCCACCTGAAATAATTACCGGAATCATAACATCCCCATGAGAATGATTAAGGCTATATTATACGGTAAAAAACTAATTCCTGCCAGCCTATAAAATGACAAACTCATTACCACTAGTAAGTTTTACTACTACATAAAACCAGCTTATAGCTTATTTAGAGAAATGCAACCCTAATTTCTTACATAACGCTAAGACATGAGAAAAATAGTTGCATCAAATCCCAAAATCGGATAGAATTACGGGCTTACATTAATTTTTAAAGGTGATGAGATTATGGCACGAGTATGTCAAGTGACAGGCAAAAAGCCTATGGTTGGTAACAACGTATCTCACGCAAATAACAAAACCAAACGTCGTTTTTTACCTAATTTGCAATCACGCAAATTCTGGGTTGAGAGCGAAAATCGTTGGGTTCGTCTACGTGTAACTAATGCTGCTCTACGTACCATTGATAAAAAAGGTATTGATGTAGTTTTAGCCGAATTACGCGCGACAGGTCTTGCTATCTAATTTATAAGGTACAATCATGCGTGAGAAAATTAAACTAGAATCATCGGCAGGTACGGGGCATTTTTACACTACAACTAAAAATAAACGCACCTCAACCGAAAAATTAGAGCTTACTAAGTACGATCCTAAAGCACGTAAACACGTTCTTTATAAAGAAACAAAACTTAAATAAGCATTAAAAAAACCGAAGAGTTCATCTTCGGTTTTTTTATTTTACTATCTTAAACTCTACCAAAATATATGTAATATCTTGAAAATTGCTGCACCAAGTAGCATGCATACTGGTAAAGTCAAAATCCAAGCGGTAACCATAGAACGAACAACATTCCAATTTAAACCTTTGCCAGTATATCCTGCTCCCATAATTGAACCAGATGCAGCTTGAGTTGTACTAACTGGAAGCCCAAAATGAGAAGCTGCAAGAATTAATGCACCGGAGCTTAATTCAGCTGCAAATCCATTTGCCGGACGCAATTTTGCAACCCTAGTACTTAGGGTTTTGATAATTTTCATCCCCCCAGATAAAGTTCCTAATGCCATTGCTAATGCACAAATAACAATAACCCAAACCGGAATATGCGCTGCATCAGTAACCAAACCAAAACTAAATAATGCCAGAGTTATAATTGACATCGTTTTTTGCGCATCATTGGAACCATGACTAAGAGCCAGAAGACTGCTTGATAAAACCTGCAATTCGCGAATAAAGTTATTGGCTTTTCTTGGGTGGTTATTATTATGTAATGCCCGCATGACAATCAGCATGATCGTTAAAGCCAAGAAAAATGCTAAAATGGGGGAAATAACCATCGGAATAATTACTTTATTTACTAAGGTAGCGTATTTAACTGCGGAGAATCCGTCTGTAGCAATAACAGCACCAGCTAGAGAGCCAATCAAGGCATGAGAAGAGCTAGAAGGAATCCCAAGCGCCCAAGTAAGGAGATTCCAGCTTATTGCCGAGGCTAGTGCGGCAATAAGTACTACATGGGTAACCAGATTAGAGTCAACCAGTCCCTTACTAATGGTGGTGGCAACCCCGGTACCCATGAAAGCACCGATAAAATTAAAGATTGCGGCAATAATTATTGCCTGATATGGAGAAAGTGAACGTGTTGCAATTGGTGTAGCTACAACATTGGCAGTATCATGAAAGCCATTAATAAATTCAAATGCTAATGCAACTAATATAATCGCGACTAAAACAACCGAGGGACTCATGATTACATATCCTTAATTGAAATCTGCATTACCAGATCAGCAATATTTGCACTGGTATCAATTGCATTTTCTATACTTTTATAGATTTCTTTCAATTTAAGGATGGTCATTGTATCATAATTGCCGGAATACATTTCTTTCATTGCATGGCGTAAGTCTTCAATCATGCTATCATCAAATTCATCAGTCTTTTGATCATCTTTGGAAATACGTTCATAATTACCATTTTTCAGAGCTTGCATAATATCAACTAACACCTTGGTAATATTTTGAAGCGTTGTTGCACTACGGATAAGGCAATCATCGGCTCTAGCATCAATACTATAGATTTTAAGCTTCTGATTTATCTTAACTATTCGTTTAGTCAACTTCAACAAAAGAACCGATAGCTCTTGAATATCTCCACGATCAAGCGGTGTAATAAACTGATTATTCAACTCAATCAATACTTTTTTCTCTATCTCGACAGCTTTTTGACGTTTACTACGTAAATCTGATGATAATTGTGCTTCACGGGTTTTGTCGTTAGTATTTATAATTTCGGTGAAGACTATCGCAGCTTCATGCGCATTAGTAGCAGCTTCCACAAACATATTAAAAAATACTTCACCTTTACTTGGCAATATAGCCTTAATTATTCGACGCAGCACGTCATAATCTCCTATTTATTTTACACGCCAGTATAATATCATAACCATACCTAAACAGAACTTTATTTTTCCAGTTTTATCAATATAATATATTTATCAATTAATATCAGCATGTTACACCCATAAGTCAACGCAAATATTATAAATCCATTAACAACAGATTATACTGTATAAATCAACCAATTAACCACTTGTAATTATTAAATAAATATAGCAACCACCATTAAATTATCAGGCAAAAAGGAATAATTTGTCCATAAATATGGACAAATTTATTTTCCGATCACCGATACAATCACAACCTCAAGCTATAGTTAAGTAAAATCTTTGGAGGTAGTATGAAAAAATTGATTTTTGGAACAATCTTTGGTTGCTTAGGAAGCTTCAGTTATGCAGACTCTTTTCAAGAGTTTAATAACAATATATACGCGCAGTACAATTATCTTGCACCAAATGAAGGAACTTATGCCAGCTACAATCAATGGGGTGTTGGTGGTACAGTGCAAACCAAAAATGATATCTGGTTTAATGCTAATGCCATTTCCGGCACCAATAAAAATGCTGATGTTCTCTCAAATTTTGGAATCAAGGGAGGATACGCATTACAGTTTTTCCAGAATGACTCAAATGGATTTCAGCTAATTCCATATATTGGTCTGAGTATGCAGCAGGGAGGCGGACCTCAGGGAAATGGGACTCAATATCAATACGCATTAGGAATCAAACCTGAATACAGACTCCTAGACTCACTAAAACTAGCATTAGACATGAATATCTACGGAATACAAACTGGAGTTACAACAACATCAAATGTAGGTGGCAGTAGTGCAACTACCGATGGACAAAATTTTGCTTATGCTATAACCCCTGAAATTCAGTATGATATAACCTGAGTCCTCACTTTTTAATGCTTAATAGCTTGAACGGGATTAATAGCTCTTTAACAAATTGGTAATTAGAAATGAAAAAAGGCATAAGCCCTAATAAAATCATTGTTTGAACGCAAACGATAAGATTAGGAGTACCTTATGCCATTGGAAGATTATATCATACATGTATTTTGTCTAATAGATGACTTATATCAGGATTTACTGTTGACTTGTAAAGTTCGTAAAAGTGGTTATAGCCCAATACTTGCAGATAGTGAAATGATTTCGATGCTTATTGTTGGTGAATTTCTTGGCTTTTCTGATAATAAGAAAATCTGGTTATACTTTAAGTCGCACTATTTGGGTTACTTTCCTAACCTTGATTATGTGCGCTATAAGATCTTTAATAAGCAAGCAACTTGCTTATGGAATGTGATCAGAATCATACACCGTAATTTACTATCGAAGATTGGTGAATGGGATTTATATCTAGCTGATGGCATTCCATTTCCAGTTTGTCATTTAGCCCGAGCAAACCGCTCAAGATTATTCAAAGACAAAGTAGCTCGTCATTATTGTGCTGCAAAGAAGGAACATTACTATGGCTTCAAAATCCTGCTGGTTACAACCGAATCTGGAATCCCGATTGACTATGCCATAGATGCAGCAAATGTGGATGAACGGATTTTACTAACCAATACCAGTATTCCAGCTGATTCAACAGTTATTGCCGACAAGGGATTCATCAGCGAAGAACTTGCTTTAAGCTTGCAACAGCAGGCTAATATAACTTTACTCACTCCGAAGCGCAAAAACATGTTACAGCAAATTTCTGGTAAATTAGCTACTACAATCACCAGCATTCGCAAGCGGATTGAAACAACCATCAGTCAATTGACAGAATCATTTAGCATTAATACCACCAAAGCGAGAAGCTTTCATGGTTTGTTAGGTAGAATCAATCGCAAGATACTTTCCTATACAACTGCGTTATTTTTTAATTACCAA
>WBZO01002882.1_pt1 | contig 21289 bp, 19 predicted proteins | sample 5204261 | NCBI WGS metagenome assembly WBZO01 (sample SAMN12412400, study PRJNA552823) | activated sludge metagenome | isolation source: activated sludge from anammox sidestream of wastewater treatment plant... | place: USA: North Carolina | collected 2017-09 | reverse complement strand
GTAGGTCGCCATGATCTCGTTGACCTTGGCGAAGTGTGCAAGATCGGTCAGGAACACCGTGAACTTGACCGCGCGGTCGAGCCCCGCGCCGGCAGCTTCCGCGATCGCCTTCAGGTTCTCGAAGCAGCGGCGGATCTCGGCGTCGATGTCGCCTTCGATCAGCTGGCCGGTTGCCGGATCGAACGGGATCTGGCCGGAGATGTACACGGTGTCGCCGGCGCGCACGGCCTGCGAATACGTGCCGATCGCCTGCGGCGCCTTGTCGGTGTGGATGATCTTGCGGGTCATGTACGGGCCTTGCCTGGTGAATGAGCGGCGATTGTACGACTAACGCGCAGCACGTCGGGCATGCGCCGGATCGTGCGCATCAGGGCCGCGAGATGCTTGCGGCCCTTCACGCGCACCTCGAACACGAGCACGGTGAGCTCGCTGTCGCGTTCCTCGATCGACACGTGCTCGATGTTGGTTTCGGTGGTCGAGATCGCCGCCGCGACCGCCGCGAGCACGCCGAGCTTGTTGACGACATCGACACGGATCTGCGAAACGAACTGGCGATCGACGCTCGCCTCCCACACCACCGGCAGCCATTTCTCGGGATGCTTGCGATAGTCGTCGACGTTCACGCAGGCCTCGCGATGCACGACGATGCCGCGCCCCGCCGAGAGATACGCGATGATCGGGTCGTTCGGGATCGGGAAGCAGCAGCGCGCGTAGCTGACGAGAAGTCCCTCGGTGCCCGCAACCGCAATCGGCGGTGCGACGCCGCCCGGCTCTTCCTCCGGGGCCCCGGTCAGCAGGCGCCGCGCGATCAGCGGCGCGAGCCGCTCGCCGAGGCCGATCTTCTCGTAGAGCTCGTCCTCGCCCTTCATGCCGAGCTCGCCGAGCGCCGCCTGCATGGCGGCCGGGGCCACGTCCTCGAGCGAAGTCCTGAATTCCGCGAGTGCCTGGTTCAAGAGGCGCGCACCGAGCTCGATGGCTTCCGAGCGGCGCAGGCCGCGCAGGTACTGGCGGATCGCACTGCGCGCCTTCGCGGTCGCGACGAAATTGACCCATGCAGGGTTCGGCATCGCGCCCTTGGCGGTGATGATCTCGACCGTCTGGCCGTTCCTCAGCACCGTGCGCAGCGGCGCGAGGCGCCGGTCGACTTTCGCGGCGACACAGCGGTTGCCGACGCCGGTGTGCACCGCGTAGGCGAAATCGACCACGGTCGCGCCGCTCGGCAGGCGCAGGATCTCGCCCTTCGGCGTGAACACGTACACCTTGTCCGGGAAGAGATCGACCTTGACGCTCTCGAGGAATTCCTCGCTGCTGCCCTCGCCCTGCAGCTCGACCAGGTTCGTGAGCCACTGGCGCGCGCGCTCGCGCTGCGTCGCGCTCATGTCGCCCGCCTTGTATTTCCAGTGCGCGGCGATGCCGGACTCGGCGACGACGTGCATGTCGGCGGTGCGGATCTGCACCTCGATCGGCACGCCGTTCGGGCCGAAGAGCGTCGTGTGCAGCGACTGGTAGCCGTTGACGCGCGGGATCGCGATGTAGTCCTTGAAGCGTCCCGGCATCGGCTTGTAGACGCCGTGCACGACGCCGAGCGCACGGTAGGTCGTGTCGACCGTGTCGACGATGATCCTGAGCCCGTACACGTCGACGATGTCGGCGAGCGTCGCACGCTTCCTCTGCATCTTGCGGTAGATGCTGTAGAGGTGCTTCTCGCGCGTTTCCACCTGCGCCTCGATGCCCGCCTTCTGGAACGCGTTGCGCAGCTGCGCGGCGATCTTGCCGAGGAATTCCTTCTGGTTGCCGCGCGCGCGGCGCACCGCACGCTCGAGCACGCGGTAGCGCTGCGGGTGCGCGGCCTGGAAGCCGAGGTCCTCGAGCTCGAGCTTCAGCTTGTAGAGGCCGAGCCGCTCGGCGATCGGCGCGTAGATCTCGAGCGTCTCGCGCGCGATCGCCCGGCGCCGCGCCGGCGCCATCGCGTCGATCGTGCGCATGTTGTGCGTACGGTCGGCGAGCTTGACGAGGATGACGCGCAGGTCGCGCACCATCGCGAGCAGCATCTTCCTGAAGCTCTCGGCCTGCGCTTCTTCGCGGTTCTTGAACTTGATCTGGTCGAGCTTCGTGACGCCGTCGACGATCTCGGCGACCGCGGGACCGAAGCGCTCGGCGAGCTGCTCCTTGGCGATCGGCGTGTCCTCGATGACATCGTGCAGGATGGCCGCGACGATCGTGTCGGCGTCGAGGCGCAGGTCCGCGAGGATGTCGGCGGCCGCGACCGGGTGGGCGATGTAGGGCTCGCCCGAGAGGCGCTTCTGGCCCTTGTGCGCGGTCGCGCCGAACTCCGCCGCCTCGCGGATGCGCTCGACGTCGGCGGGCGGAAGGTAGGTGGCGGCCTGCGCGAGCAGGTCGCGAAGGCCCGGGGTGCGCCTTGCGCCGGGAAGCAGTCCCAGGAGCGAAGACGCGTAGTCCATAGAGTGCCGGGCGGCGGGTCAGTCTCCCAGGCCGAACTGGGGCGCGCGGAACATCGACTGGTTGTCCGCATCCGGCACCGGCGCCTGCACCTCGGGCTCCGGCTCCTTCAGCATCTCGGCGGTGATCGTGCCCTCGGCGATCTCGCGCAGCGCGACGACGGTCGGCTTGTCGTTCTCCCACGGCACCGTGGGTTCGGCGCCGTTGGCGAGCCGGCGCGCGCGCTGCGAGGCGAGCAGCACGAGCTGGAACAGGTTATCGACGTTCTGGAGGCAGTCTTCGACGGTCACGCGGGCCATGGTTCAACCTGGGCAAATCGGGCGAAAGGTCGGTCACTATACCACGCGGCCCGTCAGGCCCGCGACGAGGGCAGCGAGGCCCGGCCGGTCGGCACGCCAGGCCGCTCCATCGCGCCCGACGATCCGCGACAGCGCTTCCAATGCCTGCCCGAAATCGTCATTCACGACCACGTAGTCGAATTCCTGCCAGTGCGAGATGTCGGCCTCGGCATCTCGCAGGCGCCTCGCGATCACGGCTTCGTCGTCGGTGCCCCGCTTGAAGAGGCGAGCTGCCAGCTCGGCATGCGAGGGAGGAAGGATGAAGATGGTCTCGCACTCGGGCATGCGCGCGCGCACCTGCCGGGCGCCCTGCCAGTCGATTTCCAGCAGGACGTCATGGCCCGCCGCGAGCGCACGCTCCACGCCCTCGCGGCTCGTGCCGTAATGGTTGTCGAAGACCTCAGCGTCCTCGAGGAAGACCCCGGCGGCCTTGAGCTCGGCGAAGCGTTCGCGCGTCACGAAGTGGTAGTGCTCGCCTTCGCGCTCGTTCGGGCGCCGGCGGCGCGTGGTGTGCGAGATGGACACCTGCAGGTTCGGCGTGCACTCGATCAGCGCCTTCACGAGCGAGGTCTTGCCGGCGCCGGACGGTGCGGCGATCACGAACAGGCGGGCGGGGAACATGCCGCGCAAGTGTATCGTGCCGGCCGCGGCAAGGCCCGGGCGCGATTCCTACGCGATCGCGAGGCACTCGCGCGCGAGCACGCTGCGGCAGCGCTCGTAGGCCGCGGCCGACTCGGCTGTGACGCGCGCCGGTACGTGCGACGCGGGCAGGGACCGCCTGTCCGCCACGCCGGCAGCCTCTGGTCGATCTGGCGGGGTGCCGGAAACCTTCCAGCCGAGCCTCAGAGCGAGCCTTTGCGGGAACTCGCCGTCGCAGGTGCGATGCCCGTCCACGAAGAGGGCCGCGCGGCCGAGCGCGCAGCCGAGTTCGCGCAGCGCGTGCAGGCGCGCGACGTAGTAGTCGCAGGCACGGTCGTAGTCGCCGAAGTGCAGCTGCTCGAGCAGCGAGTCCGCACCCTCCACCAGCGCGCGCAATGCGGTGTCTGGCCGACTGACGACAAACAGCACGGGCGCACCGGGGCCGGGGCTCGCGCACGGCGTCTGCCCCAGTTCGCCGTACTCCCAGACTGCGACACGCGCCGGATGCCCGAAAGCGCGGCGCAGCGCCTCCGCGCCGCTCTCGAAATGCGTCGCGACGTGCAGCCAATGTGCGCGTGGCTGCGGTGGGTCCGCGCGCCAGCGCGAAGCTACCTGGCGTGCCGTCATCAGGCTGGCGAGTGACGTGAACATGACCGCTTCGAGCGGATCATGTCGTGTCCGTTCGCCGGCGCCGCCCGGAGAAGCGTGGAGAAGTGTCAAACGGGGCCTCCTCGCGCACGCTATGCATTGACGTCGCCGCGCGTCGCCGGGAGCATGCACCCATGTCAGGACAGCCCCGCGTGCTGCTCGTCGAGGACGACCTCGAGCTGTGCGCCATGCTCGAGGAATACCTCGCCCGCGAATCGTTCACCGTGCAGGTCGTGCACGACGGCGGCGCGGCCCTCGCGGCGCTCGCGCCGGGCAGCCACGACCTCGTCGTGCTCGACGTGATGCTGCCCGTGAAGGGCGGGCTCGACGTGCTGCGCGAGTTGCGCGGGGCGCTCGATGTCCCGGTGATCATGTTGACCGCGCGGGGCGACGAAATCGATCGGGTCGTGGGCCTCGAACTCGGCGCCGACGACTACCTGCCGAAGCCCTTCAATCCGCGCGAGCTCGTCGCGCGCCTGCGCGCAATCTGGCGTCGGACCCGACAGCCCGGTGGCCCTCGCGCGGCGCCGCTGGTGCGCGGCCGCCTGCGTCTCGATCCCGCCAGGCGCGAGGCGAGCTGGGGCAACCGCTCGCTCGAACTCACCAGTGCGGAGATGCGCCTGCTCGAAATGCTGATGCGCCACGCCGGAGAGGTGGTCACACGCGATGCGCTGTGCGAGGACGTGCTCGGGCGCCGGCTGCTGCCGCCGGATCGCAGCATCGACACACACGTGAGCCACGTACGCAAGAAGCTCGCGCTCGCGCGCGCCGCCGCGGAGATCGCGAGTGTGCGCGGCACGGGCTACCAGCTCGTGCTGGAGTAGCTCTTGCGCCATCTGTTCGCGCGTTTCTTCGCTTCCTTCGGGATCGCGATCGTCGTCGTGGTCGCAGGCGCAATCGCCGCGACGCTCTGGTTCGCGACGACGCAGCGCTTCGCGGCGCCGCCCCAGCGCGCGGGCGAGCTGGTCGCCGAGGCCCGCGCGGCGCTCGGTGACGGCGGCGAGCCGGCGTTGCGCGCGTGGCTCATCGCGAAGATCCCGCAGTTGCGGCCCGCCAGGCTCTACCTTCTCGACGAATCTGGTCGCGAGCTGCTCGGCCGCGAGCCGCCGGGCCCGAATGCACCGGGCCCCAAGGCACCCGGGCCGGATGCACCGATGGGCCCGATGGCGCCGCCGCCGCAGGACTTCGGCGAGCGTCCTCCGCCGATGGAGGGTCGCGGGCCGCCGCCGGATCGCGAACTCGTCGCGCCCGACGGAAGGAGCTGGCGCGTGATGTACCTGCCGCCAAAGCCGGGCGCACGCGGGCCTTGGGGCGCGTTCGGCCGACCGCAGGTCGCGGCGGCGCTGCTCGTGCTCGCGCTGCTCGCGAGTCTCGCGTTGAGCTACCTGCTCGCCCGCTCGTTCAGTCGCCCCATCGCGCGACTGCGCGAGGCGACGCGGCGGCTCGCCGATGGGCGCCTGAGCGAGCGCGTCGCCCCGGAGCTCGCCGGGCGCCGCGACGAACTCGGCGCGCTGGCGCACGACTTCGACGCGATGGCCGCGCGCCTCGAGGCGCTGCTCGAATCCCGCCGCCAGCTGTTTCGCGACATGTCCCACGAATTGCGCACACCACTGGCGCGCTTGCGGCTCGCGATCGGCCTGCTGCAACAGAACCCTGCGGACGCTGCGCGCCACCTCGCCCAGATGGAGCGGGAGACGGAGCGCGTCGATGAACTGATCGGCCGCATGCTGCAGCTCTCGAGACTCGAAGACGGCGCGGTGCCGCTCGCGCGCTCGCGGTTCGATGTCGCGGGCCTGCTCGAGGAAATCGTGCGGGACAGTGCGCTCGAGAGCGAGGCGAAGGGTGTCTCGTTCGACATCGACTGTGCGCCGGACCTCGAGATCGAGGCGGATCGCGCATTGCTTGCCAGTGCGTTCGAGAACGTCGTGCGCAACGCGATCCGCCACACGCCCGCGGCCAGCCGTGTCCACATCAGCGCTCGGCGCGAAGCGGACGGGTTCGTGCGCGTGACGATCGCGGACCAGGGCACCGGCGTACCGCCGGAACTGCTCGAGCGTATCTTCGAGCCGCTGTTTCGCGTCTCGCAGGCCCGCGAAGGCACGAGGGGCGGGGCCGGCGGCCACGGCATCGGGCTCGCCATCTGCGCGCGCGTCGCGCGGCTGCACGGTGGTTCGGTGAGCGCGCGCAACCGGCCCGACGGCGGACTCGAAGTCACGACGACGATTCTTGACACTAATCACCGGTAAGCGACCCAGCCAAGGCGCATCGTCGCCCCAATCCACACGAGGAGCTGACGATGATTCGCCCAATTGCCATTGCCATGATGGCCGCCCTTGTCTCGGCGAGCATGGCTGCCCATGCGGATGACACGACCACGACCGGGTCCTCGTCGGAGCAGATGCGCCCCCACGGCCCAAGGCATCACCGGCCCATCTTCCTCGACTCCGAGCGGCTGAAGAGCGAGGTCGGCCTCACGGACGAGCAGGTCGCGCAGGTTGCCGAAGTGGCCGAGCGCTACCGCCCCGCGCGATCGTCCGCGTCGTCCTCGTCAGGCGACAAGCGCCCGCCGCGACCGGATTCCCAGCAGATGACGCAGATGATGGAGGAGGTGAACACGCTGCTCTCCGACGAGCAGCAGGCGAAGCTGAAGGCGATCATGGAGAAGGAGCGTCCGCCGCGACCCCGCGGCGATGACGATTCTTCGAAATGAAATCACTGTCACGCCGGTTGGCCTTGCGCCGGCTCGCGCAGTTCTCGACCCTCGGCCTGCCGCTCCTCCTCCCGGGATGCGGTGGCGAAGGGGACGGGACGACCGCGGGTGCGGCCAGCAGCGGCGACTCGGGCGGCTCCTCCGGATCGGGCAGCGGGAGTTCCGGCTCCTGTGTGCTCGTTCCGGAGGAGACCGACGGTCCCTACCCGCTCTACTCCACGCTCGCGAATTCGGCGATGTACCGCGCGGATATCACGGAGGGACGCGCCGGCCTGCCGCTCGCGCTCGCGCTGAATGTCGTCGACGTGAATAGCGCCTGTGCGCCGATCAGCAACGTCGACGTGTACATCTGGCACTGCGACCGCGGCGGCGTGTACTCGGGCTACGCGAACCAGGGCACGGCCGGCGAGACATTCATGCGCGGCATCCAGACGACCGACGCCGACGGCAAGGTGGCTTTCACGACGATCTATCCGGGCTGGTACGCAGGGCGCATCACGCACATCCACCTGCAGGTGTATCTCGGCTCGAGCCGGCGAGCGACCACGCAGCTCGCATTTCCCATCGACGTCACGTCTACCGTGTACGCCTCCTCGCTCTATCCGAAGGGGCAGAACACATCGATCACGAGCTTCGCGCAGGACGGCATCTTCTCGGACGGCGAGTCGACGCAGCTGCTCGCGATGTCGGGCAGCGCCTCAACGGGCTACACGGGCACACTGCAGATCGGGATCAGTCTCTGACGGCCGGACAGGCGAGTGGGAGGACGCGCGGTGGTTGCGCCGCGGTCTATTCGATGTTCTGCACCTGCTCGCGCATCTGCTCGATCAGCACCTTCATGTCGACCGCGATGCGGGTGGTCTCGAGGTCCTGCGACTTCGACGACAGCGTATTCGCCTCGCGGTTGAACTCCTGCATCAGGAAGTCGAGCCGCCGCCCCGCGGGCTCGCCGCTCGCGATGATCCGTCGCGTCTCCTCGATGTGGCCCGCAAGCCGATCGAGCTCCTCCGCGACGTCGAGCCGCTGCAGCAGCATGACGATCTCCTGCTCGACGCGGTCCTTGTCGACCTGGCCCGCGAGTTCCGCGAGCCGCTCGGCGAGCCGGCCACGCACCCGCGCGTGCACGTCGGGCAGCCGCGCGCGTACCTGGGCGACGAGCCCCTCGAGCGAAGCGCAGCGCTCGCCGATGAGTTCCCGCAGTCGCACACCCTCTCGCGCGCGCGCCGCGACGAGATCGCGCGCCGTGGCCGCGAACAGCGCCGCAAGCGCGGCGTGCAGTCCTTCGGCATCGACCGCCGTCTCGCGGATCACGCCCGGCCAGCGCAGCACCTCGAGCGCATCGACCGACGGCGCGGGCAGGGCCGCCGCGACTTCGCGGACCCGCTTGACGAGTCGCGCGAGCGCGGCCTCGTCGATGTCGAGCGCACGCGCGGCGCCCTCGGGCTCCCGCAGATGCACCGTGCAATCGACCTTGCCGCGCTTCAGCGCCTTCGCGAGCGCCTGGCGCAAGTCGCTCTCGCAGCCGCGCAGGTCTTCCGGCAGGCGGAACTGCGATTCGAGGAAGCGGTGGTTCACGCTGCGCAGTTCGCAGGTGAGGGTGCCCCAGGGGCCGGTGGCCTCGCCGCGGGCAAAGCCGGTCATGCTCGTGATCATTGGATGGCGGGATGCTATAAATCGCCGCCCAGTTTAGCCAACGCCAAAGGTCGCCGCTTGCGCATCGATTACGCCGAACTCAGCCTCATCGGAGCGCGCGACGACAACCAGGACCGCGTGGCGACCGCCGTCGCCGAACATGCGGCGATGCTCGTCGCGGTCGATGGCATGGGCGGCCACGCCGACGGCGCGCGTGCTGCCGAGGCGACGCTGAAGGCGCTCGTCGAGGCGTTCTGGCACACGCCGCAGCCGCTGTTCGACCCGATCGGCTTCCTGCACCTGACCCTCGGGCGAGCGCACGACGACGTCGTGAAAATGGGCACCGCGCTGCCGATCGAGCATCGACCGCGCGCCACCTGCGCCGTGTGCATCGTGCAGGGCAACTCGGCGTACTGGGCGCATATCGGCGACAGCCGCGTGTATCACCTGCGGGGCGCATCGGTCGCCGAGCGCACGCGCGACCACAGCCACGTCGAGTTCCTGCTGCGGGAAGGGGTGATCACCGCCGAGCAGGTGCTGAGCCACCCGATGCGCAATTTCGTCGAGTCCTGCGTCGGCGGCGATCCGATCCTGCCGGAGATGTCGATTTCCGGCCGCCATCGGCTCGCGCCGAACGACATCGTGCTCGTGTGCACCGACGGCTTCTGGGGCAACCTCACCGACGACGACATCGCGCGCAGCCTGCCGCCGGGCGGGGCGCCGCTGCGCGAGGAGCTCACGAAGCTCGCCGAGCGGGCCGTGCTGATCGGCGGCGCGGTGAGCGACAACACGACCGTCGCGGCGCTGCGCTGGATGGGGGCGCAATGAGCGGCCGGGCCGGGGGCCGCGCGGCCGATGCGCTCCGCGAGGTGCGCTTCACGCGCCGCTACACCCGTTATGCGGAAGGGTCGGTGCTCGTCGAGTTCGGCGCCACGCGCGTGCTGTGCACCGCGTCCATCGAGGATGGCGTACCGTCCTTCCTGCGCGGCAAGGGCAAGGGCTGGGTCACCGCGGAGTACGGCATGTTGCCGCGTGCAACCCACACGCGCGGTGCGCGCGAAGCCGCGCGCGGCAGGCAGTCGGGGCGCACGCAGGAAATCCAGCGCCTCATTGGCAGGAGCCTGCGCGCCGTCATCGATCTCGCGGCGCTCGGGGAACGCACCGTGACGCTCGACTGCGACGTGCTGCAGGCCGACGGCGGCACGCGCACGGCATCGATCACGGGCGGCTATGTCGCGCTCGCCGACGCCTGCCAGTCGCTCGTGGCGCGTCGCGCCCTCGCGGCCGTGCCGCTGCACGGCCAGGTGGCCGCGGTCTCGGTGGGCATCGTCGACGGCGCGCCGGTGCTCGACCTCGACTACGCGGAGGACTCGAGCGCCGAGACCGACATGAACGTCGTCATGCAAAGCGGCGGCGGCTTCGTCGAAGTCCAGGGTACCGCCGAGGGGCACGCGTTTCGCCGCCATGAACTCGATGCGATGCTCGATCTGGCGGTGAGCGGCACGGCCACGCTCTTTGCGCTGCAGGCGCAGGCGCTGGCGGCCGACTGACCGGAGCGGCCCGTGCGTGTCGTCGCGGCGACCGGCAACCCGGGCAAGCTGCGGGAGCTCTCGGCGCTGCTCGCGCCGCTCGGCGTCGAGGTCGTGCCGCAGTCGGCGTTCGGCATCGAGCCACCGCCCGAGACCGGCGCGAGCTTTCTCGACAACGCGCTGATCAAGGCGCGCCACGCCGCCGCGGTAAGCGGTCTACCCGCGATTGCCGACGATTCCGGGCTCGAAGTCGACGCGCTCGGTGGTGCGCCCGGCATTCATTCCGCGCGCTACGCGGGCGACGGTGCGAGCGACACGGCGAACAACGCCCGGCTGCTGGCCGCGCTGGCGAATGTACCGCCCGAGAAACGACTGGCCTGCTATCGGGCTGTCATTGTCTACGTGCGCACCGCAAACGACCCCGCGCCGCTCGTCGGCGAAGGGCGGTGGGAGGGGCGCATCGCCCTCGCTGCGCGCGGCACCGACGGCTTCGGCTACGACCCGTTGTTCGAGCCGCTCGATGCCTCCGGCACGGCCGCCGAGCTCACGCCCGCCGAGAAGAACCTGCGCAGTCATCGGGGTGCGGCGCTGCGCGCGCTCGTGGCGCAATGGCGCTGATCACGCCACCGCTCGCGCTGTACGTGCACTTCCCCTGGTGCGTGAGCAAGTGCCCATACTGCGACTTCAATTCGCACGCCGTGCAGGGCGAGCTGCCGGCCGCGCGTTACGTCGCGGCGCTCGCGGCGGACCTCGAAGTGCAGGCGCCGCAGGTCGCGGGTCGCACGGTCGGGAGCGTGTTCCTGGGTGGCGGCACGCCGAGCCTGTTCGCACCGTCGGACATCGCGCGCGTGCTCGAGCATGCGCGCCGGCATCTCGCCTTCGCGCCCGATGTCGAAGTCACGCTCGAAGCGAACCCCGGCACGATCGAGCGCGGCCGGTTCGCGGGCTATCGCGATGCAGGCGTCAACCGCGTCTCGCTCGGTGCCCAGAGTTTCGATGCGGATGCGCTCAGGGTGCTCGGGCGCATTCACTCTCCGGACGAGACGCGACTCGCGGCCGAAGAGCTGCACTCGGCGGGACTGACGAACTTCAATCTCGACCTGATGTACGCGCTGCCTGTGCAGACGCGCGCCGCCGCGCTCGACGACATCGATGCGGCCCTCGCGCTCGCGCCGGCACACCTCTCGCATTACCAGCTGACGCTCGAGCCCGGGACACTGTTCGCAGCCCGCCCGCCTGCGCTGCCCGACGACGACACGGCGCACGCGATGCTCGAAGCCTGCATCGAACGACTCGGTGCGCACGGATTTGCGCGCTACGAAGTCTCGGCGTACGCGCGCGCGGGGCGATGCTGCCGGCACAACGTGAACTACTGGGAGTTCGGCGACTATCTCGGCGTCGGCGCCGGCGCGCACGGCAAGCTGACGCGCAGTGCGGACGGCGATGGTGACAGCGGCGACGACAAGGCGGTCGTCATCCGCACGACCCGGCCGCGCGAGCCGCGCCGCTACATGGCCGCTGCCGGCTCGACGCCCGAGGCCCGCGCGGTCGCGCCCACCGAATTGCCGTTCGAGTTTGCCCTGAATGCCCTGCGGCTCTGCGCCGGGTTCACGCCTGCGCTGTTCGAGGCCCGCACGGGGCTTGCCTTCGAGACGATCGCACCCACTGTCGAGCGCCTGATCGGGCGCGCGCTCCTCGAGCGGGCCGGTGACAGCTGCCGGCCTACAGGTCGAGGCCTTGCCTTCCTGAACGACATGCTGCTCGAGTTCCTGCCGGAATCACGAGCAGGGGCAGCGGGTTAGGCGCTTTATCGCCAAATCACGAGCGCCTTTATGCACAGCGTTCCTGAGTGGCACCACAAATGAGTGCATTACGTCTCATTGCAGTCAAACAGCTCGATATCACATTCGTAATACATTGATTTTATAGAGGGAAATGGGCTGGTCATTTTTTGACCAAGCCTGCAGAAATGCGATCCTGCCGCCCATTCGGGGATTCGGCCAGCGGGATACCCACAAAGTTATCCACATGTTTTGTGGATAACGGGGCGGTATCGCAATGCGGCAAAACCGGGAGGCTAAAGTGCCGCAGGCACCGCCCCTTGAGCGCCCCGGTCTGGCTCGCTAAACTGCGCGCCCTTTTGGCCGGGCCCTTCCCGGCGCGGGCAGGACCATGAAAGCCGATACGCATCCGACCTACGCCGAAATCAACGTCACCTGCACCTGCGGGAACACGTTCAGGACGCGTTCGACGCTCGGCCACGACCTGCACGTCGAAGTCTGCTCGAGCTGCCACCCGTTCTACACCGGCAAGCAGAAGATCGTCGACACGGCGGGCCGAGTCGACAAATTCCGCAAGAAGTACGCGAGCGCCGCGGCGCGCGGCTGAGCGCTGCGCGTGGCTGGATGCCACGCGAGCTGATGGCTCATGGCCTGTCGCTCACAGCCAGGGGCGCTGTGCGCGGAGCGCTTGCCGGCTGTTCGCCGCGCGTCACTCACTGTTCGCGGGTTCAGGGGCCGGAACCTGTTGTCCGCGGGTGGCGTCGCAGCTATATAGGCATCAGTTCCGCGACGATGGACCGGCTCATGCCCCGATTCATGATGGCTTTCGTGCTGGCTGCAGCAACGGCATTCGCGCCGGGGCTCGCTGCGGCCGCCAAGCCGCATGCCGAGAGCGAGTCCTCGCGCAAGGCGCACGTCGAGATCCTGAAGTTTTATGGCCTCTACGAAGACCAGGCCATGCAGGACTACGTCAACCAGGTCGGCACCCGCGTCGCGCGCCAGAGTGACTGGCCGGACGCGGAGTTCAAGTTCTTCGTCCTCGACGACGATGCGATCAATGCGTTCACGACGGGCTGCTGCTTCATCTACGTGCACCGCGGCCTGCTCAGCTACCTCGAGAGCGAGGCGGAACTCGCGACGGTGCTCGGCCACGAAATTGCGCACGTCACCGCGAACCACCCGCAAAAGCGCCGCACCCAGGGCATTCTCGCCAACATCCTCGCGATCGGCGCGACGCTCGCGACCGGATCGGGCGCGATCGGGCAGCTCGCGAACCTCGGCGCGGGCGCATGGATCCAGGGCTACGGGCGCGAGAACGAAATGGAGGCCGACCGGCTCGGCCTCAAGTTCGCGACCAAGGCCGGCTATCGCCCCGAGGCGATGGCGCATGTATTCAAGGTCTTCAAGGACCAGGAACGCTTCGAGATGGACCGCGCGCGCCGCGAGGGCCGCGAGCCGCGCATCTATCACGGCATTTTCTCGTCGCATCCGGCGCCCGATGCGCGCACGGTGCAGGCCGCCATGGGCGCCGCGAGAATCACGAACGAACCGCCCGGCGGCTGGATCGACAATCGCGAGATTTTCCTGCGCAACCTCGATGGCCTGCCCTATGGCTCGAGCCGCGCGCAGGGGATCGTGCGCGACAACCGCCTGTATCACGCGGGTCTCGGCATCACCATGGCGTTTCCGCGCGGCTGGACCGTCGAGAACCTGCGCGACCGGATCCTCGCGTACACGCCGAACAAGGACAGCCTGATGCAGGTGACCGTCGATGCCCGGCCACCCACGCAGTCGGCGCGCGAGTTCCTGCTGACGCGCCTCAAGGGCCAGTCGGTCGCGCTCGGCGAAGCGATCGAGTCGAACGGCATGCAGGGCTACACAGTCGTGACACGCGGCGGCTCGCCGCTCGACAACGGCCGGGGGCCCGTGCGCTGGACCGTGCTCTACCGCGAGAACAGCGCGTACGTGTTCGCGGGCGCGAGCCGCGCGTCGGTGAATTCGCGCCCCGAGGCCGACGGCGTCATCAGCTCGGTGGTCGGCACGATGCGCAGCCTCAAGCCGTCGGAATTCCCGCTCGCGGAGCCGTATCGGATCGCGGTCGTGCCGTATGACGGCAAGACGCCGCTCACGACCTACGCACGCGACGTGCCGGTCGAGCGCTATCAGCTCGAGGAGCTCGAGCTGATGAACGGGCTCTATCCCGACAAGCAACCCGGATTCGGCGAACTCATCAAGATCGTGCAATAGCCCCGACGAGCGCATGCACCGCGCCCGCTGCAGGGCGGACTTGCGGCTTTCGCGCCTTGATTCCGGCGCCGCGCCATGGAATCCTCGCGGTCCCCCGTTGCAAATCCGCTACGGGCGCAGCCTGGATCGAGTGCATGCCCAGCAAGACCTTCGAACTCGTCGATTCCGCGACCGGCAGGAAATCCTCGCTGCCGATCCGCTCCGGCACGATCGGCCCCGACGTCGTCGACATCAGCCCGATCCACAAGGATCTCGGTGTCTTCACGTTCGACCCGGGGTTCATGGCGACCGCGAGCACGGAAAGCCGCATCACCTACATCGACGGCGACAAGGGCATCCTGCTGTACCGCGGCTACCCGATCGAGCAGCTCGCCGAAAAGAGCTCGTTCCTCGAGGTCGCGTATCTGCTGCTGGACGGCGAGTTGCCGGACAAGAGGCAGCTCGCCGAGTTCACCACCAACATCTCGCGGCACACGATGATCAACGAATCGTTGCAGCGCATGTTCAACGGCTTTCACTACAACGCGCATCCGATGGCCATGGTGTCGGGGATCGTCGCGTCGATGTCGGCGTTCTACCACGACTCGATGGACATCAATAACCCGCGCCATCGCGAGATCTTCGCGCACCGGATCATCGCCAAGCTGCCGACGATCTCGGCGGCCGCGTACAAGCATTCGCTCGGCCAGCCGTTCGTCTATCCGCGCAACGACCTCAGCTACTGCGCGAACCTGCTGCACATGTTCTACGCGGTGCCGTGCGAGCCGTACGATGTCGATCCGCTCGCCGCGCAGGCGCTCGACCTGCTGCTGATCCTGCACGCCGACCACGAGCAGAACGCCAGCACCTCGACCGTGCGTCTCGCCGGCTCGACCGGTGCCAACCCGTACGCCGCGATCTCGGCGGGCGTGTCGGCGCTCTGGGGGCCTGCGCACGGCGGCGCGAACGAGGCCGTGCTCGAGATGCTGGAATCGATCGGCACGCCCGACAACATCCCGAAGTTCCTCGCGAAGGTGAAGGACAAGAACTCGAACGTGCGCCTGATGGGCTTCGGCCATCGCGTGTACAAGAACTTCGACCCGCGCGCGAAGATCATCCGCGAGATGTGCCACAAGGTGCTCGCGAAGATGGGCCGCGCGGACAACCCGCTGCTCGAACTCGGCGAACGGCTCGAGGAGGTGGCGCTCAAGGACGACTACTTCGTCTCGCGCAAGCTCTACCCGAACGTCGATTTCTACTCGGGCATCATCTACAGCGCGCTCGGCATTCCGCGCTCGATGTTCACGGTGATGTTCGCCGTGGCGCGCACCGCAGGCTGGGTCGCGCACTGGCAGGAGATGATCTCGGAGCCCGGCTACAAGATCGGCCGCCCGCGCCAGCTCTATACGGGGCCCACGCAACGGGACTACACGGACATCGGCAAGCGCTGAGCCGCGGGGAGCGGCGCTATGTGCCGCGCAGGTGCTGCTCCACCCGCGCGCGCGGCAGGCGGCAGGACACGGCGAGCCACATGATCGCCGCCGAGAAGAGCGCAACCACGAGGATGGACCATCCGAACGGCAGCCAGCCGAGATTGCCGGCTCCCGCGGCGGGCGCAGGATAGATGCCGAGGTAGCTGATCAACGCGAGGCCGCCGAGCCAGGGCAGCACCCAGATCCCGGAGCGCCATTCGAGCGGCGGCGAGTCGCCCCGTCCTGAAGTCTCGTGGATCGCGAGCACGACGAAGCCGAGCAGCACCGCAACAGACAGCTTCCACTCCGTATCCCATCCGGACCAGTACACGATCAGGTTCGACGACAGGAACGCGAGGTAGGCGAGCGCATTCGCCCACGGCAACCGGAACGTGCGTTTGCGGTCGGGCAGCTCGCGGCGCAGGCACAGCAGCGCGAGGGGACCGGAGCCGAACGAGAGGACGGTGGCCGACGTCACGAATCCGACCAGCTTCTGCCAGCCCGGGAACGGCAGGAAGAAGATCAGCCCGACGACGAAAGTCAGGATGACGCTCACCCACGGCACGCCGCGTCGGCTGACACGCGCAAGCGCCTTCGGCGCGTTGCCATTGCGACCCATCGCATAGGAGATGCGCGACGTGACGGTGGTGTAGATGAGGCCGGTGTCCGCCGGCGAGATGACCGCGTCGATGTACAGCAGCACCGCGAGCCACGACAGGCCGAGGAGGCTGGCGAGCGCCGCGAGCGGGCCGAAGGTCGCGGCAATGTCGGCCGCGCCGCCGGAGAAGCTCGTGCCAACCTGCGCCCAGCCGTGGCGCAGCGCCACGTCAGGCAATGCACCGACGAAGGCGACCTGCAACGCGATGTAGATCGTCGCGGTGATCGCGAGCGAGCCGATGATGGCGATCGGCACATTGCGCTGCGGATTGCCGGTTTCGCCGGCGAGCTCCACGCCCTGGCGAAAGCCGAGATAGGAAAAGATGATGCCGGCGCCGGCAATGGACGAGAACACGCCGTGCCAGCCGAACGGCAGAAAGCCGCCGGCCAGCGCGTGGCTGAAGTTGGCGCGATGGAAGGCGGTGGCGAGGAACACCACCACCACGAGCGCGATGACGATCAGCTTCCAGGCGACGAGCAGGTTGTTCACGCGCGCAAACCAGCGGATGCCGATCACGTTGACGAGACTGAACAGTGCCATCAGCGCGGTGGCGACCGCGTAGCCCGGCAGCGTCAGCACTGGCACGCCATCGGCGAGCGTCTGCAGCCAGGGCACATAGTTGGTCGCGTACTGCATCGCCGCGAGCACCTCGATCGGTGCCGTCGACGCGGCCGCGATCCAGGTGATCCAGCCGGTGGTGAAGCTCGCGAACGAACCGAACGCATAATGCGGAAAGCGCACGACACCCCCCGACACGGGAAACAGGGTGCCGAGCTCCGCATACACAAGGCCGATGAAGAGGATCATCACTGCGCCGATGAGCCAGGCGATGATCGATGCGGGCCCGGCCAGTTGCGACGCGGTCAGCGCGCCGAACAACCATCCGGAGCCGATGATCGAGCCAACCGCGGTGAACAGCAGGCCGAAGATGCCGATGTGGCGCTTGAGGCGACGATCGTCCTGTGCCCCGGTCATGTCATTGCGCCGGATGCACGCATGCAGGAGTCTGACCACGACGAACCCGGCAGGTTCCGGCGGTCCGCCTTGCGGCCGGCCACAACGACGCGGCTACATCCCGGTCGATTCCCCGTTGCCTGCCCGCTGCTCGCCCGCGACCAGGGTCGCAACCTCCGCGAGGTCCGCCCTGCGCATCGGGCGGCCGTCGACCGGGCTGACGGGCGCCTGCCGGATGCCATCGCGCGGAAACACGATCGCCTCGATCGCGACATCCGCCATGTCGAACCGGATGGTCGGACAGCCGACGACGCGCTCGGCGTTCAGCTTCACGCGCCGCTCGCCGATTTCGTGCGGCACGCCGTGGTCCATCAGCTTGAGCGCCACGGTCTCTGCGCGGTCGGCGAACAGGTGCAACTGTACGTCGACATGTTCAGTCGCCGTGCCCGCGAGCACGGGGCCGACGAGCCGCGGCTCGAACTCGGCGAGCCACTCCATCGCCTCGAGTGCGGCACTGCGCTGCGCGAGCAGCGATTGCGCGTGGGATGCGCCGCCAAAGAGGCGCTGGTAGCCGGCGAGCGCCTCCTCGATCTCGATGTTCTTCGGCAAAAGGCCGCCGTCGAACACGCCGTAACGTTCGGCCGCCTTGCGCTTCGCGACGTAGAAATCGCGAATGCCGTGCTCGGCCATGATGCGCGCCGCTTCCTGCGCGATCGCCCGGCGCAGATTCTCCGCGCGGGCGGGCTGGTGTCTGCTCATCGCGCCCCGAGTGTAGCCAACTCGGGCGCGCCGCGCAGTGCGGCGCGCCTCAGAACAGCGGCTCGCTCGCCTGGGCGTTGTCGATGGATGCGGGCGCGCCCGGCGTCGTGCCCGCCTCGCCGCCCGGCAGATGGTCGACCATGAACAGCTCGGTGACCGCATCCGGATCGTCCGCAGGCGCGAGTCGCCCCGTCTCCCGCGAGATCGGCAGTTCGATCACGCCGGGCGGTCGCGGCCGGGTGTGTTGTGGCAGCGCCTTCAGCGCCTCGCGCATGAAATGCACCCAGATCGGGACGGCGGTGCGGCTGCCTTCCTCGCCGGCGCCGAGCGAGCGCTCCTGGTCGTAGCCCACCCACACCGTCGCGACCAGGTCGCGATTGAATCCGTTGAACCACGCGTCCTTCGCGTCGTTCGTCGTGCCGGTCTTGCCGGCGATGTCGCTGCGATTGAGCACGTTGGCGCGCCGCCCCGTGCCGCGCCGGATCACGTCGCCCATGATGTCGTCCATGATGTACGCGTTCGGCGCGCTGACAATGCGTTCGGCGACGCGGCTCGCAGGCAGCAGATCGATGCCGCCGCGCAGCGCGCCGGCCGCCTGCAGTGGTCCGGGCACGTCGAGCGGCGGGGCCGCGATCTCCGTGGCGGGTGCTCCGCACTCCGTGCAGACGACTTTCGGCTCGGCGCGGTACACGATCTTGCCGGCGGCGTCTTCGATGCGATCGATGTAGTACGGCTCGATCTTGTAGCCGCCATTGGCGAAGGCCGCGAACCCGGTCGCGACGTCGAGCGGCGTCGCCTGCAGCGTGCCGAGCGCGAGCGTCAGGTCGTCCGGCATCGACGCGCGCGAAAAGCCGAAACGCACGGCATAGTCGATCAGGGTGCGGATGCCGATGTCGCGCAGGATGCGGATCGACACGAGATTGCGCGAGCGCACGAGCGCCTCGCGCAGGCGGGTCGGGCCGGAGAATTCGCCGCTCGAGTTCTCCGGGCGCCACGAGGTCTCGGAGCTCGGGTCGTCCATCACGATCGGTGCATCGAGGATCACGGACGCGGCCGTGAAGCCGTTCTCGAGCGCCGCGGAATACAGGAACGGCTTGAACCCCGAGCCCGGCTGACGGCTCGCCTGCACCACGCGATTGAACTTGTAGGCGTAGTAGTCGAAGCCGCCGATCAGCGCCGCAATGGCGCCATCGTCGGGGTCGAGCGCGACGAGCGCGCCCTGGGCCTCCGGCACCTGCACGAGCTGCGCAGTGCGCTTGCCGTCGGTGACGACGTACACGACATCGCCCGGTGCGAGCACCTCCGATGCCCGCTTCGGCGCCGGTCCACGCAGGTCGTCGCCCGTGACCGGTCGGGCCCACGCGAGGCCGTCCCAGGGAATCGTCACGCGGCCGAGCCCCTTCACGTGCACGTCCGCACTGCGCTCCGCGACTGCGATGACGAGTGCAGGATCGATGTTGCCCAAACGCTCGTAGGGCACGAGCAGTGCATCGAGCGCGGCGGGTGCGCGGTCTGCGGGCAGCGCGACTTTCGCGGTGGGTCCACGCCAGCCGCGACGCCGGTCGTACTCGAGGAGCCCGAGTCGCAGCGCGCGATTCGCTGCCGCCTGCAATCGCGGATCGATCGTCGTGAACACGCGATAGCCGGCATTCTGCGCGGCCTCGCCAAAGCGTCGCACCAGTTCGAGGCGCGCCATCTCCGCCACATACGGCGCGTCGACGTCGTTGAGCGGCGCATTCAGCTTGCCGGACACCGGCTCGGCATTGGCGGCTGCGAGCTGCGCGTCGTCGATGAAGCGCAGTTCGTGCATGCGCCGCAGCACATAGCTGCGCCGCTCACGCGCACGCTGCGGGCTCGCGATCGGGTTCGTATCGGTGGGCGCCTTCGGTATGCCGGCGAGCAGCGCAGCCTCACCGATGGTGAGCGCATCGAGCGGCTTGCCGAAGTAGGTTTCCGCGGCCGCGGCAATGCCATACGAGCGCTGCCCGAAAAAAATCACGTTCAGGTAGAGCGCGAGGATCTGCTCCTTCGAGAACTCGCGTTCCATGCGCCAGGTGAGGAACACCTCCTGCAGCTTGCGGCGCCATTCGCGCCGCTGCGTGAGGAACATGTTGCGCGCCACCTGCATCGTGATCGTGCTCGCGCCCTGCGCGCGATTGCCGGTGAACAGGTTCACCGCCGTCGCGCGCAACACGCCCGCGTAGTCGATGCCGTGGTGGCGGAAAAACCGGTCGTCTTCGGCGGCGAGGAATGCGTTGCGCACTGTCGCCGGAATCTCCGCGTAGGTCACCGGGATGCGCCGCTGCTCGCCGATCTGCGCAATCAGCTGCCCGCCACGCGTATACACGCGCAGCGGTACCGCGAGCTCGACGTTCTTCATGTCGGCGCTCGTCGGCAGCGAGGGGGCGAGGAACGCATACGCGCCGGAAATGCCGATCGCCGCCAGCAGTGTGATGCCGGTCACACCGGCAACGGCGATGACTCCGATGCGAAACCAGTTCCACTTCACAGAAAACCACTCTCGTGTCTTGCCCGCATTGCGTGGGCTATGCATAGTAGCCCGCGAACGCTTGGCAAACTCATCGAAAGGTGGGGACGCAAAGCCTCCGGTCTAAGGGCGCAGGCCTACGACAGCGGGGTTGCCGGCCGGGTGGCTGACGCTTGCCCACCCGACTGTCGATTGCCGCCACTTGCCATGCGCTCCGGGCCCGGGGTCGAGGGTCTCCTTGAGGCGTGATGCACATTGGACAGCGACTGCACTGCCAGTTCCCGCCACCCGCCTCGAAGATTCGGGGAGTTTCGTGAGCGTTCTCACGTTCTATTTGACTTTACGCTGATATATAGTTGGCCGATAAGTTACAAAAGGCGACGGGTTCGGGGCATAAGTTGCTGAAAAGGAAAGACAAAAGTGTTCCTGCTTCGCCGTAATTACCGGCCCCTGCTCGGGCTGGACATCACGACTTCGTCCGTGAAGCTGATCGAACTCGCCATGGCGGGCGGTCAGTACCGGGTCGAGTCCTACGCGGCGGAGCCGACGCCGCAGAACGCCATGAACGAAAAGGCCATCGTCGACGCTGAAGCCGTCGGCGAGGCCATCCGCCGCGCCGCGAAGCGCGCCGGCGCGAAGAGCCGCGAGGTCGCGATCGCGATCAGCGGCGACGCCGCGATCACCAAGGTGATCCAGATGCCGCGCTCGCTGCGCGAGCGCGATCTCGAATCGCAGGTCGAGATGCAGGCCGACCAGTACATCCCCTTCCCGATGGACGAAGTGAGCTACGACTTCGAAGTGCTCGGCCCGTCGGAAAAGGACACGGACACGAACGACGTATTGCTCGTCGCGACGCGTACGGAGAACGTGGAGCAGCGCCAGGCCGCGGTGAACGCCGCCGGCCTCACCGCGAAGATCGTCGACGTCGAAGCGTTCGCGCTCGAGAATTCCTGCCGCCTGATGACCCACCAGATGCCGGACGGCGGCATCGACCG
>WBZO01001195.1_pt2 | contig 21308 bp, 21 predicted proteins | sample 5204261 | NCBI WGS metagenome assembly WBZO01 (sample SAMN12412400, study PRJNA552823) | activated sludge metagenome | isolation source: activated sludge from anammox sidestream of wastewater treatment plant... | place: USA: North Carolina | collected 2017-09 | reverse complement strand
GGTGAGCGCGGAGGTCGGCGCCGCCGCCGAGTGCGTGGAGCGTCTCTCGCTGCGGGGAGGCAAGCGCGTGCGCGCCGCGCTCGTCGGAGCATCGTATCTCGCATGCGGCGGCTCCTCGGGTTGGGCCGACGTCCTCCCGGCGATGATCGCGATCGAGCTTCTCCAGACGTATCTCCTCATCCACGACGATTGGATGGACGACGACGACGTCCGTCGCGGCGGTCCGTCGGTGCACGTGGCGCTCCGCGGGGCGCTCGGCAGCAAAGCGCTCGGAGACGCCGGGGCGGTGCTCGCGGGGGACCTGGCTTCGGCGTTCGCGCAGGAGGCGCTGCTCGAGACGAGCCTGCCGCCCGAGCGCGTGCTCCGCGCGGCCAGGACGTTCGCGTCGATCCAGGAAGAGGTCGTGATCGGCCAGCTCTCCGAGCTCCGTGCGGCGCGCGGCGCGACGTCGAACGGGCGCACGCCGGCCGTCGAGGAGGTCCACGCGCGCAAGACCGCGAGCTACACGGTCACGGGGCCGCTCGCGCTCGGTGCGGTCCTCGCGGGCGCGGACGACGCCCGCGTCGCTGCGCTCGGCCGCTTCGGCCTGCCGCTGGGCGTCGCGTTCCAGCTCCGTGACGATCTGCTCGGCGTGTTCGGCGATCCGAGCGCCACGGGAAAGCCGATCTGGAACGACATCCGCCAGGGCAAGCGCACGGCGCTCGTGGCCGAGCTCGGCGAGAGCGAGGCGCTCGCGCGCGTCCTCGGTCGCGCCGATGCGTCGCACGAGGACCTGGAAGCGGTCGTCCGCGAGATGGAGACCTCGGGCGCGCGGCGGCGGGTCGAGGCGCGCGTCGGTGAGCTCCTCGCCGAGGCGCGCGCGGCCCTCGAAGCGATCGATCTGCCGAACGCCGACGGCAAGGAGCTGTTGCGTGGCGCGGTCGCGGCGCTGGGGGAGCGTTCCTCGTGAGCGCCACGCGCGGCACCGCCTCGGGCAAGGTGATCCTCCTCGGCGAGCACGCCGTCGTGTACGGCATCCCCGCGCTCGCGGTCGGGATCGATCGCGGCGCGTGGGCGACGAGCGTGCCGGCGGTCGCCGCGGGCAGGAGCACGCTCCACGTGACCGGGTGGAACGCCCGTGCGACGGACGACCCGTCCGACGACGCGCCGCTCGCACGCGCTTTCCGCGCGCTGATCGAGGTCACGCGCAAGAACGTGGCGCTCGCGGACGTCGACGTCGAGGCCGGCGCCGATCTGCCGCCCGGCGGAGGTCTCGGCTGCTCGGCCGCGCTCGGCGTCGCGGTCGCCCGGGCGCTCGATCCGTCGGCTCCGGCCGACGCCGTGGCGGCGCGGGCGGGCGCATGGGAGCAGGTCTTCCACGGCAACGCATCGGGCGTCGACGCGGCCGTCGCCGCATCCGGCGGCTGCGTTCTGTTCCAGCGCAACGCCGATGGCTCGCGCACCATCGAAAGAGTGCTCGTGCCCGCTCCGTTTCACCTGTGCGTCGGCAACAGCGGCCAGGCTTCGAGCACGAAGTCGATGGTCGAGTCCGTGGCGCGCTACCGCGAGCGCAGGCCCGAGATGGCGCAGAAGGCCTTCGACGGGATCCACACGCTCGTGAAGAACGCGCGGCTCGCGGTCGAGGCGGGCGACAAGAAGGCGATCGGCCAGCTGCTCGACCTGAACCAGATGCTGCTCTCCGGCTTGTTCCTGTCGACGCCGGAGATCGAGCAGATGTGCGCGGCCGCGCGCGAGGCGGGCGCGTACGGCGCGAAGCTCACCGGCGCGGGCGGCGGCGGATCGGTGGTCGCGCTCGTCGAGGGACCCGCCGAGGGCGCGGCGGTGCTCGCCGCGTGGAAGAAGGACGGCTTCGACGGGTTCGTCACGACGGTCGGCGGCGACGCGGCCCGCGCGCGCATCGTCGCGAAGATCGAGCTGGAGACGGCGCCATGAGCGGGTTCGCCGTCGCGATCGCCCACCCGAACATCGCGCTCTCCAAGTACTGGGGGAAGCGCGCGGGGGCGGGCAACGTCCCCGCGGTCCCCAGCCTCAGCGTGACGCTCGCGGGGCTCGCGACGACCACGTCGGTCACGTTCGACCCGCGCCTGACCGCCGATGCCCTCGAGATCAACGGCGTCGAGGTGAGCGGCGAGCCGCTTCGCCGCGCGATCGGGCTCGTCGATCGCGTGCGCGACGCGGCGGGCACCAGGACGTTCGCGCGCATCGTGTCGAGGAACGATTTTCCGACCGCGAGCGGGCTCGCATCGAGCGCGTCCGGCTTCGCGGCGCTGGCGCTCGCCACGGTCCGCGCCGCGGGGCTCGACTGGCCGGCCGATCGCGTCGCGGATCTCGCCCGTCGGAGCTCTGCGAGCGCGGCGCGCAGCGTGTTCGGCGGATTCGTGGAGCTCGAAGGCGAGGCCGCGCGGGCGGTCGCCCCGAAGACGGCCCTCGATCTCCGCGTCCTCGTCTGCGTGACGACGGAGGAGGAGAAGAAGGTCTCGTCGACCGACGGCATGGGGGTCACGTCGCGCGAGAGCCCCTACTACGCCGCCTGGCTCGAGGAGGCGCCGCGCATCCATCACGCCCTCCGCGAGGCCCTGCTCGCCGGCGACTTCGAGCGCGTCGGCGCGCTCGCGGAGAAGAGCGCGCTCGCGATGCATGCGTCGGCGATGGCGGCGGGCATCGTGTACGTCACCGGCGCGACGCTCGCAGCGCTCGCCGAGGTCCGCGCCATGCGCGACGCGGGCATCTCGGCATGGGCCACGATCGACGCGGGCCCGCACCTCAAGTGCCTCGTCCGCGCCTCCGAGGCGGCGGCCGCGAAGGCCCGCCTCTCGGGGGTCCCCGGCGTGCTCCGCATCATCGAGGCGGCGCCGGGAGACGGCGCACGCGTGATCGAGGGGGAGGGGCGCGCGTGAGGGTGTTCGCTCCCGGCAAGATGGTTCTGACCGGCGCGTACGCCGTCCTCGAAGGTGCGCCGGCGATCGTCGTCGCGACCAGCCGCGGCGCCTTCGCCGACGGCACGCGATCGGCGCTGACGCCCACGCTCGAGGTCGCCGCGGCGATGGGCGACGCCGCCCCGCCGCTCGTCGACGCCTCCGCGATGTTCGTCGGCGCGCGCAAGCTCGGCCTGGGCGCGAGCGCGGCGATCCTCGTCGCGTCGCTCGCGGTGCGCGAGGCGGAGCGCGGCCTGGATCTCTCGAGCTCCGGCGTGCGCGATGCGCTCTTCGCCCGCGCGCGCGCCGCTCACGCCGAGGCGCAGGGCGGGGGGAGCGGCATCGACGTGGCCGCGAGCGTCTACGGCGGCGTGCTCCGGTACACGCTCGCGAGCCGCGCCCGGGTCGCGCTCCCTGCCGGGACGAAGGTCTCGGTGCTCGCCTGCGCGACGAGCGCGCGAACGAGCGAGCTCCGCGCAGACGTCGATCGCCTCGCGGCTACCGACGCCGCCGTCCATCGCGCCTGCATGAACGAGCTCGGATCCATCGCGCACGACGCGGCCGCCGCGGTGGAGCGCGGCGATCACGCCGCGTTCGTCGCCGCCGTCGCCCGCACCGCGCGCGCGCTGGGCCGTCTCGGCGCCGCCGCGGGTGCACCGATCGTCCCCGAAGGCTTCGACGAGCTCGCCGAGCTCGCAGCGAAGGAGGACGCGGCGTTCTGCGTCTCCGGCGCAGGCGGCGGCGACGTCGCGGCGTTCGTCGGCCACGCAGCGCCGACCTCTCGCTTCCTCGAGCGCGCGCACGCGCTCGGGCTCTTCCTCTTGGACCTCGAATTCGACGAGAAAGGAGTGAGGATCGCGCCTCAGGCGCCGGCCCATGCCGGAGCCACGCTCGGCGCGTCCTGAACAGCGGCAATGACGAAGCGCACCTCCCAGCTCCCCGGCTTCTACAAGGTCACCGTCACCGAGCGTCGAACCCTCGTCAGCGAGGCGACCGGCGTCGACGCCGCGGCGATCGCGCGCTCGCTCGATGCGGGCGGCCTCGATGCCGATACCGCGGACAAGTTCGTCGAGAACGTCATCGGTACCTACGGTCTGCCGTACGGCGTGACCCTGAACGTGCGTGTGAACGGCCACGACCACGTCGTCCCGATGGTGGTCGAGGAGCCGAGCGTCGTCGCCGCGGCATCGAACGCCGCGAAGATGGTCCGTGCGGGCGGGGGCTTCACCGCCGAGGTCGACGCGCCGATCATGATCAGCCAGGTGCAGCTCGTCGACGTCGCGGACGCGCCCGCCGCCGAGCGCGCGATCCTCGCGGCGAAGGACGAGATCCTCGCGATGGCCGATCGCGCCACGCCGGGCCTCCTGGCTCGCGGCGGCGGAGCGCGCGGGCTCGAGGTCCGCACGCTCGGTACGCCCGAGGACCGGATGATCGTCGTGCACATCCTCGTCGACTGCCGCGACGCGATGGGCGCGAACCTGATCAACACCGTCGCCGAGGCGGTCGCCGATCGGCTCGCGCGTCTCGCGAACGGGAAGGTCGGCCTGCGGATCCTGTCGAACCTCTGCGACAAGCGCTGCGTGCGCGTGCGCTGCAGGGTCCCTGCCGAGGTGCTGGCGACCGACGAGATGGACGGGCAGGCGGTGATCGACGGCATCGTCAACGCATCGCGCTTCGCCGAGCTCGATCCGTACCGCGCGGCCACGCACAACAAGGGCATCATGAACGGCATCGACGCCGTCGTGATCGCGACGGGCAACGACTGGCGCGCCGTCGAGGCAGGGGCGCACGCCTACGCCGCCCGGAGCGGACGCTATTCGCCGTTGTCGATCTGGCGCCGCGACGGCGACTCGCTCGTCGGATCGATCGAGCTGCCGCTCGCCCTCGGGACCGTCGGAGGCACGCTCCGCGTCCATCCGAGCGCGCGCCTGTCGCTCGCCATGATGGGCGTGACCGAGGCGAGCGAGCTCGCGGCGATCGCGGCGGCCGTCGGGCTCGCCTCCAATCTGGCCGCGGTGCGCGCCCTCGCCACGGACGGCATCCAGCGCGGACACATGGCCCTGCACGCGCGGTCCGTCGCGCTCGCGGCCGGCGCGAGCGGGGCAGAGGTGGAGCGCATCGCGGCGATCATCGTCGAGGCACGCGACATCACGGTCGAAGCCGCGCGTCGTGCGCTCGACGTGCTACGCACCGAGCGTCGAGAGAACGCGACCGGCGCTGCCGACGATCAGCGGCCGGGGATCGGCGGCGCCTGACGCGGGGCGACCTCCGGCGGCAGACGGTACTGGTCCACGCCGACGCTCAGGCTCTCGTACGGGTTCTGGAAGTCGCCGCTGAGCGTCTGCTTCGGCGGATCGCGCTGCGGCTCGTCCGGGGTCGGAGTCGGCTCCGGATCCTCGCTGGCGACGGCACATCCGAAAACGGAGAGGCTGAGGGCGACGGCGACGAGCAAGCGGTTCATTCTAGGTCTCCTTCTCTCTCACTTCGTGGAACGGCTGTACTTGGGGCCCAGCTCGACGCTGGCCTGGTCGACGTTCTGGAACAGCTCGTAGAGCTGGGTGGATTCGGGCTCGGTCGGCGCCCCGTTGACGGTGCCGATGGCCTCCGCCGGACGCTGCATCCGTCCTCCGAATGTACGGATGCTGCCCGCCTGGCTTTCCTCGTTCTCCGTCGGCTGGGGCGCCTGCGGGTCCTCTCCGAACTCCGCGGCGCAGCCCGTTGCAAGGACCGCGAACAGCGTGAGCACGATGCTGCGTTTCATATCGTGTCCCTCCTCGTGATCTCGTCAGTCTCGAACGGGAGCCAGAGGATCTCCCAGTTTTCGACGGGACCACATTTCGACGTTCGATCACAAGAGTCTCAACTCGGAGCCCCTCATTTTCGTGGGCGATCCTGCTCTCTTCGCGCCTCGGCGCGCGGGTTCTCCCCGAGCGTCGGCCGTGCTCGTGCGATGTGCGCTGCAGCGTGCGCGGGCCGGTCAGCGCCGGCGCGCGAAGATCGCCAAGAGCGCGTTCTTCAACAGCTCTTGGAGGTCTGCCGCAGGCACACGGCCGTCGCCGTCCTCGACCCACGCGAGCGTCGCGCTCTCGACGAGGCCGACCCAGCCACGTAACGCAATCTTCATCAGCGGCGTCAGCACCACCGCCTCGCCCATGCCCTCGAGCAGCTGCTCGACGAACCTCGCGCGCGTCTCGTCGACGATGGCGGCGATCTCGCGATCGACGCCGACGCCGCTTCGCATGAGGTTCGCATACGCGCGCCCGTGCTCCTGCACGTACGCGAGGTAGGCCGCGATGCCTCGATCGAGGCGCTCGAGCGGCGTCGCCGCGCCTTCGAATTGCGTGCATGCTGCAAGCACGCGCTCGGCCGCTTCGGCGACGCACGCGGCGTAGAACGCGCGCTTGGTCGGGAAGTAGTGATAGAGGAGGCCCTTCGAGATCCCGGCCGCCTTCGCGATGTCGTCGATCGACACGTCGTCGTAGGGCCGCCCACCGAAGCGATCGACGCCGAGATCGACGAGCTGCCTCCGCCGTTGGTCGTTCTCCAGGCGCACGCGCGGCTCGGGCATGCGGCGACGCTTCGGTGACTTCATCGCCGCAGGGCCCATGAAAAAAGACAGTAGCTCGCTATTGACTCCGGTTCAACATGGCTTCAGTGTTGTTGAACATCGTTCAGCAAGGAGCGCCGGATGAACCTCGCCGTTCGTGCCCCCCGCCTGGGCTTCGCCGAAGTGCCTCGCCACTGGTTCGCGCAGAGCGCGGCCGCGACCCACGTCGTCAACGGCGTGAACCTGCTGTTCCCTGCCGGCGAGCGCTTCTTCGTCCGCAGCGTGCACAGGTACCTCGCCGAGCTCGACGACGAGGGGCACGCCGAGCTCGTCTCCCGCGTCCGCGGGTTCTTCGGACAGGAGGGACGTCACGCGCAGGCGCACGAGCGCTACTTCGACGCGATGCGGGCGCAGGGCTACGAGATCGACCGGTTCCTCGAGTGGTACCAGCGCATCGCGTACGGATTCATCGAGAAGCGAGCCCCCGCACCGCTCTCGCTCGCCGTCACCGTCGCCCTCGAGCACTTCACCGCCATCCTCGCGGAGGATGCTCTCGCCGAGGGTGCGTCGCTGCTCGAGCATGCCGAGCCCGCGATGCGGCGCCTCTTGGAATGGCACGCGGTCGAGGAGCTCGAGCACAAGAGCGTCGCCTTCGACGTGCTCCGCGAGGTGCATCCTGGCTACGCGCTTCGCATCGCCGGCCTCGCGCTCGGTGCCGCCTGCCTCGGAGGCTTCTGGATCGCGGCGACGAAGGATCTCCTCGCCCAGGACGGCCTCGGCCTCGCCGACGCCGCGCGCGACCTCGGTCGCCTGCGCAAGAAGGCGGAGGGCGGACGCCGCGAGCGCATCGGCTCGTCGATCGCCGTCCGCGTGTTCCTGCGCGGGATCCTCGAGTACCTGCGACCCGGCTTCCACCCCGACGACAAGGACCATCGGGAGCTCGTCGCGCGCGCGCTCGCGCGGCTCGAGGAGGAGGGCGTCGTCGCCGCGGCAGCCGCCGAGGCGGCAGAGTGACCGGCCGCGATCCGCGGGTGACGAGGCCGCGCAGTTGGCGTAGCTTCCGGATGTGGCGGAGCCCTCCGACCCGCACAAAGATCTCGCCGGCGTCCTGCACGACGTCTCGAACGCCCTCACCGTGCTCCTCGGCTGGGTAGGGGAGGCTCGCGCGCCCGGCGCATCGCCCGACGCGATCGCCTATGCGCTCACGATCGTCGAGCAGCGCGCCCGCATCGCGCGCGACCTCGCGCGTCATGCCGTCGGCGCTCCCCGCATCGACGAGCAGCGCGAGGTCGGCGCCGTCGTCGAGGAGCTCGCCGAGGCGCTGAAGGTCGAGGCCCAGCGAACGGGGGTGAGCCTGTTCGTGCGTGGGCGCGAGGCGACGGCGAAGGTCGCCGGCGCGCTCGACGTCTCGCAGGTGCTGACGAACCTGGCGCTGAACGCGCTCGCCCATGCGCCGCGCGGCGGCAGCGTCGAGGTCACCGTCGACGTCGAGAGCGAGAGCTGCATCCTCCACGTGCTCGACGACGGTCCGGGTGTCCCGGCGGCGCGCCGCGAGTCGATCTTCCAGGGCGACTCCACGCGCAGCGGCGGGACGGGCGTCGGCCTTCGCCACTCCCGGGCGCTCGCGCGCGCATGGGGCGGCGACGTCCAGCTCGTCGAGAGCGCGAAGGGGGCGCGCTTCCGCGTGTCGTGGCCGCGTGCGGACGCCGTTCCGCGCCCGCCCGTCTCCACGTCGCGGTTCGCCGACCTCGCGGGGCTCCGGGTGCTCGTGGTCGAGGACGACGTCGCGGTGACCCAGCTGCTCGAGGCCGCGCTCGATGCGCGCGGCGCGGACGTGACGATCGCGACGACGCGGCCCGAGCTCGACCGCGCGCTCGCGAGCGGCGCCGCCTACGATGCGGCGCTCGTCGATCTCTCGCCCATCTCGGCCGATCCGAGCGCGGCCATCGCCCGCCTTCGCGAGAGCTCCCCGTCCGCGCGGCTCGTGCTCATCACCGGAAGCGCGGATTCGCTGCCCGACACGGTCGCGTCGCAGTCCGTCGAGCTCGTGCGAAAGCCGTTCGAGGTGAGGGAGGTCGTCGCGGCCCTCTCGCCGCTTGGTAAGAAGGCTTGACGTCGTCAGCGTTTCTCGGTACTTCAGCGCTCCCACTCGCGAAGGTGGCGGAATTGGCAGACGCACTAGCTTGAGGTGCTAGCGGGTAACACCGTGCGGGTTCAAGTCCCGCCCTTCGCACTCCGCAGTTCCAAGAGGCCGGTCGACCGAGAGGTCACCGGCCTTCGCCGTTCTCGGGCTCGCAGGGCAGCGCGATCGAGCGGCGTCGCTCGCCTCGGCCCCTGCGGTCCGTCGCCGGATCGCGCAGCGCGCCGTCGGTCTCATGTTGCCGGGCATGTCTCGGCTGGCACTGGTGCTCATCCTCTTCGTCGGGTGCGCGAGCGCCCGGAGCGACGACGGCAGGCCCCCTCCCGGAAGCGAACGACCGGCGGCGGACGGCGGCGGCGGCGGCGGCCCCTCGATCGGTCCGGAGACCCGCGTCGCGGGCGCGGCGGACCGCGAGGTGCCCCTCGGGGCCTGCGCCGGTCCGGCGGGCAGGACCCTCCGCACGCTGATCGTCGGCAACAGCCAGATCTACTTCTTCGACCTGCCCAAGATCCTCTCGGACATCTCGCGGACCGGGCCGGAGGCGTGCCCGCGGATCGCCGCCGAGGGCTTCACCCGCGGCGGGCAGAACCTGAAGGCGCTGTGGGAGGGCGGAGATGCGCTCGGGCGAGACCTCGCGACGGTCCTTCGCGACGGCCGGTACGACGTGGTCGTGATCTCCGAGTGCATCGATCTGGTGGAGCTCCCGCCGCCGAAGGAGCAGTTCGTCACGTATGCGTCGCTCATCATCGACGCGGTCCGGGCCACTGGCGCGAGGCCCGTCCTCTATGCATCGCCGTACCCCAGCCAGCCCGACCACTTCGGCTTCGTCGAGATGGCCGTGCCCCAAGTCGAGCTCGGGAGGGCGAAGGCGGTGACCGTCGCGGCGGCGGGGCTGGCATGGCTGCGCGTATGGAAGGAGCTGCCGTCGATCGATCTGCATCATGTCGACCACGCCCACCCCGGCCCGAACGGCAGCCTCATCTCCGCGATGGTCCTCTATGCGGCGATCACGGGGGCGACGCCGATCGGCCTCACGACGAGCCCGCCGATCGACTGCTACCGAGGCATGTGCCCGCCGTCGCCGCTCGTCACGCCCGAGGAGGGCGCGATCTTCCAGCGTGCGGCGTGGGAAGAGGCGATGGCGACGGCGCTCGGTCCGCGGTAGACCTCGGCCCTCCGTGTGGCGGCTCGGTGCGAAGGCGGTGACGGCGGACGATCTCGCGAGCGCGTGGCGTGAAGCGAGCCCGTTCCCGCACGTCGTCCTCGACGACGTCGTCCGGGAGGAGGCGCTCGGCGAGCTGCTCGCGGCGCTCGACGAAGAGCCGGTCGAGGTTCAGCACGGCGACATCTTCACCTTCGAGGCGTCGAGGCCCGAGCCGCGCACCGAGGGCCTCCGCCGGATCCGCGAGTCGTTCGCGGCGACGTTCGTCGCGCCGCTCGCGCGCGCGACGGGCAAGGCGCTCTCGCGGATCGACATGCGCGCGTATGCCTATCGCGTCGGGCACTACCTCCTGCCGCATTCCGATCACCAGCACGGTGTCGGGCGCGCGCTCGCGTACGCCTACTACGTGCCGTCGCCGGAGCCGCCGGAGGGCGGTGAGCTCGAGCTCTTCGAGGTCGCGATCACGGGCGGAGAGGTGGTGCGCACCGAGAGCGCGAAGATCATCGAGCCGCGAGGAAACCGGCTCGTCGTCTTCGACGTGAGCGACGTCTCGCTCCACCAGGTGCGCGAGGTGCTCGGCGGCCTCCGCGTGTCGCTCGCCGGATGGTTCTACCCGTGAGCCTGCGCGCGGCGTGGAGCACGAGCCCGGTGCCCGCGGTGATCGTCCCGGAGGCGGTCGGCGCCTCGCTCGCGGCCGAAGCGCGCGGCCGCCTCGATCGTGCAGGATACACGCGATACGCGCTTCTCGATCGCGGCAGCTACGAGGTGGCGGCGCACGTCGACGATGCGCCGCTGCTCGACGTGCTCGCGGGGATCGCCGGTGAGATCGCGGGGCGTGCGCTGTCCGTCGTCGAGGCGCGCGCTCTCAGGCTCGGGCCCGGCGACTACCTGCTCACGCGGCACGACCGTGTCCACGAGGATCGGCCGGTGGAGCTCGTGCTCGACCTGTCGCCGTCCCACGTGCCCGGGGCCGCGGTGCACTACCGTCACCGGGGACAGGTCTTCTTCGCGTTCGAGTCGACGCCCGGCGCCCTCGCCGTCGTCGAGCGCGGGCCGACGGTCATGTGCAATCACACCTACGTGTCCAAGCGATGGGCCGACGCGTCGGTCGTCCGACTCGTCGCGCTGCTCCGCGAGCGCCGATGATCGCGTGCGTGGACGTCGACTACCGCGCCGCCGAGGCGGTCGCCGCTTGCATCGAGATCGAGCGGTGGACCGACGCGACGCCTGCCCGTGAATCGGTCGTCCGTACCGCGGGCGCCGCCGCCGCGTACCAGCCGGGCGGCTTCTACCTGCGCGAGCTCCCGTGCATCCTCGCCGTCCTGGCGTCGGTGCGGGACGTCGCGCTCGTGGTGGTCGACGGCTACGTATGGCTCGCGCGTGAGCGCCCGGGTCTCGGAGCACGGCTGCACGCCGCGCTCGGCGGGCGCGCCCCGGTGGTCGGCGTCGCGAAGACCGCGTTCCGCGGGAACGACGCGGCCGCTCCGGTGCTGCGCGGCCGGAGCGCGCGCCCGCTCTACGTCACGGCGATAGGCATGGACGTCGAGGTCGCCGCCGCGCACGTCGCATCGATGCACGGGGATCACCGCGTTCCGACGATCCTCGCCCGCGTCGACCGCCTCGCGCGGGACGCCTGAACGCGCTAGACGTGGGCCGTGCGCGCGCGCGGAGCTAGGGTGGCGATGGGGATGCTCGGCGTCGTCACCGTGGCCTGCGGCGACGCGGGCGAGACCGCCGGGCCGCGCTGGTCGCGCGGCGCGGACCCGTCGGGGGCGTCGTCCGCCACCGTGCTGCCTGCCGTCCTCCGGTCGCTCGAGCCGATCGCGCCGCCGGCGTCCGTCGTGAGCACGGGCGGCGCGCTCGCGGCCTGGCCGCGCATCGTCCCCGGCGTCGAGGCGCGCGCGTTCACCAGCTTCGACCGAACCGGTGGCAACGACGACGGCTTCGCCGGCACGTACTCCGAGCTCTACGAGGAGGACGGCGAGCACGTGATCTTCGATGCGTTCGGGCCGGGCGTGCTGCGAACGCTGTGGTTCACGAGCCATGTCGACGGCAACGGACCCTTGGCCGAGAAGAGGGTGCGCTTCTACTTCGACGGCGAGACCAGGCCGCGCCTGACCGTCGATGCGAACGCGCTCTTCGCCGGCACGAAGGCGCCGTTCGTGAAGCCGCTCGTCGCGGGCAACCAGGAGTCGAGCGGAGGCTTCGCGTCGTGGGCGCCGCTCGTCTATCGGCGCCGGCTGAAGATCACGACGGAGGTGCGCGCCGGCTTCTACCAGGCCTTCTACGACACGTTCCCGCCCGACTGGGACGTCGAGAGCACGAGGTCGACCGAGGTCGACGGCGCGCTCGTCGCCCGGTTCGGCCAGACCGGGTTCTCCTCCGAGACCCTCACCGAGGTCCCGCTCGAGCACGCGACGGACGGGGAGGGGACGATCGACGTCCTCCGCTTCGAGCCGGCGGCGCCCGCGTCGAAGGGTGACTTGCAGAATGCACGCATCAGGATCTGGTTCGACGGCGCCGTCGATCCGCAGGTCGACGTCCCGCTCGGCATGTTCTTCGGCTCCGGCCTAGGAGAGGCGAACGTGCATGCGCTGCCGTGGACGATGGAGCCGGGTCGCTACGAGTCACGCTTCCCCATGCCGTACTGGAAGGGGGCGCGGATCGCGGTGTCGGGCCTCGCGGGCAAGCTCTTCGTCCACGTCGCGGCGCCGCTGGCTCCGCGAGAGGAGATCGGCACGTTCACCGCGATCACCGGCGAGTCGAAGCCGACGACGCCAGGCGTCGATCACCGGTACGTCGACGTCGACGGCGCCGGGAAGCTGGTCGCGACGGTCCTCACCGTCGAGCCATCGTCTCCCACCACGAAGCAGTGGTGGGAGGGCGATCTTCGCAGCTGGATCGACGGCCGTTCGACGCCATCCATCTCCGGCACCGGGCACGAGGACGATCACCTCGGCGGATGGAGCAACGAGCTCCTCGAGCGTCCGTTCAGCCTCCCGATGCAGGGCTGTCCGAAGACGGAGATCCTCGACCAGCCGGCCGGCGGTCAGACGAACGCGAACGCGACGATGTATCGCCTCTACCCGGGCATCCCGTTCCTGAGGCGCGTGCGTCACGTCACCGAGCACGGGACGGGCAACGCGCGCGAGGCGAGCTACACGTCGGCCACGTTCCTCTACCGGCAGTCGCGCGTCCGCCTCGTGAAGACGGACGCGAAGACGCTCACCGAGCCGCTCGGGACCGAGACGCATCGTTTGGTCATCGAGAGCGACAACGTCGGCGTGAAGCTCCGGCGGGTGTACGCACCGGCGGCGCCGCGCCAGCGGGCGAACGTGATCGTCGACGGCGTCGCGGTCGGCACGTGGTACGTCGCGGAGGGAGACGCGTCCGCCGTGACGGCCGACGCGGACTTCTTCCTCCCTGCGCAGGTCACGAAGGGCAAGAGCGCCATCGACGTCACGATCGTCCCCGAGCCCGCGTTCTCGGCCACCGCGCTCGAGGCCTGGTCGGTCCGGCCGTGAGCTACTCGCAGCAGCAGCTCACCGGGTTGTTCCCCAGGTAGTCGCCGAGCGTGTACGTGCTGCCCCAGTTGTCCCATGTGGTCGTCGCGACGTCGCTGCAGGACTTCAGCGATCGGCCTTCGTTCGATCGGAACGACCCGCCGCCGTTCTTCGTCTCGCGGTAGTAGCAGGCGTACCCGGCGTAGGGCGGCGGCTCGCCGTCGTGGCCTCCACAGCTGCGGTGATCGGTGCAGGCGACGGCGCAGGTCTTCCCCTTCGCCTTGCACGCGTCGGCGCACGACTTCCCGCTCTCGCCGGTGGTCCACTCCGCCTTCTTCGTCGCTGCGTCGCTTCCCGCGTCCTTGGTGGGCTTCGCCGCGTCCGTCGTTCCGGCGTCGTCGCCGGAGGCGGTCTCGTCCGTGACGTCGCCCGCGGGCTCGGTCGGCGCGGGCGCGGACGTCGTCGTGGACTGAACGCTGCAGGCGAGGAGGAAGATCAGGCTCGAGGCGAAGGAGCAGGCGTGAGGCAGTCGCATGCGCCCTTCGACGGGCGGGGCCGAGGGATATTCAGAGCGTACGCTGACGGAAGAAGCCCCAGAGCTCCTCGCTCGCGTCGAGGTCGCGCGAGGTCTTCCCGATGACGGACGCCGGCAGGTACTGCACGCCGCCCGGCCAGGTGTGGCCGCCGCCCTGCACGCTGTAGAGGACGACGTCGGCCCCCGCGGCGCACTTCCCGTGCGCGGTGCGGACGATCGCCGTGCCGTCGTCGACGGGGTCGATGCGCCGCGTGTCGAGCGGCTCGTCCGCCGCGCAGCCGTTGAGCGCCGCCCATCGCTCACGCGTCTTCTCCGACGAGAGCAGCGGAGGGCCGCCGCGCAGGCCCGGGGCCGCTCCCTCGTCGTCGACGAGCGGATCCTCGGTGCCGTTGACGAACGCGATCGGGACCGGCCGCGCGGGGCGGCAGCGCTCGGAGGGGACGTCGGGCATCGTCGCGGTGACGACGCCCGCCGCGGCGATGCGATCGGACAGCTCGCAGGCGATGCGCAAGGTCATGAAGCCGCCGTTCGACATGCCCGTCACGTAGACGCGCTTGGGATCGACGCCCTTGGTCCGGACGAACCAGTCGATGAGGTCGCGCACGAAGCCGACGTCGTCGACGTCGTGGCGCGATGCCGGCGTGAGCCCGCGCAGATCGTTCCACGACCGGCGGAAGCCATCGGGGTAGGCGACGACGAAGCCCTCGCGATCGGCGAGCGCGCTCAGGTGCCCCAGCTTCTCGGCGTCGTCGCCCTGTCCGAAGCGGCCGTGCAGCGCGACGACGAGCGGCCAGGAGAGCTCCGTGGTGTGACCGGGCGGCAATCGATAGAGAAACGATCGCGTCCGTCCGCCGCTCTCGATCTCCTCCTCCTGCGTGCCGTCCTCGCCCCGCGCCTTGCAGCCCGCCGCGCACGCGAGCGCCGCCGCCAGCAACATCGTCCACACCACCGAGCTCCGCATGGCCCGGCTCGGTGCAGGGGCCGTACCCGTCGCGATCGCGCGGAGACCGCGAAGTCGTCCTCGAGAGCGTGAACCGTCCTTCACTCGCGCTCCGTCATCCTTCGTGGGTGGACGTCGACGCGTCCACCGCCGCGTTGTAGAAGCGCGTCATGCGCTACGAGCTCTATTACTGGCCGGGGATCCAGGGGCGGGGCGAGCTCGTGCGCCTCGCGTTCGAGGAGGCGGGCGTCCCCTACGTCGACGTCGCGCGCCTGCCGAAGGAGAAGGGTGGGGGCGTCGCCGCGGTCCTGCGCGCGCTCGAGGGCGAGCTGGGCGGGACGCTGCCGTTCGCGCCGCCGATCCTGAAGGCAGGCCGCGTCGTGGTCGCCCAGACGGCGGCGATCCTCCAGCACGTCGGTCCGACCCTCGGCCTCGTGCCCGCGGACGCCGCCGGGCGGCTCGCGGTGCACCAGCACCAGCTCACGATCGCCGACCTCGTCGCGGAGGTCCACGACACGCACCATCCGATCGCCTCGGCGCTCTACTACGAGGATCAGAAGGCCGAGGCGAGGAAGCGGGCCGCGGCGTTCGTGGCCGATCGCATCCCGAAGTTCCTCGGCTACTTCGAGAGGGTGCTCGCACGGAACGCGGCGAGGAAGGGGAAGGTCCGTCACCTCGTCGGCTCGAGGCTCTCCTATGCGGACCTGTCGCTGTTCCAGGTCGTCGAGGGCCTCCGCTACGCGTTCCCGCGCGCAATGAAGAAGCAGGAGAGGAAGCTCCCGCTCGTCCTCGCGCTGCACGACCATGTCGCGACGCGGCCGCGCATCGCGCGGTATCTCGCGTCCGAGCGGCGGATCCCGTGGAGCCAGATGGGGATCTTCCGGCGCTACCCCGAGCTCGACGCGAAGTAGGCTCTAGAACGCGCCGCCGAGCCCGAAGCTCGCGCCGCCGTGCGTGGGGCCGACGGTCGGGGTGATGCGCCCGGTCTTCGCCGGCTTCCCGGTGTTCGCGAGCACGGTCGACACGACCGCCACGCCGAGCCCGACCACCGCGACGCCCATTCCGACGTTCGCGAGCAGCACCTTCGAGTCGATCGAGTCGCGCTCGGACTCGGGGCACGAAGGCGCGCAGGTGGTCCGGAGACGGTCCTCGTCGTCGTTCGCCTGGATCGCGAAGAGCGCGGTCATGCCCACGCCGACCACCGCGACGCCCGCACCGACCCAGCCGAGGATGGGGACGCGGAAGCCGCGTCCCGGCTCCTCCGGCGGCGACGTGATCGCGTGGCTCGTCGATGCGTCCGGGGGCGATGCGGCGCCGGCCTGCTTCGGCGGCTCGAAGGAGAGCTCGACGAGGCGGTTCTTCTCCGCGGGCCGGAGGACGACCTTGTCCTCCACCGACTTGCCGTCGGACCGCTCGAAGCGGAACTTGTGCTCGCCCGGATCGACGGGCAGCGCGCGCGCGTCGATCGACTCGGCGACCACCTGGTCGTCGACGAGCACGCGGACGTCGAGGATCTCCTTCCCGCGCTCGTCACGTGCGCGGAACGTGACGCTCGGCATGTCACGCTCGGTGTCCTGCAGCCACTGGCTGCACTCCTTCGCCACGGCCCCGGGGCACGCCTTGGAGGCGCACATGATGAACTTGTCACGGGCGGCGTTGAGCTTGCCGTCGTCGCGGAGCTTCTGTCCTTCGTCGGCCGCCGCGATGCATGCCTTGCGATCGGGGCCTGCGGCATGGGCGGAGGACGAAGCGAGGAAGAAGAGGAGGCCCCCGAGCACGACGCTCGTTCGGTTCATTGGACGCATTCCGGAATGAAGTGACGGTGGCCCTTCGAATCGACCGTGTAGGGCGGATCGCAGCTGATCTTCGGCTTCGCGACCACCGGTCTCGCGGTCGTCGCCGTCGCATGATTCGCGGTCGGCGGGGGCGCCGTGTGGATCGGGGCGGCGCTCGCGGAGGCGGGTGCGACCGCGACGACGGGCGCGGTCACCGTAGCCTCCGCGGACGCCGCCGTCGCGGGCGTCGAGGACGGCGGCGACGGTGCGGATGCGGTGGGCGCGCTCGTCGCGGCGGTCGGCGTCGGACCGACCTGCGGGCGCGTCACGAGAAACACGATCACCCCCATCGCGACCAGGAGCAGCGCGGCCAGGGCGCCCACGAAGAGCATCGCGAACGACCGGCGCGGCGCCGTCGCCACGTCCACGGAAGGCTGCACGCGGGACTGCGAGCCTTCGGCGCCGACCGCGGTGCCGGGCGCCGGCTGCGTGGACGAGCCGCTGCCCGCATGGGGGACGGTGCCGCTCGCGAAGCCGTTCGCTGCGGGAGCGCTCGGGATCGAGCCGCTGCTGGGCGCCGAGCCGCCCGTGCCGGACAAGGAGCCCGCCATCTGCGCCGAGAGCTGCGCCGCCATGGGCATCGTGGCGATCGCTCTCGGCGACGCCGGCGGGGGTCGCGACCGCGTGCTCGAGCGCTCGACGTGCGCGACGATCTTCGCGCGCTCGTCGAGGACATCCGCGCCGAGGCGCTTCACCCACTCGCCGACCTCGGCCGGGGTCGCCGGCGTCATGACGCGCTCGAGCGTGTTCGCCATGTCGAAGGCGGTGGGGAAGCGGTCCTTCGCCTCGCTCGCCGCCGCGCGCGCGACGACGGCGTCGAACGGCTCGAGCTCCGGCGCGATGCTGCTCGGCATGCGGAGATCGTTCTGGATGATCCGCTTGATCGCCGCGGCCTCCTGCTCGCCCGCGAACATGCGCACGTTCGTGAGCGACTCGAAGAGCACGATGCCGGCGGCGTAGATGTCCGTCGCGCGCGAGAGCGGCTCGGCGGCGAGCTGCTCCGGCGGCATGTAGAGGAGCTTGCCCTTGATCTCGCCGTCCCTCGTCGCGTGCACGCGGCCGGCGGCCTTCGCGATGCCGAAGTCGAGCACGCGCGCGATCCCGTCGATGCCGACGAGCACGTTCTGCGGGGACACGTCCCGGTGGACGAGGTCGAGCGGCGCGCCCTTCTCGTCGGTCGCCTCGTGCGCCGCGTGCAGGCCGTGGAGCGCCCCGCACATGATCGCCACGACGACCCGCGGCGGCAGCCGGATCCCCTGATCGCGTGCCGCGCGCGTCAGCTGCGAGAGCGAGACGCCGCGCACGTATTCCATCACGAGCAGGAGCTCGGTCCCGTCGACGACGACGTCGAGCGTCGGCACCACGTTCGGGTGCTGGACGCGCGCGGCAAGGCGCGCCTCGTCGAGGAACATCGCCGCGAAGTCCTTGTCGTGCGCGAACTGCGGGTGCAGCCGCTTGATCGCGACGGTGCGGAGGAAGCCGGCAGACCCGAGGAGGCGGCCGAGATGGACCGTCGCCATTCCTCCCGACGCGACGGCGTCGTAGATCGCGTACCGGCCGACGACCGCGGTCGGCCGCTCTCCGTCGCCCCCCGGGGCAGTCGGCGTGGAAGCCTCCCGCATCAAAAGGGGATTGTATGCGATGCGCGCCGCCGCGGGCCATTGCAAGTGACCGACTGGACGGGTTTGTCGTGTTCGTCGTTCCCAACCGACGCGGGCGGCGCGCTTGCGCACGCTCGACTACAACCGCGCACGCGCGAGGAAATCCCGTGCCCGGATGAGAACAGGGTAAACTCGAGAGCGATGCGTGCTCGCTTGGGGGTTCGCGCGCGCGGCTTGATCGCCGCGAGCGCGCTCTTCGGCTTCGTCGCCGCCTGCGGCTTCGGCGTCGATCTCGACGGCTTGTTCGGCGCGCCGGGCACCGGGCCCGGCATCGACGGCGGCGAGGCCGGGATCGACGGCGCGGTCGGCGACGGCGCGGTCCCGAAGGTGCAGGTCGCGCAGCTCGGCGTCGGCGATTCGTTCGCCTGCGCGCGGCGCATCGACGGAACGGTGATGTGCTGGGGGGCGGGGACCGACGGGCGCCTCGGCGACGGGCTCGAAGCTGCCAGCAGCGCGCCGGTCCTCGTGCGGGACGTGAACGACGCGATCGATCTCTCGGTGGGCGACGACCACGCGTGCGTGGTGCGGAAGAACAACACCGTCGCGTGCTGGGGCCAGAACGACGCGCGCCAGCTCGGCGACGGCACCAACGCGAACGCGATCACGCCGCGCCCGGTCGTCGCCCTCGCGGACGCGACGCAGGTCGCCGCCGGCGGCGAGTTCTCCTGCGCCCTGAAGAAGGACGGCACGGTGCACTGCTGGGGCGCGAACGGCAGCGGCCAGCTCGGCGACAACACGACCACGCCGCGCTCGAACCCCGCGCCCGTGCTCGGCGTCGCCGATGCGACCCAGGTCGTGGCGTCGTACGCGACCGCCTGCGCGCTCGTGAAGTCGGGCGAGGTCTATTGCTGGGGCGAGAACGCCGACGGGCAGGTCGGCAACGGCGCGAGCCCCACCGACGTGCCCACGCCCGTGAAGGTCGACGGGCTCACCGGCGTCGTCGCGCTCGGCCACGGCGCGGCCGCGGGCCACGTCTGCGCCGTCCTCGCCTCGGGCGAGGCGCGCTGCTGGGGCGACGGAGGTTCGGGACAGATCGGCAACGCGAAGTCCGACGACGTCGTCGACAAGCCCGCCGCCGTCGTCGGCGTGACCGACGCGACGAGGATCGCGATGGGCGCCGGCTTCACCTGTGCGGTGCGCCGCACCGGCGGCGTCTCGTGCTGGGGGACCAACGGCTGGCGGCAGCTCGGGCTCGGCGACACGAGCCCGCCGGCGAACACGACCTCGCCCCTCGCGGTCGAAGGGCTCGCCGGCATCGAGCAGTTCGCCGCGGGGATCGACGTCGCGTGCGCGCTGCATGCGGGCGGGGAGCGCATCTCGTGCTGGGGATCGAACCGCTACGGCACGCTCGGTCGCAACACGCGGCTCTCGAGCGACGTCCCCGTGAAGGTCAACGGCGTGACGGCCGTCGACCTCGGCCTCGGCCGTGAGCACACGTGCGTCGCGACGCCCGACGGCGCGCTCAGCTGCTGGGGCATGAACACCTATCGGCAGCAGGCCGACAGCGCGTTCCGCGCGACGGGCTCGCCGGTGACGGTCGCCGCCGTCTCCGGCGCGCAGAAGGTCGCCGGCGGCGACCTCGGCACGTGCGCGCTGTTCGGGACCGAGGTCAGGTGCTGGGGCTACGGCAGCTATGGCCAGCTCGGCAACGGCGCCACGCCGTACCTCCAGACCGATCCGGTGGTCTTCGGGGCCGGCGCCGCGACCGAGGTCGGCGCCGGGTACCATTTCACGTGCGCGCTCCTCGCGTCGAAGCAGGTCGCCTGCGCCGGGCTGAACGACGACGGCCGCCTCGGGAACACCGGCGGCGACATCTCCACGCCGGCGATCATCCAGGTCACGGTGCCCGGCGATCCGGACGCGGGCGCGGACGGCGGCGACGGCGGGACCCCTGCCACGACCGCACCGTTCTCGGGCGTCGACCGCATCTCGATCGGCCGCTTCCACAGCTGCGCGGTGCACGGCGGGGGCAAGGTGTCCTGCTGGGGCACGCACTGGGACGGGCGCCTCGGCGTGCCGGCGAATGGGCCGCGCGCGGAGCCGGCGGAGGTCCCGATCGGCGCTCCGGCGATCGACGTCGCCACGGGCGGAGGGCACTCCTGCGCGGCCCTGCAGGACGGGAGCGTCCGCTGCTGGGGCAACAACGAGCTCGGACAGGTCTCGGGCGGCGGCGCGAGCGGCTCGCAGCTCCGCACGCCGAACCTCGGCGGCAAGCAGGCGAAGGCGGTCGCCTGCGGGGACGAGCATTCGTGTGCACTCTACACGGATGGAACCGTCGGCTGCTGGGGCCGCGGCAAGGAAGGCCAGCTCGGCAGCGGGCTCCGCTCCGACGCCACGCAGCCGGTCGCGGTGAAGGACCTCACCGACGTGCAGGCGATCGCCGCCGTGGAGAACCGCACGTGCGCGATCAAGAGCGACGGCAGCGTCTTCTGCTGGGGGAGCAACACGCTCGGCAACCTCGGCGACGGCGTGGTGATGCAGACCGGCGTGCCCGGCGCCGTCTTCGGCTACTAGCGCACGCACATCGGTGGCAAGGTGCGTGACTGGGGGACGCGAGCCCCACCCGGATCCACCAGGAGCCCCGGTGCCCTTGCGCGAGTTGCGCAGGTCGACCCCGGAAATCCCGCGTGATCTGGCATTGATGGTGCGGGACCGAGCGCCCGCCGCATCGATGTGGGATGGTATCGGACTTGCTGTAGAGGTCCGCCGGAAGGGTGGACTGGATGATCAAGCGCCTTGGCCTCGTCGGTGCAGTTGCGTTGGCTCTCTCGATCACCGCGTGCGGTGAGGACGACAGCATCATCGAACCGAACCGACCGGAGAACGCCGGGAGCGCCAAGGGCGCCGGCCCCGACCAGATGGTCGGCGTCAACGAGGACGGCGTGCCGATCGGCCCCGACGGCCAGCCGCTCGTCCCGCAGCTTCACGGCAAGTACGAGCTCTACAGCCAGTTCGACCTGACGACGACGGGCGTGCTGCCGGACGTCGCGAACGACGTCCTCAAGGCGCTCTCCGACTTCCGCGAGACGCCGTCCTCCACCATCGTGCAGCTGCTCGATGCGGCGAACAT
>WBZO01002880.1_pt1 | contig 21313 bp, 22 predicted proteins | sample 5204261 | NCBI WGS metagenome assembly WBZO01 (sample SAMN12412400, study PRJNA552823) | activated sludge metagenome | isolation source: activated sludge from anammox sidestream of wastewater treatment plant... | place: USA: North Carolina | collected 2017-09 | reverse complement strand
GGCCCTGCTCTCAGGCACAGCCCATGCAGAAAGAGCCTATGTAACTGTGAAGGGTGAATATGACTTCTCAAGTAATTCTGATCTGGATTTGACTGCAGGAAGCACAGGTATATCTGGCTCAGCCGACTCCGGGGATGGTTATGGTGGAGCTGTAGCACTAGGCGCGCACCTATTCGACAACTTCCGTTGGGAATTAGAAGCCAGCTACCGTAAACTGCAGTTTGATGACGTAAGCCCTTCAGGCTCCGCAGGAGAGCTGGAAGCCTATACCGGCATGGGCAATCTTTACATGGACTTTAAAAACACCTCCGCTTTCACCCCTTATATTGGTGCAGGCGCAGGTATCGCTCGCGATAAAGATACAGAAGAAAACACATTCGCCTATCAAGGCATGGCGGGTTTGGATGTTCGACTGGATGACAGCTTAAGCTTAGTTGCCGGCTATAAATACTTCCGTACCAATGATTTTGAGAAGAATGAGACCTTGCCGCTCATTGGCAACGTAAAGAATGAGTACAATCTGGAATCGCATATTGTTGAAGGCGGCTTTAAATTTAATTTCTAAAGGGGGGTTGCGGCTCTGCCCCCCAGCCACTATGCAGAGCGCATGACACAACTTCTCTCCTCCCTTGGTATTGTCGGTCTTGGCCAGATTGGCGCATCACTGGCACTGGCAGCCCGCAAAGCCAAAGTCACACCACATATCATTGGCTTTGATAGCGACACCGAATCGCAAAATTACTGCCTCGAAAAAGGAATCGTTGATGAGATTGCCACGCCAGAATCCATGGCCCAGCAATGCGACCTGATAGTGATTGCCGTCCCTCCTGCTGCATTAGGCGCCATTGCCATGCGAATTATTCCGCATATGAAAGAAGATACTGTATTAACTGATGTAGCATCAGTGAAAGAACCCATCCTACGATTTTTAGAAGAAAACTTTCCTGAGGGGGTGAATTTTATTCCAGGCCATCCCATTGCCGGTGGCACACAGGCAGGCCCCCAGGGAGCGAATGGCGATGTATTTGCGCGCAAGCTGGTTATGTTGACCCCGCCGCAAGGCGTAGACATTCGTGACCTGTCATTGGAGCGCGTGCGTAGATTCTGGGAATATCTCGATGCTGTGATTGAGCTTATGCCCGCAGAGGTGCATGATTTGATTTACGGTCATGTCTCACACCTTCCCCATCTGATTTCTTACGCTGCAAGCGCTACACTCAGTGAGTTTCCACTGCCATTGCCACAGCCCGAGCTCCTGCGCCGCTTTGTCCGCATAGGCGCTTCCGATCCGGTTCTCTGGTGCGATATTCTGCAACACAATCAGCATTATGTTCTGCATGCTCTGCGCAACTATATTGCCATGGTTGACCATATAGCCGGCGAGCTTACACAGGGCACACCTTCTACGGCTGAACCAGATGGCGCGCTGGCGGCCCAGGTACTTTTCCCGCGCATTGCGGCCTCCTGTCTGATTGCCACGGTTTCGATGCTGGAGCGACAATCCGGCCAGCGAATGGTACGCTATAGTGGCGCGGGCTTTACCGATGTCGCCTCGCCTGCCGCTGAAGCGCCGGAAGGAGATCTCGAACAGATTTCAAACCATGCGCGTGCAGTGCAGGCAATATTGACACGGTATGTGCAAAAACTTAATGCATTGGCTGCCGCTATCGAAGGCGGGCAACCAAAGCAATTGCTAACCCTGCTGCAGGAAATGCAGGCGGCTCATAACACTATTGCTTTTTAAATAGCAAGCCTTCCAGCTCTTTCAGAAAATGAGAATGCTCTGGATAATGGCGCGTAAACGGAAAATTTCCATAATGCGATGTTTTATCCGCATCCAGCACTGCTGGACCGTATAATACTGGTGTAATGCCTGCACGCTGAGCAACTTCTAAATCTACCACGCTGTCACCGACAAACCAGATATCTTCTGCCGGTACCAGCTCTTTCAGGGCTTTTAGCACAGGTGCCGGATGCGGCTTATCGTGTTCCGTATCGGTTGATCCAATCAATTCGCCAAAATACTGATCCCAGCCCAGATGGGAAGCTTCTCGTCGCAGAGTATCCCCCATTTTGTTGCTAACGACCGCCATATAAATATTATTGGCACGCAACTGCTTAAGCAGGTCTTCCGCCTGAGGCAACGGCTTCAAATGCTCCAGGTTAATAGCACGGTAATAATCACGGTACAGATTTGCTGCACGCTCCCAATCTTCACCGAATAATTTTGGAAAGGCATCGCGTGCGGAATGCTTGACCCGCTGCTTTACCTCATCCAATGTCCAGGGAGTATGCCCCATATCGGTAAAGCACGAATGTAATGCCTGGTGAATCACAGGCCAGGTATCAACCAGCGTATTATCCCAGTCAAAAAGAACCGCTCTAGGCCGCTTTAAGGTCATGCGCGCGGTAACCAGTCTGACGATAGATATAATCAAGATAGGCCTCGTTGAGCTGTAATGCCAGGGCATGAGGCCTGCCGCCGCCTACAGGCATGTTATCAACTGAAACCACAGAAAGCACATTAGTAGTCGTACCCGTAATGAAAGCCCCCTCTGCCTTCTGGAGCAGCTCTTCCAATGTAAAGGGGCGCTCTTCCACAACCAGCCCCATTTCCTTTGCAAGGTTAATGACTGCCATGCGGGTAATACCGCAAAGAATTTCATTGGTAGCCGGATGCGTCACGATTTTACCCTCGATAATGGCAAAAGCATTGGCAACTGAACCTTCCGAGATTTCTCCATTCTCTTTAACTAAAAGCGCTTCACGTGCACCCGCCTGTGCCGCTTCCTGGCGGGCCAGCACATTTGGCAGCAGATTAATGGTCTTAATGTCGCAACGCTTCCAGCGGATGTCCGGCTGCGTAATAGCCTTACATCCAGACGCCACCAGTTCAGGCGCTGGGGTTTTCTGCCCGAAGACCGACATAGTAAGCGCTGGCTTAAGATCCTTGGAAAAAGTGTGATCACGTTTAACCGCCCCACGGGTAATCTGCAGATAAACGCCGCCGTGCTCATATTCGTTTTTGTTAATGATTTCCTGCAGCAGCAGGGCAATTTCTTCCAGCGGCATCGGCTGGGAAATGCGTATTTCAGCTAAGGAGCGCTGCAGGCGCTCGAGATGCGGCTGCATATCCACCATTTTGCGGTTAAAAAAAGCGATAACCTCGTAGACCCCGTCACCGAATTGATGGCCACGATCTTCCATCGGCACCATGGCCTGTTCAGCGGGAACGAATTTTCCATTTACGTAATTAATAGCCATATCTCTTCTCTATAATTGCCCCAAATCGCGTTTCCCGGCAGGCAGAAAATCGCGGAATTTATAGGTAAAATCACGGTGCTTAGTGTTATCAAGGAATAGCATATCCTCGTTCATGCGCCGCGCCATTTCACCATTTATCTTTCCACCAAATATCCAGTTACCAAGAGTATCTAGCACCAGTGGCAGATGCTTGAACATAAAGATACGCGGTGTCTGGCCGAGTGCGTAAAAAATCTTCTCAACCATGGCCTGATAGGTCAGCACCTCGCCGCCGCCGATATTATAACTCTTATTGAAAGTCTTGGTATTATCCAGAATCTTCAATGCCAACTGCGCTAAATCATCCGCGTGTACAGGCTGACGTCGTCCCTTGGCCGGAGGATAAAGCGGGAAAAAATGGTAACGCTCAGCAAAATCGGCAATGCGGGTTACATTTTCGTCCAGCCCGAGGCCATATATCATTGTGGGGCGCAAAATGGTAAAGCTTGCACCCGACTTGCGCGAACGCTCAGCAAGATTCAGCTCAGCTTTCTCCAGCTTTTCCACTAGCTGCCTTTCGCCTTTATTGCTTGAATAGAGCTTCACAAAAACAGAGGTTGAGCTGAAAGCAATAACCCTTTTTACACGCGCGTTGAAAACAGCAGTAAGCAAAGAATCCAGCAGCCAGATGGGAGCGCAGTGAATCAACGCTTCAGCTTTATTGCCCTGCAGATCCACTGTACTGTCTTTCAGCTCGCCCTGCACCCAGGTAAGATTGGGATGATTAAAATAAACGTCAGTGGTATGGCGCAGCGCAATTACCTTTGCGCCCTGTGACAACAACCGGCCAATCAGGCAGATGCCAACCTGTGAGGAGGCACCAGTTACCATCACGGTTTTATCTTTATAGGTGGCATTCTCATCCAAAGGCTCGCGCAGATATTCATGCAGCCAGAGAATACGCCGGACTGCCTTGCGGCTCTCTTTTTCTGGCAACAGGCGTAAAACACCTATAACCGCCAGCTTTGCCAGGAATCGTAACGCCAGCCCGCCAGCCATTGGCGCCCAGATGATAGGCGGATAAAACTTTTTCAGATAATAAATAAATCCACGGGTTTTATGATATTCCACAAAAGCGGAAGAAACTTTGCTTGTACTCTTTAAATGCAGCAAGCGCACCTGCGGTACGAATAATATCTTGCCCCCGGCATCCTGAATACGGCGACAGAAATCAATATCCTCCACATGAATGAAATAATTTTCGTCCATCCCGCCGAGGGATTCATACTTCTCCGAACGAATAAAGATGCACGCGCCGGAAATAGCCTCTACCTCGATCGGCTTTTCTGGCAGCGCTTCTTTGTGCTGGTTCATGCGTTCCCAGCCCAGAAGACGATACAGATAAAGGCTTTCCGCAATCGCCACTTTCGGCGTTAACAGGCGGCGGCGCCCCCCCCGCTGCTCGGTACCATCAGCATTAAGCAGATGCGCGCCAGCAGCCCATGCATCCGGGTTTTCATCCATCACTTTCTGTAAGGTATCCAGTGCATTTTCAGGCAAAATACTATCCGGATTCAGCAGCAGTATAAATTCGCCTTTGGCTTGTTCAGCACCAAGGTTGCAGCCACGGCCAAAACCAATATTCCCATGACCGGTTAACAAATTTACTTTCTTGCTGGATTCAGAAAGACTCTTCAGCCAGTGACGTGTTTCTTCAGGATTACCGTTATCTACAATGATGAGTTCTTTAAGCGCGGCCTGAGACAAAACTGATTCAACCGCCAGGCGCAATGAGGCACCTGTCTGGTATGTCACCATCACTACCGAAGTTTTAGCTACCATGCAGGCGGATACTCCTTATATTCCGAGAAAGAGGGCAATTGTTTATCTCGCTCTGAAATAAGCGGGTTTTTCAACGGCCAGTCAACTGACAAATCGGGATCATCATAACGAATCCCTCCCTCTCCGGCCTTATTATATAAGCCAGTTACCTTATACAGCATATCCACAGGTTCCTCACCAAGCACACAGAACCCATGGGCAAAGCCTTCAGGGATCCATAGCAGGCGGCCATTTGTATCGGAGAGCTCTTCCGCGTGCCAGCGCCCAAAGGTGGCAGAAGCAGGACGAATATCTACCGCAACATCCCATACTTTACCACGGGTAACGCCCACCATTTTCCCCTGCCCGGGGTTGCTCTGATAATGCAGGCCACGCAATACCCCCGGCGCAGAGCGGGAGTGGTTATCCTGTACGAAATCCGTTGGCAGTCCTGCATCTGCAAAACGCTGACTGTTATAGCGCTCCACAAAGAATCCACGTGCATCACCGTGAACAGTCAGCTCTACTAGTTTCAGTCCTTCAAGCGGACAATCAATCACGCGCATATTTTTGCTCCATGCATTCTTTTAGGCCTTGTCGCCAGTCCGGCAAGGTCACTCCTAACACCTGCGCTGCTTTGCTGCAATCAAGTCGCGAATTCAGCGGGCGCTTAGCGGGCGTAGGATATTCGCTACTAGGGATACCTATTACCTTTTTCACTTTCATTTCTTTGGCTTCAGAAAAAATAGCTTCGGCAAAGCCATGCCAGGTCGTTTTTCCGCCAGCAGAAAGATGATAGACGCCCGAAGGAAAACGTGGTGCCTTCTGCGCATTTTTTAACGCCTGCAGTGTAGCCACAGCCAAATGGCGGGCATAAGTCGGTGCACCCGTTTGATCATTGACTACCCTTAACTCCTCCCGCTCCCCACCCAGACGCAGCATCGTATTCAAGAAGTTTTTCCCTGTCTCATCATAAACCCAGGAGGTGCGGAAGATTAGGTAATCCCCCCCTACTTCGGCAATTTTTCGTTCCCCGGCAAGCTTGGTGCGCCCATACGCACTGAGAGGGTTAACGGGATCAGTCTCTTTCCAATACGTATCACCACTGCCATCAAAAACATAATCAGTGGAGTAATGCACAAAGGGTATTCCTTGATCCTTGCAATAAGCAGCAAGAATTCCTGGAGCGATAGCATTAATCTGATGCGCGCGGATTTCCTCTTCTTCTGCTTTATCTACTGCCGTATAGGCTGCTGCATTAATGATAGCTGAAGGACGCAACCCGCTCTCTTGCGGGAAAAACTGTATCTTCTCGAGATCAATTTCCTGCCGGGTAACGCCAATGGCATTTTCTGCAAGCTCCATCAGCGCATGGCCAACCTGGCCGTTGGAGCCGATAATAAGGATAGGAGCGACTGAGGATTTGTTTCCCGACATTGCGGGAAACTACAATCCTTGCCCCATCCCTGCAATCGTTAAACTACTAGTAGCACCTAATGTAGTATTTAAGCGCAATCCCTGTTTGATGGTTAGCATCTGAGGAAGATTCCTCTCGATAAACTCCGCCATTTTTGCCGTTATCTCAAACCCCTTTGGTTCGCCTGTGGCAGGTACTACATTGATATATGCCTGTTGCTTCTCCTGAGGTTTAAAGAGGTTCCGTGCAAGTACGCTACCGCTCATCTCTTCTACCATGACTGGTGTTTTTAAATCTCGAATTATTTTTGGAAGACCTTCCAGAATACCAGCCATTGCCCAAACACCGGCAGCACACTCATATTTCACATTCTCAGGGTCGGGTCCTCCTGTAGCCTTCACTTCCAGACCCAGCAGATCTCTTATTGCATCTGAGCGGGATTTGATAACTGCCGCAGATGCAGCGGCTTTTCCGGCCTCTTGTGCATTAACAGCATTAACCTCTTCATTTCTATGTTTTATATTTTCAAGATTTTCCAGGGCCGCCTCATCCCCCAGATAAACATCCACCACAAGTTTGTTCAGTTCATCAATCGCTTCATTTGCTTTTCCAGAGCCAACTTTTGCCTTAAGCGCCTCCACAGGTAAATAAATGAAACCATCAACCACTGTGGCCGCGTTCGTATTAAAATATGCCTGCACTACAGGCTGGGCCTGCTGTTCAGAATATGCAAGCATGATGGAGTCACGATCTTCCTGGCCCGGTTTTTGAGGAGCGATAACGATTACTCTCTCCCTTGGCTCATAGCTTACAGCTCTTGCACTTTCATCTTCTCCGCGTAACTGCTTGAGATAGGTAGCAATAGGCTCGGGAATATCATTGGCACTCATAGGCTTCTCCTCAAAGTTGCCGTATCGTACCAATCAAAGATTACGGAATAGTGAATTACCGCTGGCTTTTGCTTTCAGCCAGCACCAGTCGCAAATAAGCCGCATAATCGCTCTTGCCATAGCCCTCGGCAAGTTTTTCCAGCTGTGTGGAATCGATAAATTTACGGCGGAAAGCAATCTCTTCAACACAGGCGACTTTCAGCCCCTGGCGCGCTTCCAGCGTTTGCACAAATTGCGCAGCCTGCAATAGCGAGTCAGGGGTGCCCGTATCGAGCCATGCTGTGCCCCGCCCTAGCAGCTCCACCTGCAAGTTGCCTTGCTGAAGATAAACTTTATTAACATCGGTAATTTCCAATTCACCCCGCGCAGAGGGTTTTAAATTTTTGGCGATATCCGTCACCTGCGCATCATAGAAATACAACCCTGTAACCGCCCAGTTGGATTTAGGCTTTGCCGGTTTTTCTTCAATTGAGAGCGCCTTCCCGGACTCGTCAAACTCAACCACACCATAGCGCTCCGGGTCGCTCACATGGTAGCCAAACACGACTGCCCCATTCTTAACCTGCGCAGCTTTTTCCGTGAGCGGGCGCAAATTCTGGCCATAGAAAATATTGTCTCCCAGAATCAGGCATACCGGGCTGCCGTTCACAAATTTCTCACCGATAATGAAGGCTTGCGCAATGCCTTCCGGCTTTGGCTGCTCGGCATAATCCAGCGAAATACCCAGGCGCGAACCATCGCCAAGCAATTGCTTCATCATCGGCAGATCACGCGGCGTACTAATAATAAGAACTTCGCGTATTCCGGCCTGCATCAGCGAAGCCAGCGGATAATGCAGCATTGGCTTGTCATAAATCGGCAGCATCTGTTTGCTGATAACCGAAGTCATCGGCCACAGCCGCGTACCGGAACCGCCTGCAAGAATAATACCTTTCATGAGAGGGGTTCTAGACATCCATGCAATAAAAGTCACTTAAATATGAAATCACTTCGTTAAAAAAAGTTATCCTGCGTTGGCATACAGTTTGCATAATTTAGCGGTTCTAACATTTATGACCCTTCGCGAGTTTTTATGGTTATCAAGCTGCCAAGCCAACAGAATACCTCACTCTCCGCACAGGAAAAGAAAGCTATTCGTGCCAACAATCCCCAAGCCTGGGCGATGATTAAAAAGGGGCTGGCTCCTCAGAAAAAACTCACTTCCCTTCCAGCCTTACTTGCCGGAACAACAACCTCCATCTCAACGGAAAGCTTTGGGGACACCCTCGCACGCACCGTTTCAAATATAAAAACTGCGATGCCTCTTAATGCTCAAACCAGAAAAGCAATTCGCACATCGAACCCTGAAGCCTGGGCCATGATTAAAAAGGGACTGGTGCCTAAAACCCTGCCTGCAACTACAACAGCAGCAACGGCAAAAATTGCTTCTCTAGTAGCACCAGCAGAATCCACCAGCACAAAACCGATGATTGAGGAAAAAACACTGCTGCCTGACGCGGAAAATTCCCAATCTGCATTACAACAGGCAATTAATGCCTATGCGAACAACAATATCTCTGCAGAAGCATCCGAAATAGATATCGACGAACTTTTAAAATAAGGATTAAGACGAAAGCCCAACCAGGCTTGCAGCAAACTCATCTGCATTGAAGGATTGCAGATCGTCAATTCCTTCCCCCACGCCTATTGCATGCACAGGCAGCTTAAACTGCTCAACAAGCGCCACCACGATACCGGCCTTGGCTGTACCGTCGAGCTTGGTCACTACAAGCCCTGAGACATCCACAAGCTCCTTGAAGGTTTTGACCTGGCTTAATGCATTCTGGCCTGTTGTCGCATCAAGTATTTGCAACACAGCATGCGGCGCGGATTCATCCGCTTTTTTAATAACCTTAATTATCTTCTGCAATTCAGCCATTAAATTTGCCTTATTTTGCAAACGCCCCGCAGTGTCCACTAACAGCACATCCACGCCGGCATTTTTCGCACGCTCAAATGCGGTATAAGCCACACTTGCAGGATCCGCATTGGTATTACCAGCCACAACTTCGACATCATTGCGCTGCCCCCATACCTGCAGCTGCTCAACAGCGGCAGCACGAAATGTATCTGCGGCACAGAGCATAACTTTTTTGCCCTGCTCTTTAAGCCGCTTTGTTAATTTGCCAATGGTCGTGGTCTTGCCGTTACCATTCACACCGACCACAAGCACCACAAACGGCCGGCTGATAGCATCAGGCACAAACGCCTTGGCATAGGGTGCAAGTATGCTGGTAATTTCCGCGGCTAATGCACTGCGTATTTCCTCAGAGGAAATTTCCTTATCAAAACGCTCCCGCGCAATTGCAGAAGTGAGTTTTGCAGCTGTAGCAGCGCCCATATCAGCGCGAATGAGCAGTTCTTCCAACTCCTCCAGCGTTTCAGTATCAAGCTTTCGCCTGGTAAAAATGCCGGTAACGCCATCCGCAAGCTGCGCAGAGCTTTTACTGAGCCCTTGTCGCAGGCGGGCAAACCAACTGGGTTTTTCACTCACGCAGCAACACCTATCAATTCCTGGTTACTTACAGCCGAAATGGCAGCAGAGACGATGCTTCCAACTGGCAGCGGCTTATCCAGTTTCACCATACTGAAATGTTCACAGCGACCTTCATTTGGTTTCTCCATGAGAACATTCACCTTGCTACCAACCTGCCGCTGCAGAAAATTAGCCTGTTGCCTCTCACCTAGCGCACGCAATCGTGCAGCGCGTTCCTTGCGGATATCCTGGGGAACTTGAGGCATACGAGCCGCTGGCGTGCCGGGGCGCTCCGAATAGGGAAAAACGTGCAGATAGACAAGCTTCATTTCTTCGGCGAGATTCAATGTATTCTGGAACATTTCTTCCGTCTCAGTAGGAAAGCCGGTAATGATGTCAGCCCCCAGCACCGTGCCGGGACGAAGGCTTTCCACACGCGCAGCAAACTCAAGTGCATGATGCCGCAAATGGCGCCTTTTCATACGCTTTAAAATCATATCATCACCGGCCTGCAGGCTGACATGCAGGTGCGGCATCAGGCGCGGCTCCTCGGCAAGCAGGCGGAAAAAATCCTCATCCATTTCTACGGCATCAATCGAGGAAACGCGCAATCGCGGTAATTCCGGTACCTGTGCGAGCAGACGGCGCATCATCTGCCCAAGCGTCGGCTTGCCCGGCAGATCACTGCCGTAATCGCTGATATCCACCCCAGTCAATACCACTTCCTGGTAACCATTTTCCACCAACTGCCTTACCTGAGCGACAATTTCACCCATGGGAACCGATCGACTGTTACCCCGGCCATAAGGAATGATGCAAAAGGTGCAGCGATGATTGCAGCCATTTTGCACCTGTATAAACGCCCTCGCTTTCCCATCCAGGCCTTCAACAAGATGAGACGCAGTTTCAGTCACCGACATGATATCATTCACAGTGACTCGCTCAGAGAAACCATAGCTTTCAGCTTTAAGTTTCTCTTCATTACCCAGCACACGCGCTACTTCCGGCATATCCGCATATTTAGAGGGATCAATCTGCGCAGAACAACCGCTGACTATAATCTGCGCTTCAGGATGCTCGCGCTTGGCACGGCGAATGGCCTGCCGGGCCTGACGCTCGGCTTCCTTGGTAACCGCACATGTATTGACCAATATAGTGTTCTGCATGCCCGCCACCTCGGCATGGTTTTTCATCACCTGCGCTTCATAGGCGTTCAAACGGCAGCCAAAATTTATTACTTCAACAGTCATAACCTATAGTCAGAGGCGACTATTTCGCCACGGAAGCTGGTATATACTGGCCCAGCCATAGTAATCCAATGTTTTTCTTTATTTTTATGCCACTGGATACTTAATTCTCCGCCTGGCATGCAGACAATAGCTTTTTCTGCCGCCAGCCCCCGGCGCACGGCGCCTACCAGTGCCGCGCAGGCACCCGTCCCACAGGCCATAGTCATGCCGACACCACGCTCCCAGACTCGCATTTTTAAATAATCTGGCCTCATTATCTGAACAAATTCTACATTAGTGCGTTGGGGAAAAAGCTTATGGTGCTCCAACGAATATCCAATTTCCTTAAGGGGTACAGCTTCCACTTCAGGAACAAAAAACACCAGATGTGGATTGCCCATGGAAACGGCTGTGGGATCGCCCTCAAGTGGTAAGTGCAGCGTATCTGTTTCATGGGCCAGTGGGATCTCGTCCCACTCCAACCGTGGTCGCCCCATATCTGCGGTAATATCTGTACTGCCTGCGTATTCACGTCCGCAAGAAAGAATGCCGGCAATCGTTTCAATGCGGCAGCTGAGCGATCCCCGCTCTTCCATCATCAACCAGCCCACGCAACGCGTAGCATTTCCACATGCCGCGACTTCTCCGCCATCTGCATTGATAATTCGCATGGAGATATCCGCATTATCACTATGCTGAAGCCATATGATTTGATCGCATCCGATACCAATCCGACGGTCCGCAAGCCTGACCAGCGCCAGCTTTTCTGGCGTTAAATTATTTAACTTCCTGCCGTCGAGAATGATGAAATCATTACCCAGACTATGCATCTTAATGAAACGCAGCATAAATTACCGCTGTTGCTGCTGAGATTTGGCAATGCCGGGAGAGGGCGCGGAAATGGACTGACCGGGTTTAAACTCAAGATCGGGCTGAGCCCCATTGCGCAACAGCACAGCCCCCTGCTCTTTTACTGTCTTAGCCAGCTGCGGATTCTGGCTGAAAAGCCGTTGAATTTTTTCCAGCGTTTCCTTTGAAATCAGGCCGGCAATCATGCTTAGGGAGAAAAGCCGGCTTACTCCGGTTGCCTTCTCAGCCGTTTTCTGGCGCGTCTGCGCGGCCATTTCATGGTCGCGAATTTCCTTCTCCTGCAGAATCTGTTCCAGTCGCCGCATGAGCTTCTGCTTCAGATATTCGGGGATCTCAATGCCGTTTAATACCTGCTGAATAGATTGACCGCTCTGAACAGCAGCAATTGCATACTGAAATGCAGATTCCGCTGCTTGCGCTTCTTCCAGATTGCGGAAGGTCCAGGCATCGGTATTTTCAGCATCAGGAGAAAAAGATATATCCATATACACACTATATGTGAGATTGCGCTTCTAGCAATACCCCACTCACCAGTGCATGGCCAATAAGAATCACACCAATTACAGCTACCAGAACCGCTGATACCTTATGCAGACGCTCCGTAAAGCCAGCACTTAACCGCTTACGTAATAAATCAAAAGCAGTCACCGCCATAACCCACCACAATGTGCTGCCTAAAAATATTCCCATAATCAGAAGCACGGCATCGTTTGTATCATTCATATGATAAAATCGCACTGCGCCCGCCAAAGCAATGGAGAAACCCAGAATCGTTTGTGGATTGGCAATCGTTATAAAAAACATGCCGGTTGCATATTTCAGAGCATTAAGGCCCTTATGCCCTTTTTCTTCGCCACCGGCGGGCCTGAGGTAACCTCGAATACCGCTGATAAAAATGAGCGTACCGGCAAAAAGCTCAAGCTGAACCTGAAAATGCAAAAGAGTTTCAGTGAGCTGCGATATCCCAAGAACAGCCAGCGCCGCAAAAAAACTATCCCCTAGCGCAACACCCAATCCGCTGGCAAGGCCAGCCCATTTGCCATGCTGTATGATTCGATTTATGCACAATGCACCGATTGGTCCGAAAGGGACGGACATGACCATCCCAATGAACAATCCAACAAAGAGGTTGGATAACACTCTAGCGGGAGTAGAACTCGATGACGAGATTCGGTTCCATTACGGCAGCGTAAGGAATCTCAGCGAGTTTCGGCATGCGCAGGAATTTGGCTTCCAGCTTGCTGTCGTCCATCTGCACATAGTCCGGAACATTACGCTCAGGGCTTTGCATAGCGGATAATACCACCACGGACTGCTTTGATTTTTCTTTCACCGAAACAACATCACCTTCTTTAAGGCGATAGCTGGGGATGTTCACACGCTTACCGTTCACACGGATGTGACCGTGGTTTACGAACTGGCGCGCCGAAAATACTGTGGGCACTACACCCATGCGATAAACAAATGCATCCAGGCGGGATTCAAGCAGGCCAACCAGAATTTCACCGGTATCACCGCGGCGACGCGAAGCTTCTTCATAAGTTTTGCGGAATTGCTTCTCAGAGATGTTACCGTAGTAGCCTTTGAGTTTTTGTTTCTCATTCAGCTGAATACCGAAGCCAGAAAGCTTACGGCGACGAGTGGCGCCATGCTGGCCGGGAGCATAATTACGCTTGCCAAACGGATCTTTCGCACGGCCCCAGAGGCTGATGCCAAGGCGGCGGCTGATTTTATATTTGGATGCGATGCGTTTACTCACGGTTTTCCTCGAAGCTAATAAATTAAGAGGGCGCAAATATAACGCGTGCGAGAGGACTGTCAATGAGTTTTATTGATAAAAAAGCTAATTTAGCGGACGGCCATCAGACATCATATAGCCGTTCTGAGCAAGTTCCACGTTGCTTTTTGGTCCATTCGGGGCAAATCTCGCCACATTGCCGCCCTGAGCATAAGGGTTCTCCATCTGCGGAATCTGGCCGGTAACATTAATATATTCAGCCATTGCATTCATTTGAGCTGCCTGGGTACGAAGCTGAAGGGTTTCAGTTTCTTCTTTTATCGCCTTAGTGGCGTTTTTGGTCCGCAGCCTGTCAAGAAAATTGCCAATGAGCTTCCCGCCCATGTAAATCGCACCAACCGCAAGGCCTGCCCTTACAACGAAACCCAGCGAGCTTGTGCTGCCATCTGCGTGCTTGCCCGTCAGAAAACGATTCACTGAATCTGCAAACCGGGTACCAACATTACCTACGCCGCCAGCAACACCACCCACAATACCGGCTGGATTCACTTTATCGGCAGTATAGCGGCCGAAACTCCCGGCGCTCGAACCCCATTGTTTTACAGAATCCCACATCGACATGGGCTAGGCTCCCTTCCCGGACAGATTGGCGTATGCCTCAAGCTCAGCACGCTGTTTTGCCAGGTTCTGCACATGATTACTTTTAGCGGCTTCGTTATTAAACGTGTAGGATTTATCCAAGGGCACACCCTGCTGCTGCATACTGGGAACAGTTGCATACCCACCTTGAGCACGTGCCGCGGCATTTTGCAGATTGCCTACTGCCTGCTGATATTCCAGTTTGGCATCCATCAGTTTTGTTTGCTGCTCGGCAAGATCGACTTCATTCGCTTCACGCAGACGTGAGAATGGCTTGGTTACAAATCCCAATGCCGCGCCCAGCGGCGCTAGAAAACTGGCACCCATATAAGCACCGATACCGCCCATACCCACGGCAGCTATACCGGCAGCAAGCAAACCCAGGCCCGAGGTAACCCCGAACGCCAGATATATCGGCAGTGCAGCGCCCATTAGGCCGCCAAGCAGCGCACCCCAACCAATGGCCTTTAAGCCACCCTTGAGACCGCCTTCAACAGCACCGGCGCCGAATACTCCCGCCTTTTCCCATAATGATGCCATGTTGTCCTACCTTTACCTTTTTCTAATACGACCCTTGTCGCAAAATGTGGTTTTAAATTTCCTCAGCCTATTAATTCATTCTTGCTATATCTTGAGTTGTTTCAGTGGCAACCTTGAAAGCTATAACCTTCTCATTTTTACCACTCGCTTTAACTTCAGTATCTTTGCCTACTGCAGCCGCTTTCGATTCTGCTAAAGAAGCCCTGTCTATATTCGCAACAAGCGTTTTAAGAGCAATATAGGTGTGTTTATTGCCAGGCTTCATCGCTTCCGCATTAGGCTTGTCGCCACCTAATTCATTATATAATGCCCGTAATGCGTTTTCTTTTGCCGCTACAAATTCATTGCCTTGCCTTGCCGTTTTTACTCCTGCACGGCGCAGAGCCATAAATTCTTCATGTGCAGTACAATTCTGTAATTTTTCAAGCGCATCTCTAGCATTTTTGCTATTGGTTTCTTTTAAGGCCTCTATATCTCCGCCCTCGCACTTAACTGCATATTCCTGGCACATTTCAGCCGCAAGTGCATACAAAGCCGCAAGCTTACCATATTTGTCTATTTCATCTGCGCTCGCTTTAATAGCGACTTTAGCGCCTGCATCTAAAGCAGCAGCCTCGGATTTAGAGTTACTGTGAGTTTCTACAGCATCGGTAGTTTTTTTAGCAGCTTTTGCCTCTGCCCGCGCCTTGGCAAGCGCTTCCGCTTCAGCCACGAATGCCTTCACAAGAGTTGAAAAGATTGGGGAGTCAGAACGCAGTGACTCGCCAGTCAGCTTCTGAACGCAATCAGACACACCGGCTGCCCCATTGGCAGATTTTTCAGGATCGCTGCTTTTCATATCACCAAAATGCTTCAGTAATCTCAACAGCACGCTGTCCCGTGCCGCTCCCATAGGAAGCCGCTTGGATTGAGCCCCCACATCGGTCCCGGCTTGTTGCTTTTCAGGCTCAGATTTCTGATTGGCAATGTCTTTTGCCGCTTGAAGCGCAGCTTCATATTTCGCGAGTTCAGCTTTGCCAAAATCAGTGAGATTGCTATCAATAGCCGCCCCGATATTATATTTATCTTTGAGGGCTTTAATTTCCTGAATTGCAAGATATTCAAATTCCTTGCCGTCCAGGGATTTGATCTTGCTGGGCTCACCGCCCATTCTTGTATATTCAGCCGTCGCTTTATCCAGGGCTTCCAGCACAGCTTTCTGATGACCGCCATTAATGATGCGATTCTGATTGGCGTAATTTTTAAGCATCTGGATTTCACGCGCTACTTGTTCCAGCGGTGTATCACCTTTAATGCCAGGCTGCTCGAGGGCTTTATCCTTAGCATCATTCACCTGCATTGGGTTGCCTTTGTCTTTTTCGACTTCCTGCGCCTTCACTGGCTCCTGCTGCGCTTCCGCTGCCGGAGCATCCTTTTTCTTGCTGAACAAACTGCGTACGCCATTAATGAGACCGCCCGCCTTGGCACCCATAATGGTCGCAGAGCCTGCAGTTGCACCAAAAATGAGAGCGCCCACACCCGCAAACACAGCAGCCAGAGGACCAACAATAGGAGCCGCAATAACACCCAGCGCCAGCATACCCACCATACCCAGCATTTTAAGAGGCTTGCTGGGAGCAGATATTAACAGGGCCGGCAGGGCCATGACCGCAAATGCACCAAGCACGGGTGCAGCAGTGACCCCTGTCACAAGGGATGCCAGTGCCGCCGCAGCCGTTCCGCCGATACCTAGAGAAGTAGCAGCACCAATGGCGCTGCCGCCAATGGCGCCTTCGCCAGCTTTTGTGGCAACCTTGACAGTTTTGTCACCAAAGTTCTGAACTACATTGTCAAGTAAATCTAATAATCCTGCCATGCTAACCTGCCTTATTTCCCCATATCGCCTTGTTGCTTTATGTGTCTTTCCGCTCCTAAGAGCTGATAATCCTATACTTCATGCTCATAGTACTGATTCTGGGCAAGTGCCTCAAGTTAAGGTTTTATGACAGCTTTTTGAGCATGCTTCTTAGGCTTGCCTAATGTTCGCTTTGCCGCTAGCACTCATGGCATGAAAATTCTTGTCTGTGTAAAACGCGTTGTAGATTACAACGTCAAAGTAAGGGTCAAAGCCGACGGTTCAGGCGTTGATTTGGCTAATGTTAAAATGAGCATGAACCCGTTTGATGAAATCGCGGTTGAAGAAGCTATCCGACTGAAAGAAAAAGGTATTGCCAAAGAAGTCATCGTTGTGAGCATTGGTGACGATAAGGTACAGGAAACTATACGCTCGGCCATTGCCGTTGGGGCAGACCGAGGAGTACATGTAGCGGTAGATTCAGCAATCGAGCCATTGGCAGCTGCTAAAATACTTAAAAAAATGGCGGAAAAAGAGCAGCCGCAGCTGATCATACTTGGCAAACAGGCAATTGACGACGATGCGAACCAGACAGGGCAAATGCTTGCGGCACTGCTGAACTGGCCACAAGGAACCTTTGCCTCCAAAGTTGAGATTAGTAGTGGCAAAGCCAAGGTCACGCGCGAGATCGATGGCGGCCTGGCGGTACACGAGCTAACACTTCCCGCGGTTATTACAACCGATCTACGCCTCAACGAACCACGCTATGCCAAACTGCCGGACATTATGAAAGCCCGCAGCAAGCCACTGGAAAAAGTGGTTGCAGCTGATCTGGGCGTAGATACTGCGCCTCGACTGCAGATTTTGAAAGTGGAAGAACCGGCAAAGCGCAAAGGCGGGGCCAAGGTAAAATCTGTAGATGAGCTGCTGGAAAAGCTGCGCAATGAAGCAAAGGTAATATAAGCCATGGCCATACTTGTTCTGGTAGAACATCATCAAACAACCCTCTCGGCAGCAACCCTTTCAACCGTTGGTGCTGCCCAGCTGATTGGCGGAGAAATTCATCTGCTGGTAGCAGGAAAAGAGTGCGCATCTGTTGCATCTGCCTGCGCCGCTATCCATGGAGTAGCAAAAGTAATTCACGTTGATGCTACAGGTTATGCGTCTGCATTGGCTGAAAATTTCGCACCATTGATTAAAAGCCTGGTGGAATCAGGTAATTACAGCCATATCCTGGCACCGGCTGATACCTTCGGCAAAGACATCCTGCCGCGCGCTGCCGCCTTATGCGATAGTCAGCAAATTTCCGATATTATTGCTGTTATTGACGCAACAACGTTCAAGCGCCCCATTTATGCGGGTAACGCGCTTGAAACCGTGCAGAGCAAACAGGATAGACACTTCATAACTGTGCGTCCCACCGCTTTTAATAAGGCGGCTGCTCAGGGTGGAACCGCAGAGATTCAAACCTTCGCCCCTGCCTCAATCGATAATAATGCCACATTTATCGAATTGCAGGAGACAAAATCAGAGCGCCCGGAACTAGCCTCTGCCAATGTTGTGGTTTCGGGTGGCCGCGGGTTAGGCTCCGGCGATAAATACCGTGAATTGCTTGAGCCGCTGGCGGATAAATTAGGCGCAGCGTTAGGTGCGTCCCGCGCTGCAGTTGATGCAGGCTATGTCCCTAATGATTACCAGGTGGGCCAGACAGGTAAAGTTGTAGCGCCGAGCCTGTATATAGCCATTGGCATTTCCGGTGCTATTCAGCATCTTGCAGGCATGAAAGACAGCAAAGTAATTGTCGCAATCAATAAAGATGAAAATGCCCCTATCTTTGAAATTGCTGATTACGGTTTGGTTGGGGACCTTTTCCAGATTGTGCCTGATCTGACTTCGAAGCTATAACCCTACAAGAAAAACAGGAGATGGCGTCCTGAATTTTTCCGGAAATTCAACCTGCATTTCAGCAGCTAAAGCCATATCCAAGCCACTGGCTTCTTCTCCTTTTTGGTGTGAATTCAGAATTCTCTGAATCAGCCCTAAAGTAGTGGCAGAAGAAACAGAAGCATCCCCTTTTAATTCTGCACGCGTTCTCTGCACCAGCTGTTCTGTATGTAATGCAAGTGCTGTGCGCAGATTTTGGTTCTCACCCGCGACACGGTTAACCCAGCTTGCGATGCTTTCCGTTCCCATAATTTATCATACCTCGTTATTGTGAAAATATCATTACAGACTATGCTGCCGTCCTATGACTGAAAAAAACCACATATTTGCGCTCGCCCAGGCTAATTTTACTGTCGGAGATATCACCGGCAATTATGCAAAAATCTGCGAGTGGTGGCAGCGAGCAGAAAAAAAAGGCGCTGACCTCGTCATTTTTCCGGAAATGACTATTGCCGGTTATCCGGTAGAAGATATGGCATTGCGCGCAGGCTTTCGTGAAGCATCATTAGATGCAGTTAAGGACCTGCAGGCATTCTCGAAAAACATGAAATCTGCTGCCATTATTGGCGGCCTGGGCGAGAGCAAAACCCATTCCACCAATAGTCTTTTCCTAATAGAGAAAGGCAAAATTCTGCACTCCCAGGCCAAAGTTGCCTTACCTAATTATGGCGTATTCGATGAGAAGCGCCAATTTCGCAAAGGCCCCCTTCCCTCGCCAGTCTTATGGCGGGGATTAAAGCTTGGCCTGCTTATCTGCGAAGACCTCTGGCAGCCCCACCTGGCCGATCATCTTGCACAGCAGGAGGTCGATCTTTTCATTGCCATTAATGGCAGCCCATATGAAACAACCAAGGCTGCACGCCGCCGCGAGGTAGCCTTGCGGGTAACCAGCCAGCATCACGTACCACTCATTTACGTCAATATGATTGCCGGGCAGGATGAAATCGTGATGGATGGCGGATCTTTTGTAATGAATGCAGAAAGTAATATTTCGCAGCAACTCCCGCAATTTGAAGAATCACTCATCACTGTCGAATGGCCGATAACAAAATCTGCTTCAGCCTACCGGCCTCTTATGTTGGAGCAGCAGCTTTATAAAGCTATGGTGCTGGGGTTGCATGACTACGTGCGAAAATCCGGCTTCGATGAAGTAGTCCTTGGCCTGTCGGGCGGCATAGACTCGGCCCTCGTCGCTGCAATCGCCACGGATGCACTAGGAAAAGAAAAAGTGCACAGCTTTTTCCTGCCGTCGCCTTATAGCTCAGAGGCAAGTGCTGAAGATGCCGAAACCTGCGCGAAAATGCTGGGCATCGACTATAATGCATTATCCATCTTACCGGAAATGGAAGCGATGCAGAAGACCCTCGCTCCGCATTTTAAAGGCCGCCCAGCTGATGTGACGGAAGAAAACCTGCAATCCCGCATCAGAGGCAACCTGCTGATGGCATTGTCAAATAAGTTTGGCTGGCTGTTACTGACCACTGGCAATAAATCTGAAATGGCCACTGGCTATGCCACGCTCTATGGCGATATGTGCGGCGGGTATAACCCGCTTAAGGATTTGTATAAAACACAGCTTTATAAAGTGGCACGTTGGCGCAATAGTGAAAAGCCAATCATGCCGGAGCGGATTATCACTAAAGCTCCAAGCGCAGAACTGCGCCCTAACCAGACGGATCAGGATAGCCTTCCTCCGTATGACATTCTAGATGCGATCCTGGAGCGGCTGATTGAACAGCGGCAGTCATCTGAAGAAATTATCGCCCAGGGCTTCGATGCAGCTACGGTGCAAAAAGTGGCAATGCTTCTTTTGCGCTCAGAGTACAAGCGGCGGCAGGCTGCACCTGGAGTCAAGCTGACACCGGCCGCCTTCGGTCGCGACTGGCGCTTTCCTCTGGTGAATGGATATAAGGGCTAAGCCGCGAGCAGTCCTTTGGTCAGAAACTGCGTCAGCCTGCGCGAAAATGCTGCTGGATCAGTAATTTCCTCACCCTCGATAATCTTCGCCTGATCCAGCAGAAGCCAGGCCATATCTTCCACTTCCGAAGACTTGCCGGCTTTTTCAGCCTTTTCTGCCAGGGTAATAATTACCGGATGATCGGGATTCAGCTCTACTATCTTGGCATAAGCAGTGTCAGGTAACTGCTTATTTTCACGCAGAAAACGTTCCATACGGATATCCATATCGCCCTCGCCTACTGCAAGGCAAACAGGGCTTTCCGCCAGTTTATGGGTGGAACGTACATCACGCACTTCTTCCCCATAAATTTCCTTGAGCGTTGAAATCAATTTTTCCAAACCATTAGCCTTAGGTTTTTCCTCTTTCTTATCGGCAGTATCCACGAATTTATCAAGATCACCCCCAGCTTTGGTGACTGATTTCAGGGCTTTGCCCTTATATTCATGCACGACATTTACCCAGAAATCATCCACATGGTCATTAAAAAGCAGCACCTCAACGCCATGCTTGCGGAAGCCCTCAAGCTGCGGATGCTGACGCAGGCTTTCCAGACGATCACCGATAAGGAAATAAATAGCCTCCTGCCCCTCTTTCATGCGTTCTACATATGCATCAAGCGATGTCATGCTGTCCTGCGAAGAACTGTGAAACTGCGAGACTTCGAGGATTTTCT
>WBZO01002878.1_pt1 | contig 21313 bp, 17 predicted proteins | sample 5204261 | NCBI WGS metagenome assembly WBZO01 (sample SAMN12412400, study PRJNA552823) | activated sludge metagenome | isolation source: activated sludge from anammox sidestream of wastewater treatment plant... | place: USA: North Carolina | collected 2017-09 | reverse complement strand
TGACGCCGGGGCCGAAAGTGACGCCCGAGCCGAGGACGCAGTCGTGATCGACCGCGCAGTTGGCGTTGAGGAGCGAGAAGTCGCCGATGGCCGCGTCCGGGCCGATGACCGTGCCGGCGAGGATGATTACGCCGCGCCCGAGCCTCGCATGGCGCGAGACTGTCGCCGCCGGGTGGACGACCCCGGCGAGCAGCCCCCCGGCGGCAAGGATGTCCTCGGCGAGGTCGCGGCGAAGGGCCGGGTTGTTCATGGCGACGACGAACGCCAGGCCGGAGTCGAGGCGGTTCCGCCAGGAGGCGATGGGGCCCAGTACTTCGGTCTCAAGCACCACTTCACCGGGCCGGAGCGCGTCATCGAGGATGCCCGCGATGCGATGCCGGCCAACCTGGAGGGCATCGAGCACGACCCTGCCCTGGCCGCCTGGACCGTGGATGAGGATGACGGCGGTCACTGCGTTGGCAGTGTAGCGGAGGGGCTCACGATCGTGGCGGAGAGGAGATCGGCCAGCTGGCTGGCGACGGTGGCGAGGGGACCGACGCTGCGCCCGGCGCGCGCGAGGAGCAGGCCTCCTTCCAGGGCGGCGATGATGAGCGTGGCGAGTTCGGCGGCTCGCGCGGGCGGGTGGCCATCGGCGGCCAGGCGGCTGGCGATGGGGCCCTGCCAGGCGGCGAACGCTTCGGCGCAGGCGGCTTCGACCTCGGTGGCGCCGAGAGCGGCAGCCTCGAGGGCGGTGGCGGCGACCGGGCAGCCATCGCGGAAGTCCGAGGCGGCGAGTGTGCTTTCGTAGAAGGCGGCGAAGGCGTGGATGGCGGCCGGGAGGGAGGGCGCGCCGGTCATCGCCGCTTCGATCGCGCGGGTGATGCGGGCGCTGGAGAGGCGGATGGCTTCGGCGGCGAGCTGGTCCTTGCCGCGGGGGAAGTGGTGGTAGAGGGAGCCGCGGGGCGCGGCCGAGGCTTCGAGGACATCCGCGAGGCCGGTGGCGGCCATGCCCTGGCGCTGAAGGAGGCGGGCGGTGGCGGCAATCATGCGGTCGCGCGTGGAGGACTTCTCCGGCATGTGACGGAGGTTACACATGCTATACCGACCGGTCTACTACTATGCAGACTGGTCTAGCGATAGGAGGCTACTTTGCAGCAACTGATGTTCGTCAAGCCCGGGCAAGTCGAGTGGCGGGAAGGGCCCGAGCCGATGCTGATCGACGAGGGCGACGCCCTCGTGCGCCCGCTCGTCGTCGCCACGTGCGACATCGACCGGGGGTTCATCGACGGGACGGTCCGCGTGCCTGGCCCGTTTCCCCTTGGCCACGAAGGAGTGGCCGAAGTGGTCTCGACCGGGCCGGGCGTGCGCAGTGTCGCGCCCGGCGACCGGGTGGTCGTCGCGTTCCAGCTTTCGTGTGGCAGGTGCGAGCGATGTACCCGGGGGTTGACCAGCTCGTGCCTCGCGGTGCCACCCCGGGCGGCATTCGGGATGGAGCCGCTGGCGGGCAAATGGGGCGGCTTCTTCAGCGACTTCGTCCGGGTACCGCATGCCGACGCCCTGCTGGTGAAGCTCCCCGAGGGCGTCAGCCCGGCCGCGGTTGCGAGCGGGAGCGACAACCTGCCGGACGCCTACCGGACGGTGGCGCCCCACCTGGCGACCCGGCCAGGGGCGAGTGTCCTCGTCGTCGGCGGGGGGGCCTGGAGCGTCGGCCTGTATGCGGCCGGGATGGCCCGCGCGCTTGGCGCCGGGCGCATCGACTACGTCGACCACGACCCGCGGCGGCTGGCGATTGCGGAGCGCATGGGCGCCCATGTCATCGACGGGCCGTTGCCGGAGAGGCTGGGGCCGTACGCGATCACCGTGGACGCCAGCGCGAACCCGGCCGGCCTGGCGCTGGCGCTACGTTCGACCGAGCCCTACGGCGTCGCGACGAGTGTGGGCATCTACTTCCAGCCCGAAACGCCCGTGCCGCTGTACGACATGTTCGTTTCGGGGATCACTTTCCACACGGGGCGGGCGAACGCGCGGACCGACCTTCCCGCGGTGCTGGGACTGATTACCAGCGGGAAGTTCGACCCGAGCCCGGTGACGACCCACCTGGTGAACTGGGAAGATGCCGCGCGCGCACTACTGGAGCTGCCGGTGAAACTGGTGGCGGTACGCGAATAGGAGGACAGACCATGACGGTGCTCTATGAGACACGCGGGCCGGTGGCGGTGGTGACCATCAACCGGCCGGAGGTGCGGAACGCCATCGACCGGCCGACGGCGACGGCCCTGCGCGAAGCGTTCGAGCGGTTCGACGCGGACGACGGCCTTGCCGTGGCGGTGCTCACCGGGGCGGGAGGCACGTTCTGCGCCGGGGCCGACCTGAAGGCCGTCGCTGAAGGCCGCGGCACCCGCGTGGCGGCAGAGGGCGACGGGCCGCTGGGGCCTACGCGGATGCTACTTTCGAAGCCGGTGATCGCGGCGGTGGAGGGGTTCGCGGTGGCGGGAGGCATCGAACTGGCGGCCTGGTGCGACCTGCGCGTGGCGGCGAGCAACGCGGTGTTCGGTTGCTTCGAACGGCGCTGGGGCGTGCCCCTGGTGGATGGGGGCACCATCCGCTTGCCACGGCTCATCGGGCACAGTAACGCGCTGGACCTGATGCTCACCGGGCGGCCGGTCTCGGGCGACGAGGCGCAGCGGATGGGACTCGCGAACCGGCTGGTGGCGCCGGGGAGCGCGTTGGAAGCGGCGGTCGAACTCGCGCAGCAGCTCGCGGCGTTCCCGCAGACGTGCCTGCGGCAGGACCGGCTCTCGAGCTATGAGCAGTGGGGCCTGGAGATCGGCGAGGCGCTGCAGAACGAGTACCGGCGTGGATGGACTGTGCTGGAGAGCAACGAGGCACGCGAAGGGGCGACGAGATTCGCCGCGGGCGAGGGCCGGCACGGGAAGTTCTGACCGGCCCGAGCCGGGTTAGAGCCGGAGATCTGTGCAAAATGCATCGGTTCTTCACAACTTCTTCGCAAACGACCCGGTATCGTGCGGGTAACCGGTCGTCGTGCCGGTGGTTCCCTCGCCTGCTTCCCCGGTGCTGATCCGGGGAAGCAGGCTCTCATCTCCTGGTTCGGGGGGCGTTTCGCCGCATGATGTGGTCGCCGGAGTGGTGATGAAGCCTGGGGTCCTGGTAGTCGAAGACGACGCGAAGACTGCGGAACTCATCCGGCTCTACCTGGACCGGGACGGGTACCCGGTCACCGTCGCGCGGAATGGCCGCGAGGGGCTGGAGCTTGCCCGGCGCCACCAGCTGGGGCTGGTCCTGCTGGACGTGATGATGCCGGAGATGGACGGGCTCGAAGTGTGCCGGTTGCTGCGCGAGGAATCGGACGTGGGGATCATCCTGGTGACCGCCCGGACCGACGAGGTGGACACCCTCCGCGCCCTGGACCTCGGCGCGGACGACTATGTGACCAAACCGTTCCGGCCGCGAGAGCTGGTGGCACGGGTGCGGGCGGTGTTGCGGCGGCGGGGCGCGAACGAGGCAGCCGAAGAGTGCGAGCTGGAGTTTGGACGCTTGCGGATCGATGGGCGGCGCCATGAGGTCCGCGTGGACGGTGTGGACCGGCGGGTAACGAAGAAAGAGTTCCAGCTGCTGGTGACACTGGCGAAGGAGCCCGGGAAGGCATTTACCCGGCTGGAGTTGCTCGAGAAGGCCTTCGGCTTCAACTACGAGGGCCTCGAACGGACGATCGACGCGCACGTTCGCAATTTACGGAAGAAGATCGAGCGGGATGCCGAACGGCCAGAGTACATCGAAACGGTCTACGGAGTGGGCTACCGCTTCGCCGAGCACCGGGATGCGCCATAGCCTGCGGTGGCGGCTTCTTGCCGTGCTGGTAGCGATACCGGTGGCCGCGCTGGTGGCAGTGGCGGTGGCGGCACGGATGACGGCAGACTCGCAGCTGGACCAGAACCGGCTGAAATTCCAGATCCAGCAGGTCCGGCGCGTCGGCGGGGGACTCACCGGGACAAACGAGGACGAGGAGTTCCCGGTGTTCACGACCGAGGTCGGCCTGGAGGCGGACAGCCAGCCCGTGCTCTTCGACCCGGGCACCGGCGACGCCTATACCCTGCGGGCGGACATGGGCTTCGTAGAGGCGTTCGAAGACGACCAGCGGCGGACGATCGCCACGCTGAACCGGCAGGTAACTATCGCGGCGGTTGCGGTGGCTATCGTCGCGGCCGCGGCTGCGGCCTGGCTTTCCCGGCGAATCGTGCGGCCGGTGGAACTGCTGACCGAGGCGGCGCGGAAGCTGGAAAAGGGAGACCTGGGCCAGCGCGTGGATGTCCGCGGTTCGGACGAGCTGGCTCTCCTGGGGCGGGCGTTCAACAGCATGGCCGAAAGCATCGAGCGCAACGAAGAGCTGCGGAAGCAGATGACCTCGGACGTGGCCCACGAACTGCGGACGCCGCTGAACAACCTCGCGGGGTACCTGGAAGCGATTGCCGATGGTGTGGTGGAGCCCGGCGAAGGGACGATCGCCTCGCTGCAGGAGGAGGCAAACCTGCTGGTACGGCTGGTGGCGGACCTGGAAGAGCTTTCACTCGCCGATGCGGGACGGCAGGTGTTGAACCTGGAGCCACAGCCGCTGGCGCCAATCGTCGAGCAGGCGGTGGCGATGGTAGCCCCAAGGGCGCGGGCAGCCGGGATCACCATCGTCCAGGAGACCTGGCCTGCGCCAATGGTCGACGTGGACCGGAGGCGGATCGCGCAGGTAGTGCGGAACCTGCTGGAGAACGCCGTCAGGCACACGCCGGACGGCGGGACCATCCGCGTGAGCCTCCGGGGGCAGGAGACGAAGGTCGAGCTCACGGTGAGCGATGACGGGCCCGGCATCGCGGCCGAACACCTGGAGAACATCTTCGAGCGGTTCTACCGGACCGATGCGTCGCGGGCGCGGGCAACCGGGGGCGCCGGGCTGGGGCTGGCAATCGTCCGGCAGCTGGTCGAGGCGCACGGGGGCCGGGTGTGGGCGGCGAACGCCGCCGGGGGAGGGGCGCTCTTCACGGTGGAGTTGGACGCGGCGGGGGCAGGAGCGAGGTAGCCGGGGCTGCCGCGGGAGTCCCCGGGGCGGAAACCCTCACGACCTTTGCGCAGGAATTTCTCGTGAGTTTGACCGGTGGGCCGCCGGTTCTTCACTGGATCTTCGCAAGATCCGGTTAAGTTCACCATTGAAACAGCACAATCCTCTCACATATGTGTGGAACTATTGAAGATTGGTTCTTACGGATCAATTTCATGATGTACGGGCGTTGACTTCGACTGATCGGTAACCGACCGTACCGGCGGGAAACCGAAACAGGAGGAGGGAGACACTCCCAATGAAAAGCCTGAGGTTCTTTAGCCTTCTTGGCCTACTGGTAGTCCTCATCGCGTCGCTCACGCTGGTAGCGTGTGGTGACGATGATGATGACGACGACGACACCGGCCCCGGTGCCACAGGTACACCGAGTGGTGATGCGCCAAAAAGGGGTGGCGAGATCACCATTGTGTACCCCGAGCCGGAGAGTTTCGACCCGCACTATTCCGCATTCGCCCAGGACATCGGCGTGCAGCGGATGGTGTGGCGCGGCCTGTACCGCCTGACGCTCGGGAACAAGACCGAGCCCGAAATGGCAGCTGCCATGCCGGATGTCTCGGCGGATGGGAAGACCTACACGGTGAAGCTGCAGGCGGGGCTCAAGTGGTCCGACGGGCAGCCGCTGACCGCGAAGGACTTCGTCGCCGGCATCCATCGGACGTGCAACCCGGACAACGCGGGCAACTACAAGGACACGATCGGCAACATCGTTGGCTGCGACGAGTACTACGCGGCGGCCGACAAGAGCGCGGACGAGAAGCAGAAGCTCCAGGCGGCTGTCGGCGTGAAGGCTCTGGACGACACGACGATCGAGTTCAAGCTCGAAAACGCACAGCCCACGTTCCCGATGATCCTGTCCCTGTGGATGACGTTCCCTTCGCCGAGCCACATTGTGACCGACCCCGGACAGGCGTGGCCCGATGTCTCGAAGCTGGCCTACAACGGGCCGTACAAGATCGAGAGTTACAGCGCGAAGGACTCGGCGGTGCTGGTCCGGAACGACAACTGGGCGGGGACGCCGGCGAACCTCGACAAGGTGACGATGAAGTACATCGACAAGCTCGATGTGGCCGAGAACGCGTATCGCGCCGACCAGATCGACGTGACGCGCGCGAACCTGACGAACCTCACCGCGATCAAGGCGGACCCGGCGCTTGGCGAGGAGTTCTTGCAGGTGGGCGGGGTGACGACGCGGGCGGTCCACATGAACCTGAAGAAGAAGCCGCTCGACAACCCGAAGGTGCGGCTCGCGCTTTCGCAGGCGATCGACCGGGAGACGCTGAACAAGGTGGCGTTCCAGGGAGCCTACATCCCGAGCACGACATGGATGCCGCCGGCGGTGGTCGGTGGCGGCGTAACGGAGACGACGTTCGATTCGATCGTGGGCTTCAACGCCGAAGAGGCGAAGAAGAACCTGGCGGCCGCCGGCTACCCGGACGGCAAGGGCTTCCCCGAGCTGAGCATCGTGGTGAACGACGTGCCCGACCGGAAGGCGACAGCAGAGTTCCTGAAGGAACAGTGGAAGAAGACCCTCAACATCGACATCAAGATCGAAGTGGTGGACTCGAAGACGCGCGCGGCGCGGTTCACGAGCGAGGATTACGAACTGTTCCCCGGCGGCTGGACGCAGGACTACCCGGACCCGGAGAACTGGGTTGCCGGCCTGTTCCAGACGGGCGGGGCGAACAACCACTACGGCGTATCGGACAAGCAGCTCGATGACCTGTTCGAGAAGGCGTACTTCAACACGAACGACGAAGAGCGCCGGAAGCAGTACCAGGACATCAACAAGCTGCTGAGCGCTGAACCGATGCTCGTCGGCCCGGTGCTGTACCAGGAGTCGTTCAACTACCTGATCAAGCCGGCCGTGAAGGGCCCGCGCGAGAACGTCAGCCCGCTGGACGCGTTCCTGGCGGGGGACTGGAACATCGAGGCCTGGTACCTGGACAAGTAGGTCCGGCCAACTTCAGGGGCTGGCAGGGGAATCCCTGCCAGCCCCTTTTCTTTCAACGGACAAAGCGATGACCGCATACATCCTCCGCCGCCTGCTGGTGTTGGTCCCGTTGCTGTGGGCTATAGCGACGATCACGTTCTTCCTGATGCATGCCGTGCCGGGCGGGCCTTTCGACAACGAGAAGCCCCTGCCACCCGCGACGATCGCCGCGCTGGAGCGGAAGTACGACCTGGACGGGTCGCTGGGCGACCAGTACCTGAGCTACCTGGGCAACCTGGCACGGGGCGACCTCGGGCTTTCGTTCCGGCAGAACCGGCCGGTGAGCCAGGTCATCCGCGATGGCTTCCCCTCGACGTTCCAGCTGGGCGTCTGTGCGTTCGCGTTTGCGCTCGTGGTCGGGGTGACCCTCGGGGTGGTTTCGGGGGTCAAGCAGAACGGGCCGATGGACTACATCGGGGTGTTCGTGGCGACGGCGGGGGCGGCGGTGCCGAACTTCGTGCTGTCGGTCTTCCTGGTGTTGTTCTTCGCGCTCCGGCTGGGCTGGTTCGACGTGATCGGGTGGGAATTCGGGAACCCGCGGCAGATGGTGCTGCCGATCGTGGGCCTCGGCATGTACCCGGCCGCGTTCATCGCCCGGATTACGCGGGCATCGATGCTGGAAGTGCTCAGGCAGGACTACATCCGGACGGCGCGGGCGAAGGGTGTGGGCGAATTCCCGGTGGTGATGCACCACGCGGTGCGGAACGCCATGGTACCGGTGCTGACGGTGCTCGGGCCGATCCTGGCGGCGCTGATCACCGGCTCCTTCGTCGTCGAGCAGTACTTCGCGATACCGGGCATTGGGCGGGCATTCGTGGAGGCGGTGGGAGTCCGGGACTACGGGGTCATCATGGGGATGACCCTGCTCTACGCCACGATCATCGCGCTCCTGAACCTGGCGGTCGACGTGAGCTACGCCATCGCGAACCCGAGGATCCGGTACTCATGACCATCAGCGAACAGGCGGCGGTACTTGCGCAGTCGGGGTTCGAGCGGCCGCGGAAGCAGGTCGGGCTGTGGGGGCTGGCGTTCCAGCGGCTGCGGCGGAACCGGCTGGCGATGGCGGGCGGGATCCTGCTGCTGGGCATCATCGTGATGGCGACGCTGGCCGGCCTCCTCGATGTGGCCGGGCGCTACCGGCCATCGGAACAACAGTACGAACAGATCCTGACCGGACCGACGGCGGACCACTGGTTGGGCACCGACAACCTGGGACGGGATACGTGGGCCCGGACGTGGGAAGGCGCCCGGATCTCGCTGAAGATCGGGATCGGGACGCAGCTGGTGGTGTTGTGCATCGGCATAGCGGTGGGAGCGGGGGCTGCACTCGGTTCGCGCTGGACCGACGGCGTGCTGATGCGGTTCACGGACCTGATGTATGCGTTCCCGGACCTGCTGGCGATCATCCTGATGCGGGCGGTGCTCTCGCAGCGGGACTGGCCGATCATCGGGACGGGCAACCCGCAGGTGCCGGGGATGCCGGGGCCGCTGCTCCAGGTGGTGCTGGCGATCTCGTTCGTGGGCTGGGTGACGCTGGCGCGGCTGGTGCGCGGGCAGATGCTCGCCTTGCGGGACGCGGAGTACGTGACCGCCGCGCGGTCGATGGGGGCGAGCGAGCGGCGGGTGGTGTTCGTGCACATGCTGCCGAACACGCTTGGCCCGGTGATTGTCGCGGTGACGTTCGGCATCCCGACGGCGATCTTCGCGGAGGCCTTCCTCGGGTTCATCGGGTTTGGGCTGCCGCCCCCAACGGCGAGCCTGGGGACGCTGGTGGCGGAGGGCTACACCTATGTGCGCGTGAACGAGTGGATGATCGCCGTGCCGTCCGCGCTCATCGCCGTGCTGATGCTCTGCTTCACCTTCCTTGGCGACGGGCTGCGCGACGCGCTGGACCCGCGCACCCGGCAATAGGCGCGGTCAGGCGGGGGCGGTGAGGGTGACGGTGGTGCCCTCGCCCGGGGAGCTTTCGATCTCGAAGGTGCCACGGATACCGAGGGCGCGTTCGCGCATGGAGCGCAGGCCGAGGTGGCCCGGGAACTCGCCGGAAGGATCGAAGCCCTGCCCGTTATCGCGGATGCGGAGCCGCACACTCTCGCCGTCGCAGGCGAGGGTGAGTTGCACACGCGTGGCACGCGCGTGTTTGACCGTGTTGTGGAGCGACTCCTGGGCGATGCGGTAGACCGCCTCCTTGGTTTCGATGGAGGCATCCGGTTCTTCGCAGAGGTCGGCCTCGACGGTGATGCCGTAGCGGGCCTGGGTCGCGGCGACCTGGCGGCCGATGGCGGCGACGAGGCCTTCGGTGGCAATGGATTCGGGGCGCAATTCGAAGATGAGGGCCCGCATTTCGGTGAGGCCGGCTTCGGCGAGCGAGAGGACGTAGTCGAGCGGCTCGACGACGTTCGCGGGCCCGTCATCGCCGAGGCGGCGGCGGGCGGTGCGGGCGCCGAGCGCGATGCCATAGAGGGCCTGCGAAACCGAGTCGTGGAGTTCGCGGGCGAGGCGCTGGCGTTCTTCGAGGGCGGCGGCTGCCGAGGCGCGCTGGTAGAGGCGGGCGTTCTCTATCGCCAGGGCGGTCTGGTCAGCGATGGCTTCGATGAAGCCGGCCTCCTCCTGGCCGGGCGGGTCGATCCCGGCATAGGCCACGGTGAGCACGCCAAGGGGCCGTTCGCCGTAGATGATCGGGACGACGAGGACGGAATCCCAGCCCGCGTCTTCGAAGAACCTGCGCGCTGGGGCATAGCGAGGGTCATCCAGGCGTTCGGCGCGCATGTTGGGGAGGAACACGGGGCGGCGCTCGGTGATGGCGATTTCGGCGGAGGATGCGGCCCCCGCGGAGTAGGCATCCTGCATCGCGTCGACCCACTCCTGGGACTGGCCGGCGACGCCGACGATGCGGAGGGGGCGGATGCCGCGTTCGCCGGTCACGGTGATCGTCGCCGAGACGGCGCTGGTGGCGGTGAGGACCTCACCGGCGATGTCGTTCATGAGCTGTTCGATGGAGCTTTCGAGGGTGAAGCTGGCCGCGATGCGGGTGAGGGCCTCGAGCTGGCGGACGCGCTTTTCGGTCTGGGCGAAGAGGAGGGCGTTTTCGATGGCGGTCCCGGCCTGGCGGGCCATCGCCGTGATGAGGCCGATTTCGCGTTCGTCTGGTTCGGCCGAGGCGAGGTAATAGGTCTCGATGGTCCCAAGGTCACGCTCGCCAAAGCGCATGGGGACGATGACCAGAGTATCCCACGGCTCGTCGCGGATCACGCCGTGCAGTTCGGCATAGAGCGGCTCGGCGAGCGTGCGGGAGCGGAGGTGGCGAAGGATGTAGGGGCCGCCGCCCTGGAGGGCGACCTGGTTGGGGCGGGGGGCGCCCCGGCGGTGGCCCGCGGCGACAGCATCGAGAAAGCCTTCGGGAAGGCCGTAGGTGCCGCCCAAAAGGAGCATCCCGTCCTCCGTGATGGTGCTGACGGAGCACCCGACGGCGCTGGTGGACTCGACCATGCGCTGGGCGAGGTTATCGAGGGTGCTCTTCACGGAGCGCTCGAGGTCGAGAGATGTGGCCACGCGGGAGAGGGCGGTCATCTCGCGGGCGCGGCGCTCCGCCTCGGCGAAGAGGCTGGCGTTTTCGATGGCGACGGCCGCCTGGTTGGCGATGGCCATGCCGAGGTCGGCCTCACGCCGGGTGAAGGCGGCGGGACGGTCGGACGAGAGGGCAATCATGCCCACGAAGCGCCCCTTCTGGACCATCGGGAGGGCGAGCCACGAGACGATGCGCGAAAACGACGAATTGAGGGCGTCTCCCACGGCGCCGCGGAAGTGGTAGGCGTAGTAGTCATCGCCGCGGACGTCATCGACGATGATCGGTTCGCGGTCGAGGAGCGCGCGCCAGAAGGTGTTGAGGCCCTCGACGGAGAACTTCTGGAGGGCCGGGCCGCCCGCACCCGGGGTGGTTTCGGACTCCGGACCGCGGGCTTCGCGCACGACAAGCTGGTCGCCTTCGACGACGAGCATGGAGGCGCCGGTGTAGGAGATCACCTCGCGGACCTGGTCGAGCACCAGGCCGAGCAGTTCGCCGAGGTCGAGCGTCGATGAGACGTTGCTGGAGACCTGGAGCAGGGCGCGGAGCTCACGGGTGCGCTCTTCGACGCGCTGTTCGAGGAGGCGCTGTTGTTCGGCTTCTTCGCTGATATCGCGGACGACGGCGAGGATGTGGGGTTTGCCCTGGAAGGTGATGGTGGTCCCGAGGACATCGGCGATGAAGCTGGAGCCATCCTTGCGCAACTCGATGGCGCGGCCGCGGTACGTCTTGCCGGCGGCGATCGTCTGGAGATATTCGCCGGTGTGGGGGCGGGAGCGAGGGTGGATGAGGGAGAAGGGTTCGAGGGCGCGCAGTTCTTCGAGGGTGTAGCCGTGCATTTCGAGGGCGGCCGGGTTGGCATCGACGATGCGGTCGTCCAGGTCGGTGATGAAGAGGGCATCGCTGGTGGATTCGAAGATGTTGCGGAAGCCCTCTTCGCGTTCGGCGAGGGCGAGGGTGGTGCGTTCGCGTTCGGCGATCTCGCGCTGGAGGGCTTCGTTGCGCGCGCGGACCTCTTCGATCATGCGGTTGAACGAGGCCGCGAGGTCGCCCAGCTCGTCGTTGGAGCGGACGGCGATGGAGGCGTTGAAGTTCCCGGCGGCCACTGCCCGCGTGCCGCTGACCAGGGCATCGATGGGCTGGAGGAAGACCCGGCGGTTGAGCCATGCGGTGCCGCCGAGGGCGACCACGAAGAGAAAGAGCATGGTGAGGAGGATGAAGCCGACGGTGCGGTTGGCCTCATCGTTGATCGACGCGGCGACGCTGGCGGCCTCGCGCGTGATCTCATCGACCGGGGCGGCCATGGCAAAGCTGCCGCCGACGTCATTCATCGGGGCGTAGGCCACGAACATCTCGCGGCTGCCCAGGCGGACGCGGGCGACATCGGACTTGCCCGCGACCATCTCCTCGATGACCTGGTGGAAGGCGGCGTTTGCCGGGTCCTCCCGGGCCATCGTCACCAGGTCGTAGGCGAGGGTGTGGAGGAAGTTGCCCTCGTCATCGATATAGAAGGCGAAGCCGGTGGGTGTGGGGCGGACCTGGTTGATCTGGTCGATGAGGCGATCGATGGAGATATCGACCCCGATGGCGCCGCGGTAGTCGTTTGCGGAGTAGACGGGCGTGTAGGCCGTGACGACAAGGCCGGTGCGCGCCTCGTCGAGGTAGGGAGTCGTCCAGATGGTGGCGCGCCCGGGGTTCTGAGCGGGCCCGACGGCCGCCGTGAGGTCGCCGGAGAGGGCCGAGGATGGTCCGGAGCCGGTGCGCTGCATTTCGCCGGTGGCGGGGTAGTAGCGGAGGGCGCCGCTCGGGCCGATGTAGTAGACGGCGATAGGGCGGAAGTTGTCCTCGGTGAGGCGCCCGGGGAAGTCGGCCATGAGGCTGGGGAACAGCGTATCGAGGGGTGCGGACTCGCGGAGGTCCCGGTTGGCGTCGTCCGGGTCTGTGCCGGCGGGCACGAAGAGGTCGGTGCTGCGGACGGCGCGGGTGTCGTGGAGGTTCCCGCTGTTGTCGGCGGTAAGCGCGGGGACTTCGGGGAGGGGGAGCGTGGATTCGAAGGGGGCGACGGCCATGTAGCGAGCGGACTGGTGCCCCCATTCGATGGCCGGAGAGAACTGGAGCTGGCCGACGTAGGCCTGTTGTTCGGCGTTGGCGAGGAGCGTGCGGACGCCCTCGCGCTCGAGGCCCTGGCGGCTGGTCTGGGCGGCGTTGTCCTGGGTGCGGTGAAAGCCGAAGAGGACGAGCGCGGCGGTCGCGGTCCCGAGCACGACGATGAAGACGAGGAGCGAGAGGTTGAGCTTTGGACCGAGCCGGAGGGGGATGCTGTGCACGCCGAATCTCGCCTGGGGGTCAGTCAACCGGGCCGAGCCCGATTTGGCGGGCGTAGAGCGCGGCCTGGGTGCGACTCTGGACGCCCAGTTTGAGGAGGATGCTGGAGACGTGGGTCTTTACGGTGTTTTCGCCAATGATGAGTTCCCGGGCAATCTCTTTGTTGGCCTTGCCCTGGGCGAGGAGGCGAAGCACGTCGGTCTCGCGTTCGGTGAGCGATTCAGGGCTTTCGGGGGCACGGACTTCGCGGACAAGGCGGGCGGCGGCCTGTGGCGAAAGCTGGACCTGGCCGTTGGCGGCGGCCTTGATGGAGCGGATGAGCTCGTCGGCCTGGGTGTCCTTGAGGAGGTAGCCGATGGCGCCGGCACGGACCGCGCCGACAACGGAGGCATCTTCGAGGACGGAGGTGAGGGCGATGACTTCCGTATCGGGGCACTCGCGGCGGACGTGGCCGATGGCGGTAATGCCATCCATCACCGGCATGAGGAGGTCCATCAGGATGACATCGGGTTTGAGTTCGTGAGCGAGTCTGAGGGCCTCGGCTCCGTTCTGGGCTTCGCCGATCACATCGAAGTCCGGGTCATCGAGGAGGAACATTTTGAGTCCCTGGCGGACGACGGCGTGGTCGTCGGCGATGACGATGTTGATGGTCATGAGAGCTCCGGAGGGCGCGACGCAGATTCGGGCACACGCATTGCGAACTATATCACCGCGTTTGGGGTGAACCTTCCTCCTCCCTTTGGCGGAGATTGCCTTCCCTCGAAGTTCTCGTGTGTGAACCAACCGGCAGTGGGACGCTGCGTGGGGCCGGCGCGGCTACTGTTGGAAGGGTGATGGACTTGTCAATTCGGCTGCTCCTTGTCGATGACGAAGCGCGCGTGCGCCAGGGCCTGCGGATGTGCATGGCCGGCGAGCCCGACTTCGAGGTTGTTGGGGAAGCAGACGAGGGGACCGAGGCTGTCCAGCTCGCGACGGCCCTGAAACCCGATGTCGTGGTGATGGATGTCCGCATGCGGGGGCTGGATGGCATCGGCGCCACGAAGACCCTTCACGCGGCCATGCCGGGCGCCCGGGTCGTCATCCTGTCGATGCACGACGACCTGACCACACGGACGGCCGCGGAGGCCGCGGGAGCGAGTGCGTTTGTCGGCAAGCAGGAGGGTATTGCCCGCCTGTTCGATGTCATCCGCACGGTGGCCGGGCCGGAGCCCGACCACGCTCCATCGGTGGCGTGACGCACACGCCGGCGGCGCATCCCCGGGCGGGAAGGCTCATTGGGGAGGGCCGGCCGAAGAGGCACACCAGGCAGCGGGAGACCACTGCCACTGAGCGGGAGGAGAGAACACCGTGACCGTACTGCAGACCGAGGCGCGACCGGCAGAGACCACCGGGACCCCGATCATCGACATTGCCAACATCGTGAAGACCTACGACACGGGCAGCCAGCAGGTCCGCGCGCTCAAGGGCGTCAGCCTCTCCGTCGAGCGCGGCGAGATGGTGGCGATCATGGGCCCTTCGGGTTGCGGGAAGACCACGCTGCTGAACTGCGCCAGCGGGCTGGACGTGGTCGACGCCGGGACCATCCGGATCGCGGGTTCGAACCTGGCCGACCTGACGGACAAGACGCGGACGGCGTTCCGGGCGCAGAACATGGGCTTTGTGTTCCAGACCTACAACCTGCTGCCGGTACTTTCGGCGGTGGAGAACGTCGAACTCCCGCTGATCGTCTCGGGAGTGAGCCCGCGGGAGGCGCGGGAGCGCGCGCTGGAGGCGCTCGAGACGGTGGAACTGCGGCACCTTGGGCATCACAAGCCTTCGCAACTGAGCGGGGGCCAGCGCCAGCGCGTGACCATCGCCCGATCGCTGGTGAACCGGCCGGAGATCGTCTGGGCGGATGAGCCGACGGGCGCGCTCGATTCGAAGACCGCCGACGACATCATGACGCTGATGGAAACGCTGAACCGCGAGCAGGGACTGACCTTCGTGATCGTGACCCACGACCCGGGCGTGGGCGCCCGCTGCGACCGCATTGTGAAGATGCGCGACGGGCTCATCGTCAACGAGGAAGTGCTTCGGTGAAGGAGCTGTTCGGGCTACCGATGACGACCATCGCCATCGCGCTGGTCAGCCTGCTTGGGGTAGCCCTGCTGAGCGTCGCCTACATCGGGATTTCCAACCCAACCATGGCCAGGTTCGGACTGCGCAACATCCCCCGGCGGGGGCTGCAGTCGGTGCTGGTCATCGTCGGGCTGGCGCTGGGAACGCTCATCACCACCGCAGCATTCGTCACCGGCGACACCGTGGACCACTCGCTGACGAAGGACGCCTACGCGCTGTTCGGGCGCCAGGACCTGGATATCAGCTGGAATGGGGAGCCCGAGTACTTCAGCGACACCGGCGTATCCATGCGCGGCGAACAGGTGTTCGTCGACGGGGCGGTGGTCGATGCGCTCGAAGCGGCGTTCGCGGGCGACGAAGCGATCGAGGCGTTCCAGCCGATGCTGCGCATCGCCGCGCCGGTCACGAACCTGCGGACGGGGGACGCGAAGCCGGCCATCCAGCTTTCCGGCGTCGATGCCGGACGGCTCGACCGCGTGGGCGGGCTGACGCTCACCTCTGGAGAGCGGGCGTCGGTCTCGGACCTCCGGGAGGGCAACATCTACCTGAGCGAGCGGGCCGCGAACGACCTGCACGCGATGGCCGGGGACGGGCTCACGATCCATCTGGGCGACGAAGTCGTGCATGTCCGGGTCGCCGGGGTGGTGCGAGACGAGCTGGCATCGGGCGTGCTCGGGATGAGCTTCTCCTCGGTGGCTGGAGGCATGGTCCTGCCGATCGATAAGCTTCGCGAGATGGCGGGCCTGAGCGGCGAGGAGATCAGCGCGGTGACCGTGAGCCTGCGCGGCGGCGTGCGCACGACGCTGGACAGCGCTGACGCGGCGGCCGCGCGCATCCGCGCGTACCTCGATGGCGAGGGCGCCGCCCTGTTCACCGGGACGGGCGGGCTGCCAGCGGGGCAGCCGGTGGAAGTGCTGACCGCGAAGAAGGACCTGGTGGAAGAGACCCAGCTCATCGGGAACTTCATGACCACGATCTTCCTCGTGCTCGGCATGTTCTCGATGGCAGCGGGCGTGATGCTGATCTTCATGATCTTCGTGATGCTCGCGGCGGAGCGCCGGTCCGAAATGGGGATGGCGCGAGCGGTGGGCGCGCAACGGCGCCACCTGGTGCAGTCGTTCGTGGCCGAAGGCATGGCGTACTCGCTTTTGGCCGGGCTCATTGGCGTGCTGCTGGGCGTCGCGGCTTCGTATGGGCTGACGCAGGTGCTGCTGAAGAAGGTCGGAGGGGACTACTTCTCGCTGATCGAGATGAAGATGACGGTCACCTCCGTAGTCGTGGGGTACAGCCTGGGTGTGGTGATCACCTTCATCACCGTGGTGTTCGCCTCCATGAAGGCAAGCCACGTGAACATCGTGGCGGCCATCCGGCAGCTCCCGGACACGCGCGCGCGGGAGCGCAAGCGGCAGACGCGATGGAGGTGGGTTATCGCCGGGGTCCCCGCGCTGGCCATCCCGCCGCTGGGGATCTGGTGGGTGTTCCGGAAAGGCTTCGGCCTCGCGTGGGCGTGGATCCTCGGGCCGCTCGGGATCGTGCTCGGGGTGCTGCTCATCCTTCTCGGGAAGTCGAGCGAGGTGCTCTTCCCCTTCGCGCTCGGGATGTCGCTGGTGCCGCTCTCGGCCGCGGCGATTGCGCGCCACCTGCGGGCGCCGGCACGCCCGTTGTGGACGGTCGTCGGGGGCGTGCTGGCGGCCTACTGGCTCCTGCCAGGCGACATGCACGATGAGTTGTTCGGGAAGTTCAACGCCGATATCGAGATGTTCGTGCTCTCGGGGATCATGATCGTCGTGTCGTTCACGCTGATGATCGTGTTCAACGCGCGCATGCTGACGGGCCTTTTCCGGTCGGGCGAGGGGGCAAAATCGTACGCGGTTGCGCTGCTCCTGGTGGCAGGGGCTGGAGCCTCGACGGCGATCGGCCTGGCGCTGGGCGACTCGGCGGACGGTCTGGGCGAGCTGTTCTACCTGGTGGCCGGCCTGCTGACGGCAACGGCGCTGGTCGCGGGGGCGGCGGCGCGGTTCCCATCGCTGACGCCCGCGTTGAAGATGGCGGTCGCCTATCCGCTTTCGAACCAGTTCCGGACGGGCATGACGATCGCGATGTTCTCGTTGATCGTGTTCTCGCTGACGGTGTTCAGCGTGCTGCTGGCGAACTTCGACACGGCCTTCCTGGGGGGCGATGCGCGGGGCAACCTCGATCTCGTGGTGACGGCGAACGAGGGGAGCAGCGTGAAAGACGTGCCCGCTGCGCTCCAGGAATCCGGGAGCCCGGTGGCGGCGGAAATCGCCGGGGTCGGCCGGACCACGATTGCCGGCGCCCCGGTGCAGGTCTCGCAGGGCGGACGGGAAGACAACACCGGGTACTACGCGCTTATCGGCGCCGACGCCGCCTTCTTCGGCGAACTCGAGACGACGCTCGACGCGATGGCGGAGGGGTACCGGGACGCCGAATCGGTATGGTCGACCGTCCGGGAGGATGCGGACTTCGCCGTGGTGGACGGGTCGGTGGTGGGGATCTCGTTCAACGAGGCCTACAGCTGGACGGCAAAGGGTGTGACGGTTGAGGACAGCCGGTTCACGCCGTTCGTCCTGAACGTGACGGACCCATCGGGAAATACGAGGACGTTAATTGTCATCGGGGTGCTGAAGGCGCAACTGCCGGGCGCCACCTGGGGCGGGATCTACGTGAACGAAACGGCCTACCGCGAATTGCGGGGGGCGCCGCTCTACCAGCGCACCTACGTCAGGCTCAACGAGGGCGCGGATGCGCGCGAGGCGGCGCGCCTGGTGGAGTCGGCGCTGGCGGTCCGGGGCGTGCAGGCGGAATCGGTACAGGTGATCCTGGACGACCTGAAGGCACAGAACCAGGCGTTCAACCGCATGTTCCAGGCGTTCATGGCGCTGGGGCTGGTGGTCGGCATCGCCGGCCTGGGCGTCATCGCCTTCCGGTCGGTGGTCGAACGGCGGCAGCAGATCGGCATGTTGCGGGCGATCGGCTACCAGCGGGGGACCGTGACGCTGACGTTCCTGCTCGAATCGAGTTTCATCGCGGTGATGGGGATCCTCTCCGGTGTGGTGGGCGGGGTGATCCTGGGGTGGAGCCTGCTGACTTCAGACAGCTTCACGGAAGGCGCGGACATCGCGTTCGCGATGCCGTGGCCGGAGATACTGCTGGTGATTGGCGCTTCGTTCGCCTTCTCGCTGGCGATGACGTGGTGGCCGAGCCGCGGGGCGGCACGGGTTCCGGTCGCGGAGGCGCTGCGGTACGAGTAGGCGAGGCACAGGAGAAAACACGAGGGGCGCCCGGGCGCCCCTCGTTTGTGCTCAGGCGCGGGACCGCTGGTAGGCCTCAGTCCCGGATCGTGCGTCGGACCAGATCTCGTGGACCGTGCGATCCGCGACGTCGGACAGCTGGAAGGCGAGTTTCGTCCCGGGCCCGTCGAGGTCGGGGAACGCCTGGGCAGCTGTTTCGAAGTCCTGCAGGATAGCGACGCTGTTCGCATCGGCCCAGTAGTAGCGGGCGTTGCGGCATCCGTCGATGCTCCGCGAATAGCGGCACCAGTCGAGTGCGAGGTCGCCAAGCCTGGCGCGGTCCGCTCCCGGGCGCAGACGCCACTTCGTGTATTGGATTGCCAAGGGCTTGCTCCTGAATGGGATGAGTGGACCGGCCCGGCGGCAGTCTCCTCCGGCGCGAGATATTCGTGTATGAACTGCATCACGTTTCCGGGTGGAGGCGACGTCTGGCCCGGGTCCCTGTCTCGCCACGGGCCTTCGTGGTTCAATAGCGGCTCACCGCGACAGGAGGCCACCCATGGATTTCGAACTCTCCGAGGAACACCGGTTGATCAAGGAGACGGCCCGCCGGATTGCGCGCGAGGTGGTCGCCCCGCGGGCGAAAGAACTGGACGAGACGGGCGAGTACCCCCACGACTATTTCGAGGCGTTCAAGAAGGCCGGCCTGCTGGGGATGGCCATCCCGGAATCGATGGGCGGGACGGGGAACGGCATCCTGCCGCTCTGCCTGGCGATCGAAGAGGTGGCGAAGTACGAGTGCGGGGCGGGCCTCATGCTGGTCCTGAGCGGGCTGCCCACCCGGCCGATCATGTTCGGCGGGACGGCGGAACAACAGCAGAAGTGGCTGCCCGCCCTGGCCAACGGCGACCGCAAGGCTGCGTTCTGCCTGACCGAGCCGGACCACGGCTCGGACGCGGCGAACCTGCAAACACGGGCAACACGCGACGGCGACGACTACATCCTGAACGGCAACAAGGTCTACATATCCGGTGGGACGGTCGCCGACCAGCTGACCGTGTTCGCGCGGACCGGCGGGCCGGGGGCAAAGGGCATCAGCGCCTTCGTCGTCGACGCGCACGCGCCCGGCGTGGTGATCGACCGGACGGACGACAAGATGGGCGTCCGGAGCGTGCCGACGGCGCACTTCAGCTTCCAGGACGTACGGGTGCCGGCGGAGAACCTGCTCGGCGGGGATGAGGGCGCGGGGTTCAACCACGCGATGCTCACGCTGAACTCGATGCGGCCGACGGTGGGCGCGCGCGGCGTGGGCCTCGCCGAAGGCGCCGCCGGTTACGCGCTGGAGTGGGCGCGCGAGCGGAAAGCGTTCGGGAACTCCGTCATCGACTTCGAGGCGATCCAGTTCATGTTCGCCGAGATGGCGATCCAGATCGAGGCGGCGCGGAACCTGGTGTACAAAGCCGCGTGGCTGGTGGACCAGGGCAAGTTCATGAAGGAGTACGCGCACAACCTCTCGATCGCGAAGGCGTTCGCGACGGAGATGGCGAACCGGGTGGCGTTCGACGCGCTGCAGGTGCTGGGCGCCCAGGGGTACATGAAGGACCACCCGCTGGAGCGCCACTACCGCGATGCCCGCCAGCTGACAATCGTCGAGGGCACCAGCCAGATCCAGCGCGTGGTGATCAGCCGGGCGATGATCGACCGCAGCCTGGTGTACGGCTAGGCGCGGAGCCATTCTGGTACCATGGTACGCATGACAGCACCCGCGCCGGCCAGGCCGTACACGGCCGAGGAATTCCTCCACATGCCCGAGAACGAAGGGGCGGAACTCGTGGACGGACGGATCGTGGAGGTACCCATGGGGAGCATCTCAAGCTGGATCGGGGGCTTCTTGTTCGCCCGTGTGTTTCAGTTCGTGGAAGGCAGCTCACTGGGTTGGGTGTTCCCGCAGGAAACGGGGATGACTATCTGGCCGGAGCGTCCCGGGCACGTCCGCAAACCCGACCTCGTGTTCGTGCGGAAGGGCCGGCTGCCCGGCGGCAGGCCTCCCGCGGGGTGGCTCACGGTCGTGCCGGACCTGGTGGTCGAAGTCGTATCGCCCGGGGACGAGATCGAGGCGTTCGAAACGAAGCTGGACGAGTACCGGGAAGCGGGGATCCCGCTGATCTGGGTGATCTACCCGGGCACGCGCCGGGCGCACGTGCTGGGAGCCAACCGGGCGCGCACGGAGATTGCGCCAGACGGTGCCCTGGACGGCGAGGACGTGCTGCCCGGGCTTAGCTGCAAACTCGCGGAACTGTTCAGCGCGGCCGAGCGGGCCGACTAACCGCGCATGCCGGGACTTTCGCCAGAGGACCCGATCGACCGCCCGACAGCCCGCGTGCTGCTCCTGGACGAGCACGGCCGGACGTTGCTCTTCACGGTAGAAGAGCCGGACCAGGAAACGGGCAAGCGGTTCTGGTTCCCGCCAGGAGGAGGGGTCGAAGCCGGGGAGAGCCATGAGGAGGCAGCCCGGCGGGAACTGTTCGAGGAGACGGGCATCGACCACGAACCGGGCCCGTGTATTTGGATCAGGGACTCCATTCTGTGGTACTTCAAGTCCCAGGAAACGTGGTACCGCACGACCGAGCGGTACTACCTTGTGCGGGTCGAGAGGCCCGAGGTGAACGTCGAGGGTTGGACTGAACTGGAGATGCAGATGATTTCGCGTATCCAGTGGTGGTCACTGGAGGAGATGCTCACTTCGGACGACCTGTTCGTGCCGCGGCGCCTGGCGGAGCTGTTACAGCCTATCCTGCGGGGCGAGATACCGCGGGCGCCGATCCAGGTGGGGGTGTAAGGGGCGGCAGGGCGGCGGCTACCAGATCCGCTCCACCCCGTAGAGGTCGAAGACCGGGTCCGAAGACACGATGGACATGCCTTCCGCCAGGGCCTGCAATGCAAGGAGCCGGTCGAACGGG
>WBZO01000999.1_pt2 | contig 21322 bp, 17 predicted proteins | sample 5204261 | NCBI WGS metagenome assembly WBZO01 (sample SAMN12412400, study PRJNA552823) | activated sludge metagenome | isolation source: activated sludge from anammox sidestream of wastewater treatment plant... | place: USA: North Carolina | collected 2017-09 | reverse complement strand
CAAGGACCCGACGCAGAACATCAACTGGACCGTGCCAGAGGGTGGCGGCGGCCCGAATTACCCGAATATGTGATCGCGCTGTCCGAAAGCGGCTCATATCCCTCAGCCTTCGGATAGGCTAAGCTCACAAGCCGCGATGGCCGGCGAGCCCCTCGAGCGCGATCTTCGCGGATCGCGCTCGATCTGTGTCCCGGGGAGGACGACGGCACCATTGCGCCTGCGGTCAATGAATTCTCCCGGCCTTCCGGCGATCGGCGGTCGTGTGTTCTAGAGGCAAGACGGTAGATGGCGTCGATGTCGATGGCTTCGGAGCGGAACCTGGGCACCTCTCGCTCGGGTGCGTCCCGCTGGGGTCTCGGCGCCCTGGCGCTCGGTCTGCTCGTCATGCTGCAGGGATGCGCGGGCACCGGCCTCTTCGCCGACCGCCGCGCCGAGACGCCTTATGGCGATTATCTGGCCGCGCGTTTTGCCGGCTCGGTGCATGAGGGCAGGGCGGCCGAGAAATATTTCGACCGCACTCTGGCCGCCGATCCCGATAACTCTGTCATCATCGAACGCGCCTTCATGGTGGCGCTCAATTCCGGCGACATGGACCGCGCGGTGACGCTCGCCCGCCGTCTCGTCAAGCTCGCGCCGCGCCACCGCATGGCGCGCCTCGTGCTCTCCCTCAACGCGATCCGCAAATCCGACTACAGGGAAGCGCGGGCCGAGATCGGCAATGCCGAAACCGGAGCCTTCGTCGCTCTGGTGGGGGCGCTCACCAAGGCCTGGGCCGCGGCCGGCGAGGGCGACAAGGCGCTCGCACTCAACGAACTCAAGGCGTTCGAGGGCAAGCCCGCCTTCGATCTCTTCCGCGCCTATCACACGGCGCTCATCCTCGACATGCTCGGCGATGCCAAGGGCGCGGAGGAAAGCTACCGGCAGGCCATGGACACGAGCGGCGCGACCTCGATCCGCATCGTGCAGGCCTATGCAAGCTTTCTCGACCGTCAGGGCCGGGTGAACGAGGCCCGGGCCGCGCTCGATCAGTATATTGCGATGGCGCCGGACCACCCCCTCGCCAAGGCGTCGCTCGCCGAGATCGCCTCGAACAAGACGATGAAGCCGCTCATCGGCAACGCCGCTGAAGGCGTCGCCGAAGCACTTTACGGGCTTGGCAGCGCGCTGGCGCAGGACCGGGGCAACGAGCTTTCCGAACTCTATCTCCAGCTTTCGATCTGGATGCGGCCCGACTTCGATGTGGCGCGCACGCTGCTCGCCGATTTCTACGAGCAGCAGAAGCGCTGGGAAGATGCGATCGCCGCCTATGACGCGGTGGCCGCCTCCTCGCCGCTCTACCAGAATGCCCTCATCCAGAAGGCGCTCGATCTCAACCGGCTGGACAAGGACGCCGAAGCGATCAACGTCCTCAACAAGGCCGCCGACAGGTTCCCCTCGTCGATCGAGCCCGTCATCGCGCTGGGCGACGTCTATCGCGGCAAGGAGAAATATGCCGAGGCCGGCATCGAATATACGCGCGCCATTGCGCTTGCGGGCGCGCCGAAGCCTGCCCATTGGACGCTCTATTACGCGCGCGGCATCTGCAACGAGCGGCTTGGCCAATGGCCCGAGGCCGAACGCGATCTGAAGCTCGCGCTCAAGCTCTCCGACGATCATCCGCTCGTGCTCAACTATCTCGGCTATTCATGGATCGAGCAGGGCGTGCATCTGACGGAAGCGCTCGCCATGATCGAGAAGGCGGTCGAGTTGCGGCCGACCGACGGCTTCATCGTCGACAGCCTCGGCTGGGCGCATTACCGCCTCGGCGATTACAGGCAGGCGACGGAATATCTGGAGCGCGCGGTGGAGCTCGAGCCCGGCGATCCGACGATCAACGAGCATCTGGGCGATGCGATGTGGAAGGTGGGCCGCAAGATCGAGGCGCGGTTCCAGTGGAGCCACGCGCTTGAAATGAAACCCGAGAAGGACCGCATTCCGCTTCTGAAGAAGAAGCTCGAATTCGGTCTCGATACGGCGGAGGCGGACCACAAGCGCTACGCCCCCTTGCCGCCCGGCTCCTGAGCCTTGGCTGCGGCGGAGCCTCTCGTCGAACGGGCGCGGGCGAAGGTCAATCTTTCGCTCAAGGTTCTTGGTCGCCGCGCTGACGGCTATCACGAATTGCAGAGCCTCGTCGTCTTCGCGGAGGCGGGGGACCGCCTGACCCTCGCACCGGCCGAGGAGCTTTCGCTCGGCCTCACCGGCCCCTTCGCGCCGTCGCTTGCCGGGGAGAAGGACAATCTTGTGCTTCGCGCCGCGCGCCTCCTGCGCGAGCGGATCGGCGGCAGCGCGGGCGCGCGCATGACGCTTGAAAAGAACCTGCCCGTGGCCTCCGGCATTGGCGGGGGCTCGGCCGACGCGGCAGCGGCGCTGCGCGGCCTTGCCCGCCTCTGGCATTCCGATCTGGACGAGCCGGCGATTTCCTCGCTCGCTCTCTGTCTCGGCGCCGACATCCCGGTCTGCATCGAGCCGCGGCCCGCGCTCATGTGGGGCGTCGGCGAATTCATCCTCCGCCTGGGCGCGCTGCCGCGCTTCTGGCTCGTGCTGGTCAATCCGGGCGTCGCGCTTTCGACGGCCGCCGTCTTCAGGGAGTTGGAGGCAGGTCCCTTCACGGAAATGACCGCGGCGCCGGAACTCCCGCCAATGCCCACGCTCGATGCGCTGGTCGGCTGGCTCAGGGAGAACGGAAACGATCTCGAAGCCCCGGCCCTGAGGCTCGCCCCCGCGATCGACCTCGCCCTTGCGGCGCTCCGGGCGAGCCCCGGCTGCCGCCTCGCCCGCATGTCGGGTTCGGGCGCCACCTGCTTCGGCATCTTCGCGGAAGAATCAGAGGCGCGCGCCGCCGCGGCGGAGATTTCCCGCACCCATCCGCAATGGTGGGTCACGCCCAGCCGCGCTGCGCCGGAGCCCTGAGAGCTTCGCCGCCGGGCTGGCCGGGGCTCTATGCGGGGTCAATAGGTCCGGCTGATGCAGAAATCGACGAGGTCGATCAGCGCCTGCCGGTAGGGATCGTCCGGGAAGATCGCGAGCGCATCCTTGGCGATGGAGCCGTAATGGCGGGCGCGGGCGATGGTGTCCTCGATCGCGCCGTGCTTCGTCATCAGCTCTTTCGCATGGTCGAGATCGCCCTCGCGCCGGTCGCCCTGTGTGAGTGTGCGTTCCCAGAAGGCGCGTTCCTCCGTGCCGCCGCGCCGAAAGGCGAGCACCACGGGCAGGGTGATCTTTCCCTCGCGGAAATCGTCGCCGACATTCTTGCCCAGCGAGGCAGCGCGGCCGCCATAATCGAGCGCGTCATCGACGAGCTGGAAGGCGATCCCGAGATTGCGGCCATAGGATTCGAGGGCTGCAGCTTCGCCCGCGCTCCTGTCGGCGATGACGGCGCCAACCTCGGTCGCGGCGGCGAAAAGCGCGGCCGTCTTGGCGGCGATCACGCGCATATAGGCGTCTTCGGTCGTGCCGGTGTCCTTCGCGGCGGCGAGCTGCATCACCTCGCCTTCGGCGATGATCGAGGCGGCGTTGGCGATGATTTCGAGCGCGCGGAGCGAGCGCGTCTCGACCATGAGCCGGAAGGCGCGGCCGAGCAGGAAGTCGCCGACCAGCACGCTCGCCTGATTGCCCCAGACCATGCGGGCCGTCTTCTGGCCGCGCCGGAGGTCGCTTTCGTCGACCACATCGTCATGGAGGAGGGTCGCCGTGTGCAGGAACTCGACGCTCGCCGCGAGCTTGATGTGATCTCCGCCCGTATAGCCGCAAAGCCGCGAGGCGGCGATGGTCAGCATGGGGCGTAGCCGCTTGCCGCCCGAATTGATGAGGTGGCTGGCAAGTTCAGGGATCATGGGCACGTCGGAACTCATCCGTTCACGGATGAACTCGTTCACGTCCTCCATGTCGTCGCGGACCAGGGCCTGCAACTGAGCGACGGCGTTCTGACTGCGCCCCCGTTCGTCCTCCAGAGGGACAACGACTCCCAATTTTCGCTCCTGAAAATACAATCTGGAAATGTGATAGTCTTGGCCGCAGCATAAGAGGGCTCATCCCGTGCGGCAAGTGTGGCGGCAATGCCGCTCTCGCGGATGTGATGGGCCCGGCAATGGCTGGCGAGGCCTTGAAAAGACGATGAAAGAACTAACCCGGACGAATGACATCGTGCTGCTGTCCTATCTCGAGCATCGGCTGCGCGAGGCGGGGATAGAGGCGCTCACTCTCGACACTCACACGAGCATCGTGGAGGGCTCGCTCGGCGTATTGCCGCGTCGTATCATGGTGAGCGACGACGATCTCGGCGAGGCGGAGAGCATCCTCGACGACGTGCGGCGGATGTCGCGGAGCGGGCAGGAGACATGATCGTGCAGGCTGGCGAAATTCCCGGAGAGGCTGCGGCGCAGGCATCATTCGACGCATCATGCACCGATGACGGTTTTCTGGGCGGGCGCCTGCGCCTCCTCCAGCCGGCGAAGGGCTATCGCGCCGGTATCGATGCGGTGCTGCTCGCCGCCTCCATTCCCCTTCGCGCGGGCGAGCGCGCGCTGGAGGCGGGCTCGGGCGTCGGCGTCGCGTCGCTTTGCCTTGGCTCGCGCGTACCCGGCACCGAAATTCTCGGGCTCGAGCTTCAGCACGATCTCGTGCGTGTGGCGCGGGAAAACGCCCGGCGTAACGATCTTGCGTCCCGCATCTCCTTTCTCGAAGGCGATATCGGCGCCCCCGTGCGCGATCTTGCCGCACTCGGGCTCGAACCGCAGAGTTGGCACCATGTCTTCGCGAACCCGCCCTTTTACCATCCCGACGCGACGGCAATTCCGCCAGACCGGGGCAAGGCGCAGGCGCATGTGACGCTGGGCTCGGATCTCGTCGACTGGGTGCGCTTCGCCTGCGTGATGGCGCGCCCCAAGGGCACCGTGACTTTCATTCATCGGGCGGATGCGCTGGCGGGGCTCCTTTCGGCGCTTGAGGGCCATGTGGGCGGGATCGAGATATTTCCGCTCTGGCCGGCGGCGGGCAAACCTGCCTCGCGGGTCATCGTGCGGGGCGTCAGGGGCTCGCGGGCGCCGCTGAGCCTGCGTGCGGGCCTCGTGCTGCATGGCAGGGACGGTCGCTTCACCGAACGCGCCGAGGCGATCCTGCGCGATGGCGCGGGCCTTCTGCTTGACCAGCCCGATTGAAAGTAACGATGCCGATAAAGAACCTCATTGCCCGCTTTCTCCCCGCTTCCCTGCGCCGGCGCTTCGCGCCCGACTGGCAGCCCCGCGCGACCGTCGCCGTGCTGAGGCTCAATGGTCCGATCGGCATGGCGATGCCCCTCAGAGGCGGTATCGACTTCGCGTCCGCCGTCGGGCCGCTCGAGGCGGCCTTCGGCATGCGCGGGGTCAAGGCGGTCGCCCTCGTCATCAATTCGCCGGGCGGCTCGCCGGTGCAATCCTCCCTCATCTACAAGCGCATAAGGGCGCTCGCGCAGGAAAAGGAGCTTCCCGTCTATGCCTTCGCCGAGGATGTCGCCGCCTCGGGCGGATACATGCTCGCCTGCGCGGCCGACGAGATTTATGCCGATGAAAGCTCGATCATCGGTTCCATCGGCGTCGTTTCGGCGGGCTTCGGCTTTGCTGGGCTCATCGAGAAGCTCGGCATCGAGCGCCGCGTGCATACGGCCGGCGAGAGCAAGGCGATGCTCGATCCCTTCAGGCCCGAAAAGGCCGAAGACGTGATGCGCCTCGAGGCGCTTCAGCGCGACGTGCATGACAATTTCAAGGCGCTCGTGCGCCGCAGCCGGGGCGGCAGGCTCATCGAACCCGCCGACGGGCTCTTTACGGGAGAATTCTGGGCGGGGCAGGCCGCGCTCGATCGCGGCCTGATCGACGGGCTGGGCGATCTCAGGACCATCATGAGGCAGAAATTCGGCGATCGCGTGCGATTGAGGCTCGTCGGCGGCCGAAAGCCCTTCTGGCAGCGACGGATCGGCTTTGCCGGGCGCGTTGAAGCGCAGGGAACGGCCGGATTGGGCGAAGGTTTTGCCCGTGGCCTCGTCGCCGCCGTGGAAGCCCGTTCCCTTTGGAGCCGATTTGGACTTTAATGCGGTCTGGCGCCCTGTTTGAGCGCGCCCCGAACGAGGATGAAGACGATGAGCAGACTCGTCTTTGCCGCCGCTTTGCTGGTGGCCTTCTATACGGCCTATAGGGCGATCCTGCGCGCCGCCGAACGGCAGCGCGAGGCGATGGTGCGCGCGCGTGCGAAAACCAGCGTGGAGCCGCGCGACCTCGGTTCGCTGCGCGAGATCGAGCGCGGCGTCTACGTGCCCGAAGATCGCCGCTGAACCTCCGGCACCTCAGCGCCTTGTGATTCCGCCGAGAATGGAACGGAAGATCGCCCGGCCGATCTGAGTGCCGATGGATCGCGCTGCCGAAGTGGCGACGCTGGTCACGATCCTTTCCGTCTCAGAGCGCGTCTGCCGGGGCCGAGCGGGTTCGGCGCGCTCGCGCGATGGTGCCCGCGGGCTCGCGGGGGCCGGCTGTTCCCATGGCCCGCTGCGTGGAACCGACCCCGTTGTCTCGCCTGCGCGTGAGGGCAGCGCGCTTTCGCCCGCCCGCCTCTGAAGCATCTCATAAGCCGACTCGCGGTCGATCATGCGGTCGTAGCGTCCGCGCACCGGGCTTGCGGCCATGATCGCCTGGCGCTCCTGATCGCTTGCGGGGCCGACGCGGCCGCCGGGCGGGGCGATCAAGGTCCTTTCGACCATGGTCGGCGCGCCCTTCGCATCGAGTGTGGAGACGAGCGCCTCGCCGACGCCGAGCGAAAGAATCGCTTCTTCCGTCTTGAAGGCCGGATTCTGGCGGAAGGTTTCGGCCGCCGCCCGCACCGCCTTCTGGTCGCGCGGCGTGAAGGCGCGAAGCGCGTGCTGGATGCGGTTGCCAAGCTGCGCCAGCACTTTTTCGGGAATGTCGAGCGGGTTCTGGGTCACGAAATAGACGCCGACGCCCTTGGAACGGATGAGCCTGACGACCCTCTCCACGGCATCGACAAGCGCCTTGGGCGCGCCGTCGAAGAGGAGATGGGCTTCATCGAAAAAGAAGACGAGCTTCGGCTTGTCGAGATCGCCCACTTCGGGCAGTTCCTCGAAAAGCTCCGACAGGAGCCAGAGCAGGAAGGTCGCGTAGAGGCGCGGATTGTCCATCAGCCGGCTGGCGGCGAGGATGCTGACCACGCCGCGCCCGTCGCGGTCCGTCCGCATGAGATCGGCGATCTCGAGCGCGGGCTCGCCGAAGAAGTTTTCGCCTCTCTGATTTTCGAGCACCAGAAGCTGGCGCTGAATAGCGCCCACCGATTGCGCCGAGACATTGCCGTAGCGCGCGCCGAGCGAGGCGGCGTTCTCGGCCACGAAAGCGAGCATGGCCCGGAGGTCCTTGAGATCGAGAAGCAGCAATCCCTGCTCGTCGGCGACGCGGAAGGCGATATTGAGCACGCCTTCCTGCGTCTCGTTGAGATCGAGCAGGCGGGCGAGAAGAAGCGGCCCCATTTCGGAGATTGTCGCGCGCACCGGGTGGCCCTGTTCGCCGAGCACATCCCAGAAGATGGTCGGGAAGCGGTCGGGCACATATTCGACGCCGATCTCCCGAGCGCGCTTTAGGAAGGGCTCCTTGCCGTCGCCGGGCTGGCTGAGGCCCGACAGGTCGCCCTTGATGTCGGCGGCAAAGACCGGCACGCCGGCATTGGAGAACCCCTCGGCCAGCACCTGAAGGGTCACCGTCTTGCCGGTGCCGGTCGCGCCGGTCACGAGGCCGTGCCGGTTGGCGAGCCTCAGAAGCAGCGTCTCGGCCCTGGTGGCGCTCTTTCCGATCAGAATTTCAGTCTCGGCCACCTGAAAACCTCTCCATCAAGTCTCGGGACTGCGGGTGCGGCGCTTCGCCGGACTACAAGGCCGGACTATAAGGGATGGCGCGCCTGCCCGCCACGAAGGGCGCGTTGCTTGACCCTTGAGCCTCCCAGCCGCTAGTTTGCGCGCGCCCGGGGCCCTCAGACCCCGCCTGATTCCGCAAGAAGCCCGGCATGTGATGACCGCGAAGCGCGACCGCTCATTCCAGTCCCTCATCCTGACGCTCCAGCAATACTGGGCCAGGCAGGGCTGCGTCATTCTTCAGCCCTATGACATGTCGATGGGGGCGGGCACTTTCCACCCCGCGACGACGCTCCGGGCGCTGGGGCCGAAGCCCTGGAAGGCGGCCTATGTGCAGCCCTCGCGCCGGCCGACAGACGGGCGCTATGGCGAGAATCCGAACCGCTTCCAGCACTACTACCAGTTTCAGGTGATCCTGAAGCCGAGCCCGGACAATATCCAGCAGCTCTATCTCGACAGCCTCTGCGAACTGGGCATCGACCCCGCCAACCACGACATCCGCTTCGTCGAGGACGACTGGGAGAGCCCGACGCTGGGCGCCTGGGGGCTCGGCTGGGAAGTCTGGTGCGACGGCATGGAAGTCTCGCAGTTCACCTATTTCCAGCAGGTCGGCGGCTTCGACTGTTCGCCCGTCTCGGGCGAGCTCACCTACGGGCTCGAGCGCCTCGCCATGTATATCCAGGGCGTCGATAACGGTTTCGAGCTGGATTTCAACGGCGCCGATGGCGAGGACCGCGTGACCTATGGCGAGGTCTTCCATCAGGCGGAAGTCGAATTCTCCGCCCACAACTTCGAATATGCGAACACGGAGATGCTGTTTCGCCATTTCGAGGATGCGGAGAAGGAATGCCAGTCGTTGCTCGACAAGGGGCTGGCGCTGCCCGCCTATGACCAGTGCATCAAGGCGAGCCACAATTTCAACCTGCTCGACGCGCGCGGCGTGATCTCGGTCACCGAGCGGCAGGCCTATATCGGCCGCGTCCGCGCGCTCGCCAAGGGCTGCGCCGAAGCCTGGCTTAAGTCGCCGGCCGGGGGTGCGGCATGAGCGAGCTTCTTCTCGAACTTTTCTCGGAGGAAATTCCGGCCCGCATGCAGAAGCGCGCGAGCGAGGATCTCGCGCGTCTCGTTGCCGATGCGCTGAAGGCGGCGGGCGTCGAGGCAAAGGCCGCGCGCGCCTTCGCGACGCCGCGCCGTCTCGCACTCGTCATGGAGGGTCTGCCGGAAAGGACGCCCGACGTGAAGGAAGAGCGCAAGGGGCCGAAGGTCGGCGCGCCGGAACAGGCGATCCAGGGCTTTCTCCGCGCGGCGGGCCTTGCCTCCATCGACGAGGCGACCGTGCAGGAGGACAAGAAGGGCGCCTTCTATGTCGCCGTCAGCGAGAAGAAGGGCCGCCCGACAGCTGAACTTCTGGCCGAGATCGTGCCGGAGGTCGTGCGCGCCTTTCCCTGGCCGAAGTCGATGCGCTGGGGCGCGGGCACGCTTCGCTGGGTGCGCCCGCTTCATTCGATCGTCTGCCTCCTTGGCGGCAAGGTCGTGCCCTTCGAGATCGACGGCATCGCCTCGGGCGATGTGACGCGCGGCCATCGCTTCATGGGACCGGAAGAGTTCGCGGTGAAGGATTTCGCCGACTATGTGGCGAAGCTCGAAGCGCACAAGGTCATTCTCGATCCGGCCGAGCGCGCGAAGGCGATCCATGAGGGCGCACGCAGGCTTGCGGACGAGGCAGGGCTGAAGCTCGTCGAGGATGAAGGCCTGCTTGCCGAGGTCGCGGGCCTCGTTGAATGGCCCGTGCCGCTCATCGGCCGCATCGACGATGAATTCATGTCCGTGCCGCAGGAAGTGCTGACGAGCACCATGCGCGCCAATCAGAAATATTTCGCGCTCAAGGAGGCAAATGGGCGCCTCGCGCCGCGCTTCGTCGTCGTCGCCAATCTCGTCGCGGGAGATGGCGGCAGGGCGATCGTGAACGGCAATGAGCGCGTGCTGCGCGCCCGCTTCTCCGATGCGCGCTTCCTCTGGGATCAGGACCGCAAGCACACGCTCGAAAGCCGCCTGCCGAAGCTCGAGGAAGTCGTCTTCCATGCGAAGCTCGGCACAGTGCGCGAAAAGGCCGAGCGCATCGCGAGGCTCGCGCGCGAGCTTGCCGCCGTCATTCCGGGTGTCGATCCGAAAAAGGCGGAGCTTGCGGGCCGTCTCGCCAAGGCCGATCTCGTCTCCGGCATGGTCTTCGAGTTCCCCGAATTGCAGGGCCTTATGGGCTCCTACTATGCGAAGGCCGACGGTCTGGGCGACGAGATCGCCGATGCCATCGCCGAGCATTACTCGCCGCTCGGGCCTTCGGACGACGTGCCCGCCTCGGCGCTCGGCAAGATCGTCGCGCTCGCCGACAAGATCGACACGCTGACGGGCTTCTGGGCCATCGACGAAAAGCCGACCGGCTCGAAGGACCCGTTCGCGCTTCGCCGCGCGGCGCTGGGCGTCATTCGTACGACCTTGGAAGCAGGTCTTCGTCTTTCCCTATCGGAAATCTTATATCGGGCGATTAAGGGCTACGGAAAATTGGGCGATAATGCTGTTCGCCGTTGGACAAGCGAGCGAAAGTCCGATGAATTTCGCGACGTTTTTAATGCGGCGTTCGGCGCGTATGGTGCATCAGGACTTCAGGATTTTTTCCGTGATCGTCTTAAGCAGCAATTGAAGGATCGCGGCGCGCGGCACGATCTCGTGGACGCGGTTTTCGCGCTCAATCAGCTTGGTCAGCCGCAGGACGATCTCGTCCTCATCGTGATGCGCGTGGAGGCGCTGTCCGATTTCCTCGGCAGCGAGGATGGAAAAAATCTCCTCGCGGGCTACAAGCGAGCGGTCAACATTCTCAATATCGAGGAGAAGAAGGACAAGGCGAGTTATGGCGGCGAGCCCGATCCGGCGCTTTTCCGCCAGGACGAAGAGCGCACTCTCTTCGACCGCATCGAGGAGGCCCGCGCCGAGGCCACGCACGCCATCGGCCGCGAGGATTTCGCCGCCGCCATGACGGCGCTTGCGCGGCTGCGCGCGCCGGTCGATGCCTTCTTCGACAAGGTGACCGTAAATGCGGATGAAAAGGACGTGCGCGAAAACAGGCTGCGGCTCCTCTCGCTGATCCGCGCCGCGCTGCATGAGGTCGCTGATTTTTCCAAGGTCGAGGGATAAGCCCCCTCGCGCTCAAGATTTGCCTTCATGCTCCGCTTCACGCGGGGCAGCCACGTCTTTCCAGCCGATAATGGCGAAGCAGGGCGTGGATGGCCCGAAAGAGCCGGGCCATGACAGGCAAGAGACGGCCAACCAGAGGCGTAAGCGAATGGCGGAACAGAAGTGGGTCTATTCCTTCGGTGACGGCAAGGCGGAAGGCGCCGCGTCGATGCGCAATCTTCTCGGCGGCAAGGGGGCGAACCTCGCCGAGATGTCCAATCTCGGCCTGCCCGTGCCGCCGGGCTTTACGATCACCACCGAAGTCTGCACCGCCTTCTACGCGAACGACCGTCAGTACCCGGCCGAACTCGCAAGCCAGGTAGAAGCCGCGCTTGCCGCTGTCGGCCAGTCGGTCGGCGCGAGCTTCGGCGATGCGCAGAACCCGCTTCTCGTCTCCGTGCGCTCCGGCGCCCGCGCCTCCATGCCCGGCATGATGGATACGGTGCTCAATCTCGGCCTCAACGACACGACCGTCGAGGGGCTCGCACTGCGCTCGGGCGACAAGCGCTTCGCCTATGACAGCTACCGTCGCTTCATCCAGATGTATTCCGACGTGGTGCTCGGCGTCGATCATCACAATTTCGAGGAGATCCTCGAATATTACAAGGAAGAGCACGAATTCAATCTGGATACGGAGCTTACCGCCGAGGACTGGCTCAGGGTCATCGCGCTCTACAAGGAGCGCATCGAGGAAGAGCTTGGAAAACCCTTTCCGCAGGATGTGAACGAGCAGCTCTGGGGTGCCATCGGCGCCGTGTTCGGCTCCTGGCGCAATGCGCGCGCCGAGACCTATCGCCGCCTTCACAATATTCCCGAAGGCTGGGGCACGGCGGTCAATGTGCAGGCCATGGTGTTCGGCAATATGGGAGAGACGAGCGCGACGGGCGTCGCCTTCACGCGCAATCCCTCGACGGGCGAACATGCCATCTATGGCGAGTTTCTGGTCAATGCGCAGGGTGAGGACGTGGTGGCTGGCATCCGCACGCCCCAGTCGCTGACGAAGAAAGCGCGGCTCGAGGCCAACGATCGCAAGCCCTCGATGGAAGAGGCGATGCCGGAAGTCTTCGTCCAGCTCACGAACGTCTTCGACCGCCTCGAGAAGCACTATCGCGACATGCAGGATGTCGAGTTCACGGTGCAGAACGGCAAGCTCTGGATGCTTCAGACGCGCTCGGGCAAGCGAACGGCGCGAGCGGCGCTGAAGATCGCGATCGATATGGCGCGGGAAGGGCTGATCGACGAGAAGACGGCGGTGACGCGCGTCGACCCGGCCGCGCTCGACCAGCTTCTTCATCCGACGCTCGACCCAGATGCGGAGCGCGACATCATCGCGACCGGCCTTCCGGCATCGCCCGGCGCCGCGTCCGGCGAAGTCGTCTTCTCCTCAGACGAGGCGGCGGCGGCGCGGGCCGAGGGGCGGCGCGTCATTCTCGTCCGCATCGAGACGAGCCCGGAAGACATTCACGGCATGCATTCGGCCGTCGCCATTCTCACCACGCGCGGCGGCATGACGAGCCACGCCGCGGTCGTCGCGCGCGGCATGGGCCGGCCTTGCGTATCGGGTGTCGGCTCCATCCGTATCGACTACAAGGCCGAGCAGTTCACCGTGATGGGCGTCACGGTGAAGAAGGGCGACATCATCACCGTGGACGGTTCGACCGGGCATGTCATCAGGGGTGAAGTACCGATGCTCCAGCCGGAGCTTTCAGGCGATTTCGCGACGCTCATGGGCTGGGCCGACACCTATCGCCGCATGAAGGTGCGTACCAACGCCGAAACGCCCGTCGACGCGATGACGGCGCGCAAGTTCGGCGCCGAGGGGATCGGCCTTTGCCGCACCGAGCACATGTTCTTCGACGAGGCCCGCATCGTGGCCGTCCGCCAGATGATCCTCGCCGATGACGAGAAGGGGCGCCGCGCGCCGCTGCAGAAAATCCTGCCGATGCAGCGCGACGATTTCCGCCAGCTCTTCGTCATCATGAAGGGGCTGCCGGTCACGATCCGCCTGCTCGATCCGCCGCTTCACGAGTTCCTGCCGAAAACGCCGGAAGAGATCGCGCAGGTCTCCGAGACGACGGGCATGCCGGCCGACAAGCTCGCCCGCCGTGTGCAGGAGCTTCACGAGTTCAACCCCATGCTCGGCCATCGCGGCTGCCGGCTCGGGATCACCTATCCCGAAATCTACGAGATGCAGGCGCGCGCCATTTTCGAGGCCGCCATCGAGGCCGCCAACGAGACGGGCGAGGCCGTCATTCCGGAAGTCATGATCCCGCTCGTCGCCATGAAGGGCGAGTTCGATCTGCTGAGGGAAAGGATCGTCGCCGTCGCGGGCGCCGTCGAAAAGGAAAGGGGCGCCAGCCTCGAATATCAGATCGGCACCATGATCGAGCTGCCGCGCGCCGCCCTCATGGCTCGGGAGATCGCCAAGTCGGCCGAGTTTTTCTCCTTCGGCACCAATGACTTGACCCAGACCACCTATGGCATCAGCCGGGACGACGCAGCGAGCTTCATGAACGACTATATGGCCAAGAAGCTCATCTCCCAGGACCCCTTCGTCTCGCTCGATCCCGATGGGGTGGGCGAGTTGGTGAGCATCGCCGCCGAACGCGGCCGCGAGGCCCGGCCCGGCATCAAGCTCGGAATTTGCGGCGAGCATGGCGGCGATCCGGCTTCCATCGCCTTCTGTGAGGGGGTGGGGCTCAACTATGTGTCCTGCTCGCCCTACCGGGTGCCCATCGCCCGCCTTGCCGCCGCGCAGGCGGCGCTGGCGGTCGCGGCCAATGTGGGCCACGACTGAGGCTCGGGCAGGGTCGCTCCGGTGCGCCGTTTTAGGGCGCCGTTTTAGGGCGCCGTTTTAGGGCGTCAGGCTGGTTAATCTTAACCATGTGAAAAGGGGGCTTCGGCCCCCTTTTTTATTGCCCGCGGCCCGCCCTTCAAGCCCTGTGATACGTGGGACAGAGGACGCCAGAGTTCGGCTTGTCGCGTAATTAATTCTTATACGGATTAATATTTGAAATCCGCCTCGCGAATAAATATACAGTATACAGAATATATATGTCGTGTGCGTTACGGCGGCTCCGCTCGTGCGGGGCTTCGCGTCCTGCAAAATTTTCGCTGTGCGAACAAGCCTTGACAGCATTGAATTATTTCGCCTTGAGCTCGCCCAATTTTCGCCATTGTTGAGTACGGTTGAAATTGAATCAGCCTGCGTATCAATGCGCGCATGTGGCGAAAGGGCGCGATAAGACGAAAAATAATCGCGTAAAATCAGCGTTACTCCCATTTTTTCCGCCGAAAAAATGGCGAAATGCCAATGACATAGAAGATTCGCTCATTTATGCGCCAACGAATGGGTTGTGGGCCCCAAAACCATGTGTTAATCGGACCATCCTTGTTAAGTGTGTGAATGCCCAGGTGTCGGGATGGCATCGGGCTCTGGCACGTACTGGCGGCGCTGTCCGCAGTGCCTCGGAAACGGGTTCCCCTGAAAAGGGGGCTGCAAACCGCTGAAGCGGGATGCTCCGGGGACTGATTGAACAACAAAGCGGTCGGATTGGAGAACGATGCGTAAACTTCTCGAGTGGCTCGATTTGAGCCACACCCTCTCGGGCGCGATACATGTGACAGCGGGCGTGTGCTGCCTCGCCGTCGTGTCGGGCGCACTGCTCTCAAGCTTCACATCCACGCAAGCAGCGCTGCCAGAAGCGCAGGTCGCAAAGGCGGAAGCGCCGAAACCCAACCGCGAGAGCATCATTCTTGCGAGCGTGGAGGAACGCGACGCGGCGGTCGTCATTCCCGCGGTCTTCCGTCAGTCGGATACGTCGCTCGTCCACAACGCCGTCGCCATCAGCAAGCCGCGCATCCAGATCAATCTCAAGGACCTCGAAAAGGAACGCCGCTGCCTCACCGAGGGCGTCTATTTCGAAGCGCGTGGCGAAAGCGTGGTCGGCCAGCTCGCCGTTGCCGATGTCATTCTCAATCGCGTCATGTCGGGCCAGTATCCTTCGAGCATTTGCGGTGTTGTCTATCAGGGGCAGAAGGCGAAGCAGTGCCAGTTTTCCTTCGCCTGCAATGGCGACATGGACAAGCCGCGTGACCCGGTCGCCTGGCGCAAGGCGCAGCGCATTGCGCATTACGTTCTTTCGGGCAAGGTGCGAAACAGCATCGTCGGTCCGGCGACCTTCTATCACGCCACCTATGTGAGCCCGACATGGGCGCGCTACATGGTCGAGGTGGCGAAGATCGGCCAGCACGTCTTCTACCGCCCGGCCGATCCGATGGATAATTCCGACCCGTCCTGATCCATCCGGGTGCGGAAATGAAAATGGCGGAGCAGAGGCCCCGCCATTCGTATTTGCAGACTGGCTTCTGCGCTTCTCTTACTCAGCTTTTCTGGCCGCTTCGGCTTCCTGCAACATGCGGGCGATGGGTCCTGTCGTCGCGATCTGTTCACGGACGATCTCTGGCATGTTGCCTGCCGCCTTGTCGAGTTCGGCAAGCTCCGGCGGGACATACCAGTGGAGCTTGTCCGAGCCATAGGCTTCCCAGACGGCCTTCGCCACTTCGACCGGAGGAATGGCGCGGAACATGCCTTCCTTCGGCGCGTTCTCGACGGCGCCCGGCGGCAGGATCGGCGTGTCGATGAGGCCGGGCAACACGTCAGCCGCGCGCACGCCGAAGCGGCGGAATTCGATCGAGAGCGCCTCCGTCAGGCCCTTCACTGCATGCTTCGTCGCCGAATAGACGGCGATGCCAGGCATGCCATAGGTCGCCGAGGAGGACGAGGTGGTGAAGCAGAGCGAGTTCGGGGTCGCCTTCAGAAGCCCGATGGCGGAATGAATGCCGTTGAGCACGCCGATGAAATTGACATGGACCACCTTCAGGACATCCTCGAAGGGCTGCTCGTCGAAGAAGCCGCCCGCGCCGATGCCGGCATTGTTGTAGAGAATGTCCATCTTGCCGCCCGTCGCGGCGCCGAACTCGGTCACGGCCTTCTCGAAGTCGCGCTTGTCGGTCACGTCGAGGCGGCGGACGATGCAGTTATCCGCGCCAAGCTCGGCCTCCAGCGACTTGAGCCCGTCCAGGTTCTGGTCATAGCCGCCGACGAACCAGCCCTTGCCGCGGAACAGGCGCGCTGTCTCTCGGCCCATGCCCGATGCGGTGCCCGTGATGAAGATGGACTTCCGTCCATTCGCGCTTCCCATAATACCTCCCAGGATCTGTGATTATTTCGCTGGACCGAATTCTAGTCGGATCGGCCCGCGCAAGGCGAAGGGAAAGACGTGCAAAGGGAGGCTTTGGAGAAGAGGTAAAGAAGGGGGGGGCGCATCGGCACCCTCCGCCCCTCAGCGCCTCCCTGGAGCCCGCTGGCGGGCTTTGTGGCTCAGGCGACCGTCAGGGTCTCGAAATCGAGCCCGAGATCGAGGCAGCGAGCGGAATGGGTGATGGCGCCCGACGACATGAGATCGACGCCCGTCTCGGCGATGGCGGCGGCGCTTTCGACCGTGATGCGGCCCGAGGCCTCGGTCACGGCGCGGCCGGCGACGAGACCGACGGCGCGAATGAGCGTTTCGGGCGGCATGTTGTCGAGAAGCACCAGTTCGGCGCCCGCCGCCAGCGCTTCTTCAAGCTGCGCGAGCGTATCGACCTCGACCTCGATCTTCACCATATGGCCGATATGGGCTCTGGCCTGCGCCACGGCCTGTGTGATGCCGCCTGCGACCGCAATGTGATTGTCCTTGATGAGGACGGCGTCATCGAGCCCGAAGCGGTGATTGGTGCCGCCGCCGGCGCGCACGGCATATTTCTCGAGCGCGCGCAGGCCCGGCGTCGTCTTGCGGGTGCAGCAGACGCGGGTATGCGTATGGGCGATGGCGCGGGCGATGGCATTGGTCGCCGTCGCCACGCCGGACAGGTGCCCGAGGAAATTGAGGGCGACACGCTCGCCGGTGAGGATCGCGCGGGCAGGCCCCTCGATCGCCGCGACGATATCGCCCGGCGCGACGTCCGAGCCGTCCGGCTTGCAGATCGCGATCTTGAGCGAGGGGTCCATGAGCCGGAAGGCCATGCGCGCGCAATCGAGCCCCGCGATCCTGCCATGCTCGCGCGCACGAATGACGACGCGCGCCTCCGCGCTCGCGGGGATGGTGGCATTGGTGGTGATGTCGCCGGCCCGGCCGAGATCTTCGGCAAGAGCGGCCTTCACCGCCTGCTCGATGAGAAAGCCGGGCAGCGGCTCGAGATTGGGGATCATGCGCAGGAACCGGTCTTGGCTGTGGCGTCGTCGATGGCGGCGGAAATCGCCTCCGCTTCGGCAATCGTGGTGAAGGTGCGATGCCGCCAAACTTCGCGCGGCTCGGGAAAATCGCTGCGGAAATGCCCGCCGCGGCTTTCCTCGCGGGCGAGAGCCGAGGCGGCGATGAGGCGCGCCGTCGTCGTCATGTTGACGAGAAGGCTCCGTGCGCCCGCCGCCCGCTCGATGCGGGTGAGCTCGTCGAGCGCGCGGATGAGGCCGTCGCGATGCCGGATGACGCCGACATGGGCGCTCATGAGTTGACGAAGCTGGGTGACGAGAAGCGCCGGGCTCGGCAGATCAGCCGAGAGGGCGGGCGCGGACAAAGATCCGTCAGCGGATGGAAGCGCGCGCCCGTCGATATCGGCCGCGATGCGCGCGCCATAGACGATGGCTTCGAGAAGGGAATTGGAGGCGAGCCTGTTCGCGCCGTGAGCGCCCGTGCAGGACACCTCGCCGCAGGCCCACAGGCCCTCGAGGCTCGTGCGGCCCGTCGCGTCCACCTTGATGCCGCCCATATGGTAATGCGCGGCGGGCGCGACGGGGATCGGATCGCACACGGGGTCGATGCCGGAGCCGATGCAGTTCTCGTAAACGGTCGGAAATGCCTCGGGCAGCCGCGCGCCGATCGCGCTGCGCGTGTCGAGATAGACGGTGCGGCCGGCCGCGATCTCGCGGAAGATGGCGCGGGCGACGACATCGCGCGGCGCAAGCTCGGCATCGGCGTGAACGGCGGGCATGAAGCGGCGGCCGGCGGCGTCGATGAGGATCGCGCCTTCGCCGCGCAGCGCTTCCGTGACGAGCGGTGCCGGATCGCGCGTGCCCGCAATGGCCGTCGGGTGGAATTGCACGAATTCCGGATCGGCGATGATCGCGCCCGCGCGGGCGGCGATGGCGACGCCCTGTCCGCGCGCCTGGGGCGGGTTCGTCGTGACAGCATAGAGCTGTCCGGCGCCGCCGCTGGCAAGAACCGTCGCTCGCGCGCGGACGAGGATCGAGGCGCCCGTTTCCGTGTGGCGCGCATGGACGCCTGCGACGCGGCCGTCCCTGAGCGCCAGTTCATAGGCCGAATAATTCTCGATGACGCGGATCGACGGACAGGCCCGCACCGCCGCGACGAGCGCTTCCATGATGGCCCTGCCGGCGCGGTCGCCCCGCACATGCACGATGCGGCGGTGGCTGTGCGCCGCCTCGCGTCCGACAGCGAGATGGCCTTCGAGGTCACGATCGAAAGGAACGCCGAGGCGCAGGAGATCGTCGATACGGGCCGGCGCCTCGCGCGCCATGGAGAGTGCAACCGCCTCGTCGACGATGCCCGCGCCCGCGACGACCGTGTCGGCGGCATGGGCTTCGGGCGTATCGCCTTCCTCGACGGCGGCGGCGATGCCGCCTTGCGCCCAGGCGCTTGACGCGCCGTCGCCGATGGGCGCCGCGGCAAGCACCGTGACGGGGCGAGGCGCGAGCTTCAGCGCCGTGAAAAGCCCGGCAAGACCTGCGCCGACGATGAGGACATCGCCGGCATCCGTAACCTCGTCGTGGGACATGGGCATCGGCCCCTTATGCGCAGGATCGCGCGTGTCAGTTCCCCAGATTGATCATCCGCTCGACGGCGAGCCTTGCGCGCGCGCCGATGACCGGATCGACCGTGACTTCCTCGCGCATATGGACGAGGCAGTCGAGAATGTTCTTGAGCGAGATGCGCTTCATATGCGGGCAGAGATTGCACGGCCGCACGAATTCGACATCCGGGTTCTCGACGGCGACGTTGTCGCTCATCGAGCATTCGGTGACCATGACGACGCGGGCGGGCTTGTTCTCCTTCACCCAGCTGATCATGCCGCTGGTCGAGCCCGAGAAATCGGCCTCCGCCACCACTTCGGGCGGGCACTCCGGATGCGCGATGATGACGATGTTCGGATCGTCCTTGCGATACTGGCGCAGTTCCTCCGGCGTGAAGCGCTCATGCACTTCGCAACGCCCCTTCCAGGCGATGACCTTGACCTTGGTCTGCTTGGCGATGTTCCTGGCCAGATATTCGTCGGGAATGCAGAGCACCCTGTCGGTTCCGAAGCTCTCGACGACCTTGAGCGCATTCGACGAAGTGCAGCAGATGTCGCTCTCCGCCTTCACCTCGGCCGATGTGTTGACATAGGTGACGACCGGCACGCCGGGATAGCGCTGGCGAAGCAGGCGCACATCCTCGGCCGTGATCGACTCGGCGAGCGAGCAGCCCGCGCGCGAATCCGGGATGAGAACCGTCTTCTGCGGATTGAGGATCTTCGACGTCTCGGCCATGAAGTGAACGCCGCACTGGACGATGACGTCGGCATCCACCTTGCCCGCTTCCTTGGCGAGCTGGAGCGAATCGCCCCGGAAGTCCGCGACGCAGTGGAAGATTTCAGGCGTCTGATAATTATGCGCGAGCAGAACCGCGCCGCGTTCCTTCTTCAGCTTGTTGATGGCGTGGATATAGGGCGCGAAGAACGGCCACTCGACGGACGGGATGACGCTGCGCACCTTCTCGTAGAGCGGCGCCATCTCCTTGGCGAGGCCGGGCGTGTATTCGAGGTCCGGCATGTCGACCGGCTTGAATTTGCGCGGCTCGGCCTTGCGCGCGGCATCCGTGCGATCGAGTTCTCCAGCGATTGCCATCCCGGCCTCCTTTATGCTCAGAATGAGCATATCATAGAGATCAAAAACGCCGGCTCCTTCGGTCGGGCCGGGTCCAATGGGGAGATATGCTACGTCTGAGTATTAGACGAGGTCAACAGCCAAAATAGGACAATTTCGCGCAAGGCCTCGCTTGCTGGATTATTCATAAGTTGTTGTATCTGCTTATGAATTCGCCCGGCTCTTCGACGGGGCGAGCCGCAGGCCCGGCGCAGGCCGCTCGTTGAGCACCTCGCGGCGGAAGCGGAATTGCTCGGCCGGCCGCCCGCCCGTGCGCGTCGTCACCCGGCCCGTGCGCTCGACAAGGCCCGCATTTTCGACGAGGCGGCGGAAGTTCTGCTTGTGGACATGAAGTCCGAGCAGCGCCTCGACCGTCTTCTGAAGTTCGAACAGCGTGAAGGTTGCCGGCATCAGCTCGAAGGCGACGGGCCTGTATTTGAGCTTGGCGCGAAGCCGCCCCATGGCCGTTGCGAGGATGCGGCGGTGGTCGAACTGCATCGGGCGGCCGAGAATAGGCTCGTTCGCCGCCCCATGCGCGATGGCGTTGGGGCGCCCGTCCCGCGCCGCCTCGCGCACGAGCCCCGCTTCGTAAAGCAGCTCGTAGCGTTCGAGCACCTTCTCGTCGTCCCAGTGGACGCCGTCGAGGCCGAAGCAAAGCCGCGCACGGTCGCGCCGTTTGCCGCGTGTGAGTTCGTCTTCGCTCGCTTCCGACTGGTGCGACGCCCATTCGCGCAGAAGCGGGGCGATGATCTGGTCGATGATGGCGGGCTTTCCGTGCCGCCAGTCTTCCCACGGGAAATGTTCGTACCAGTCGCGCCACGCCGCGCCTGAAAGTTCCCCGTCATGCGTGCGTGTGAGCGCGAGATAGCCCACCGAGACGACATGCTCGCCGGGCGTCTCGACTTCGAGCGCGTGGCGGCCGCGATCGCCGAATGTGTAGAGCTGCTCGACATAGCCGAGCGCGAGGTGTGTCTGTTCCTGCACCCAGGAGCGCATGCCGATCTCGAGCGTGCGGTGCCTGGCGGGGTCGAAAGGGCCGAAGGGCAGCGCGTCCCAGCCGCCGGCCGGATTACCGCCGGGCCCGGCGCTTTGCGGCACGACGAGAATCTTGGGCTGGTCTTCGGACACGGTGACGATGGCCGCATTGAGGCCGATGACGACGGCCTTGGTCGCAAGCCCGCCATGGGAGTTGGAGCGCGGCGATGCGCGCCTTG